>OHCU01000346.1_pt1 | contig 22324 bp, 15 predicted proteins | sample 1566861 | NCBI WGS metagenome assembly OHCU01 (sample SAMEA3879521, study PRJEB24766) | human gut metagenome | biome: human-associated habitat; feature: feces | place: USA | collected 1985/1987
ACCGCAGGATGACAGCCTGACAAACCTCGTGATGGCGGACGCGCAGAACGTTTTGAACGTCAGGACAGAGCCGGACAGTGAGGCAGAGCTGGAAGGATATTTGTACGCCGACTGCGGCGGCACGATATTGGAGCGGCAGGACGGCTGGACGAAGCTGGAATCCGGGGCGCTGACGGGCTGGGCGAAGGACGATTATCTTTTGTTCGGGGAAGAGGCGGCAGACGCGGCAAGGGATGCGGGACGCGAGGTGGCGACCACGACGACGGGAGCGCTGCGAATCAGAAAGGAGCCGTCGGAGGATGCCGGTGTGTATGATCTTTTGGAGGAAGGGGCAAAATATGAAGTAATAAACGACGAACAGGTGGAGTTTGCCGGAGGGGACGCGGTTCCGGACGGCTGGGTTGCGGTGGACTACGGCGGCAAAACAGGCTATGTATCCGCCGATTATGTGGACGTTTCCTTTGAAGTGGACTTTGGGGAGACGGTGGAACAGGTCAACGCCCGCAAAGAGGCGCAAAAGGAGCGCGAGGAAGCGCAGAAAGAGGCAGAGCAGAAAAAGGCTTCCGGCAAAAAGCAGCAAAAAAGCGGATCGAAGAAATCAGAGGCGGCAGAGTCAGAGGCGCAGAAGGCAGCCGTAGCGTCTGCGGATGACAGCGTCCTCTTGGCGGCGCTGATCCAGTGCGAGGCGGGAGACGAGCCGTATGAGGGACAGGTGGCAGTCGGCGCGGTCGTGATGAACCGTGTGAAAAGCGCGGCATATCCGAATACGGTAAAAGATGTGATCTACGCGTCGGGACAGTTTACGCCCGCAGGAAGCGGACAGGTGGCGCGGGTGATTTCTTCGGGAAAGGTAAAGCAGAGCTGCCTTTTGGCTGCGCAGGAGGCGATGGCGGGCAGCAGCCCGGTGGGCGCGGCGACCCACTTTAGAAGGGCGGGCAGCCGCGAAGGCATCGTGATCGGAAGTCACGTTTTCTGGTAAGGAAATCCGGGATTGGGGGCGGTAGAAGAACGGAACACCGCCTGAGAAGAAATATAGATATTTTCATAGCGCGCATCAGGGTGCTGGATGCGGTAGAGGATCTGGGCGGCAAGCCGGGTGCCGATGTCTAGGTTGAACACCTGAACGGATGTAAGTTCGTCCGCCGCCGGATTTTCTGCGATGTCGTCAAAGCCGGAGACGGCAACATCCTCCGGAACGCGGTAGCCGCGCCGCTTTAAAAGCTGGATGAGCAGGCAGGCGACATAATCGCTGACGCAGACAAAAGCGTCGGGCATCCGGGTAAGCGCGCTTAAAAAAGCGTCGATTTCCTCTTTATAGGTGTCCGCGCCGATCGCGCCGGTCATCGTAAGCTCCGGATGAAGCTCGAGGCCGTGGCTTTTTAAGGCGGAAGCAAAGCCCATAAAGCGTTCAAAGTTGGACTGGGCGTAGTCAATATCCCCGATGAAGCCGAAAACGCGTCTGCCCTGCTGGATGAGGGTTTCCGTGATCTGCGAAACGACGGAACGGCTTTCCATCAAAACGAGATCCCCGTTGAGGGCGGAAAAAGGAACGTGGGTCGCCGTGTCGAGAAAAACCTTGGGAACCGGCGCGTCAGAGAGCAGATGGAGAAGCCGCTGATGATACACGTTCATAACGATCATCCCGGAAACCTGTCCGTTTGTAAGGGTGGACGGAAGCTGGTAATCTTCGTCGATTTCTGACGGGAGATAGGTGTAGATCAGATTGACATTGTGAAAGGACAGCTCCTTGGCGATCTGATGGATAATGCTCATCCAGAAAAGAGACGTTTCGGGACGGCAGACAGCCAGGGCGATGCTCTCGGGAAGCGGCGCGGCAGAAACGCCCGGATGGTCGGCTGAGGCAGCCGGAGGTATTTTATAGTTCAGTTCCCTTGCCCGGAGCAGGATCTTTTCACGGAGGGCGTCAGAAACATTGTCCTGCCCGCTGAAAACCTTCCAGACGGTAGTGCGGGAGATGCCGAGGGAAGCGGCAATGTCCTGCATGGTAGTTTTTTTCATAAAAATCCAATCTGCGTGCTGCGGCACGCCCGCTTTAATGATATGTTTGCGGCGGCTCAGGACGCGGGAAGGCATCCGATGCTCCCTGCCCGGCAAAACCGGGTAAAAGGCGCGTCGTGCTGAACTGCCGGATATGTTTCATCATATCATAGGAAATAGGCTTTTAAAAGGAAAGATTGTATTTTTTTGCGGCGGCTGTTATCTGCCGCATTTTTGTGTTATGCTTGGAATAGAAATATGGCGGTCGGAAGGAGTGGTTTTTTGGAAAAAGCATATAAGCTGGAATTTGGGAGCCATGCGGGCGGGGAACTGTTCATGACCTGCTGCGGCTGCTCGCGGACGGAGCCGCTTCACAGCTTTGGCCCGGCGTTGAAGCCGCATTACCTGATCCATTTTGTGCTGAGCGGCAAGGGCATTTTTAAGACCGACGGGGAAGAATATCCGTTGGAGGGAGGCTGCGGCTTTTTGATCGAGCCGGGGCAGATGAGCTTTTATCAGGCGGATGAAAAGGAGCCGTGGACTTATATCTGGGTCGGGTTTGCGGGGACGCGGGCGGAGGAATATGTGAAAAGTATGGGGATTTCCGCAAGGCATCCGATTTTTCATTCGGAAAGCTCGGACGAGCTGTACGGGATCGTGCGGGACATGATGGATCACAATACGTTCGGCGTGTCCAATGAGCTGCGGCGCAACGGGCTGCTTCATATTTTTTTGTCGGTGGCGGCGCAGAGCGCTCCGGCGGCGCGCAGGGAGGATCCGGATAAGGCGAACCAGTATGTGCGCCGGGCGGTAGAGTTTATCCAGCGCAATTACTGCAATCCGATCCGCGTCACGGACGTGGCGGATTATGTGTGCATCAACAGAAGCTATTTGTATACGCTGTTCCAGAAATCGCTGGGGATGTCGCCGCAGCAGTTTTTATCCACATACCGCCTTACAAAAGCGGCAGAAATGCTCATGCTTCCGCAGCTTCCTGTGGAAAGCATCGCGCTGTCCTGCGGCTATCAGGATCCGCTGGTATTTACGAAGGCGTTCCGGCAGATGAAAGGGATGTCTCCGACGATGTACCGCAGGCAGATGCAGCAGGATGAAAACCGCGTGAACCGGGAGCATTTAAAGCAGGTGGAGGAATTTATCGCAAAGGTCGGGCGGCTGGATCTGGGCGGGGAACCGTAAAAATGATCGGGTTGAAAATGAGAAATTCACCGGATTGGAAATGAGAAATCTATCGGATTAAAAATGCAAAATCAATCGGGTTAAAAATATAAAATCTATCGGGTTGAAAATGCAAAATTTATCGGGTTGATATTGTAAAAACAATCGGGTTGAGGCATAATAAAGGCAGAGGTGAAGCATGATGGAGAAAAAAGATTATTTGCCAAGACTGATTGACGATAAGATTGAAGAGTATCTGAGTGTGTTCGGGGCGGTATGTGTTGAGGGGCCAAAGTGGTGCGGGAAAACGTGGACCTCATCGTATCATTGCAGAAGCGGGATTTTTATTGGGAATCCGGAGGGGAATTTTCAAAACCGCCGATTGGCTGAAATGTCTCCTGCGCTGGTACTGGAAGGCGAAAAACCGCGTCTGATCGATGAGTGGCAGGAGGTTCCGCCAATCTGGGACGCGGTACGTTATCAGGTAGATCAGGAACCGCAGAAGGGACAGTTTATCCTGACCGGTTCGGCGACGCCGAATCACAAAGGGATCCTGCACAGCGGCGCGGGACGGATTGCCCGTCTGAGGATGCGTCCGATGTCCTTATTTGAATCGGGGGATTCGTCAGGAGAGGTTTCCTTGGAAAAGCTGTGCAAGGGGGACTTGAAGCCGGCAATGACCGGGGAAGTGGATTTAAAGGAGCTGATCCGGCTTATCATCCGGGGCGGATGGCCCGGCAGCATCGGTTTATCGCCGCAGCAGGCGGCGCTGCTGCCGGAGGAATATTTAAACGCGGTAATCGACGATGATGTTTACCGGATCGACGGGATAAAACGGAATACGATAAAAATGCGCCTTTTGCTGCGTTCGCTTGCCCGCAACGAAAGCACAACTGCGACAAATAAAACGCTGAAAAATGATATTCGGGAAAACGATGATGAAGATATTGACGTGGAGACGGTAAAGGAATATCTGGATATTTTTGAAAGGCTTTTTATTACAGATCATCAGCTGCCGTTTTCAGTCGGGGTCAGATCCTCCGTGCGGGTCAAGCAGGCGGTAAAAAGGCACTTTGCGGATCCGTCGCTGGCATGCGCCCTTTTGAAAGTAACACCGGAAAGCCTGCTTAGAGACTTGGAAACGCTGGGATTTTTGTTTGAAGCATTATGCGAGCGGGATTTGAAAATCTATGCGGAAACATTCGGCGCTTCCCTGTATCATTATCAGGACTATTCCGGAAGGGAAATCGACGCGGTAATAGAGATGCCTGACGGCAGCTGGTGCGCCTTTGAGATCAAGCTGGGGGCAAATCAGATCGACGCAGCGGCGGAGAATCTTTTGAAAATTCAGAAAGAGATACAAAACGATCCGAAGGGGAGGCCGCCGAAAGTCCTTTGTGTGCTTTGCGGTCTGGCGAATGCAGCATATCAGCGTCCGGACGGCGTATATGTCATTCCGCTTACCGCATTAAAAAATTGAGCTGTGAGAATACGAGGGGGATAATCCATGACAGAGAAAAAGCGGTGCAGCTGGTGCAATCTGAAAAACAAAACCTATATCCGCTATCACGATGAAGAGTGGGGCGTTCCGGATTTTGGGGAGCGGCATCTTTTTGAAATGCTGATTCTGGAATCGTTTCAGGCGGGGCTTTCATGGGAATGCGTGCTGAACAAAAGGGAGGCGTTCCGGAAAGCCTATGACGGCTTTGATCTGGAAAAGGTGTGTGCCTATGATGAAAAGAAGATGGCAGAGCTGGCGGAGGATGCGTCGATTATCCGAAACCGCTTAAAAATCCGCGCAAGCGTCGAAAATGCGCGGATTTTTAAGAAAATTTCAGAGGAATACGGAAGCTTTTATGAATACCTGAAAGTATTTACGGGAGGAAAGCTTTTTGCAGAGACGGGGCAGACGCATTCGCCGCTGTCGGATGCGGTCAGCGACGATCTGAAAAAACGCGGGATGCGGTTTGTGGGAACGACGATCATTTATTCGTATCTGCAGGCGGTCGGCGTGATCGATTCCCACGAGGAGGGATGCTTTTTGCATAAAGGGGGATAACTATCCCCTGTAATCCTCACGCACAAACGGCTCCTCGATCCTGCATTCCGTCAGGATCCCGTATTTTTTCGGACGGCGGTAGGCGTTGCCGTGCACTTCCTCCTGCCGGTAACTTCGGAGCTGGTCAAGGTCAAGCTTTGCCAGAAAGATCCCCTCGCTTCCGTCCGCCTGCAGGATGCAGGTATCGCGCGAGCCGGGGAGGGCGGGAAGATAAGCGACGCCGTCAAAGACGCTGGAACCGCCGTTGCAGTCCGGGACGGTATCGGGATAGTTGCAGGTGGCGATGGCGGTCATATTTTCATAGGCGCGGCCGCGAAGCTGGGAAAGCCGGTTGATCTCCATGGGACAGGCGTTTGGCACGAGGATAAGCTCCGCGCCCTTTAGCATGAGGATGCGGGCGCTCTCCGGAAATTCCCGGTCATAGCAGATCATCGCGCCGACCTTAATTTTACCGCAGGCAGTATCGAGGTCGGTCACAAAAAAATCATCGCCGGGGGTGAGGAAGCGCTCGTCCCCGAAGTCGCAGGTATGGACCTTTGCATAGATCATTTTGCGGTTTCCGAAGCGGTCGAACAAAACGAGCGTATTGCGGGGCGCGCCGCTCCATTTTTCCAGCAGGGTAATGCCGATGGACATTTCAAGCTCCTGCGCAAGCCTGCCGAAGGCGTTTACAAAATCTCCGTCGGAAGGGATCGCTTCCGCGGTCCATTCGTCTGCTGGGCGGTTATAAATATTGTAGCCGTTGCTCCACGTTTCGGGAAAAAGGGCGATGTCTGCGCCGGCTTCTTTTGCCCTGCGGCAGGCGTCCATGCCTTTTTCGAGATTCTTTTCAAGGCTGCCGCAGGGAGCGATCTGCAGCAGCGCGATATTCAGTATATTCATGAGAAAACTCCTTTTATAAAAAATGATCGATCCGGCAATGCCGGTTAGATGAGGGTGTCAGCGCTATTCTCGGCATTTTTTCCGGTACGCGCTGGGACTCATATGGCAGTGCTTCTGGAAGCACTGGGCAAAATAGCTCTGGGAGGAAAAGCCGGAAAGCTCCGCCACCTGAGTGATATTATGGTCGGTACTTGCCAGAAGTTCCTGACTGGCTTTGAGCCGGATGCCGCACAAAAAGCTCATCGGGGAGCAGCCGAAGCATTTGGTAAAAGCATGGACGAGATAATATTTATTCAGGTGGGAGATCTGCGACAGATCGTCAAGGGAAATGGCGCGGGCGTAATTGCTTTCGATATATTGCTTTACCTTGACGCACTCCTGACTGGATTTTACGGAAGAAACGTCAGAGGAAAGCAGACTGGAATGGCGCGTGAGGCGCACGACCATAACCTCGAGGAGATCCTGACAGATGAGCCGGTAGCCCGCGCCCTTTTTGGTCATTTCGGACAAAAGGGACTGCATGATATAACGGTAGTCCGAATTTTCGCCGCTGCAGTTAAAAATCAGATGCCCGGAGTGGTCGGGAAAATCAAAATCCGCGCCCTCGACGCCAAGAATAATATATTCCAGCGGAATATCGCCTACGGAAACCTCCGTGTGGGCGATATTTGTATTTATAATAATGAAATCATCTTTTTTGACCGGAAAGATCTGGTCTTCGATCAGGTAGTTCCCGTTGCCCTTGATCACATAGCACAATTCGGAAAAAGGGTGGGTATGCGGCATGCTGGGCCAGTCGTCCTCGTATTTGGAATAGGTAACGTAAAGGAGGCGCAGCTTGAGCGGGCTGACGTCGCCGGCGCTCATATCATATCTGGAAATCGGCATAAAAATCCCTCACAGCGTAAAAAACAGGACGGACAATTTTTTGAAAAGTTGCTTTTCTTTGTAAAAAAATTGCTTGTCCAAAATTCGGAAAAATGTCGGGACTGCACATGAAAACACGAAAAAAAGGATAATGCACAAAAAGAAATATATCAAAAAAATAAAATTAGGCATTCTGCCGAAGCAAAAAGGAAAATATTTTGTGCATATCGCGCTTTAATATGTTTGTCCTATGCAGATATTTTATCATACTATCCGAACAAAAGCAATATTTATAAAAAATGAAGCAATATAAGCCTAGTTTATATGTGAAATGGCAGTTATACTTAGTACATAAGCAAAACACGTTGTCACATTTTATAAGGAGGTTATGTATTATGAAAAAGAAAATGTTAAGTCTGCTTCTCGTTTCGGCGATGACAGCAACTGCACTGGCAGGCTGTGGAAGCAGCGAAGAGGCTCCGGCAAGCGCACCGGCAGAGAGCGCACCCGCAAGTGAGGCGGCTTCCGAGGCAGCACCGGCAGAGAGCGAGGCAGCAGGCACAGAAGCGGCAGCAGACGATGCGGCAGCGCCTGACTACAGCGGCGTAGAGCTTACATACTGGTCTATGTGGAACGCGGCAGAGCCTCAGGGACAGGTACTTCAGGAGGCGGCAGACGCATTCTCCGAGAAGACCGGCGCGAAGATCAACATCGAGTGGAAGGGCCGCGACATCAAGACAATCGTGATGGCAGCTCTGGAATCCGGCGAGAAGATCGATATTTTTGAAGAAGGCGACGCCAACATGGCGAAGGTATACAAGGATTATCTGTATGATCTGACCGATATGGCAGAGAAGGCAGGCTATGCGGACAAGAGCTTTAAGTGCCTGACAGATTATCTGGTAAATACGGCAGGCTTCCTGTGCGCAGTTCCCGAACAGCCTCAGGTAGGCGGCGTATTCTACAACAAAGATATTTTCGAGGACTGCGGAATTACCGAGGTTCCCGCTACATGGGACGAATACCTGGCAGCATGCCAGACAATGGTAGACAAGGGCTATCAGCCGCTGGCTCTGGACAGCACCTATGCAGATTTCCTGTTTACCTATCATCTGGACAGAGTGATCGGCAAGGATGCGATCTCTGATCTGGCTGTAAACGGCGGCTGGTCTGAGAACGAAGGCGTTATCAAGGCTGCTGACCAGCAGATCGAGTTTGTAAAGAAGGGCTATCTGGCAGACGGGGCTCCGGACGAGTACCCTGCAAGCCAGAACAAGATCGGTCTGACAGGCGAGGTTGCAATGGTAGTATGTGCAAACTATGTGGCTGCAGAAGTAAACAACAACACAGGCGCGAACATTAACTGGGGTCTGTTCAACTATCCTGCAGTTGACGGCGGCGCAGATCCGAGCAACGCATACGCAGGCTCCAATGCAGTTGCGGTTACTTCCTACTCTGAGAACCCTCAGGCAGCGTTTGACTTTATCATGTTCCTGACAACAGGCGAATTTGACCAGAAGATGGCTGATGCAGCTCAGCAGATCCCTGCTGACCCGAACAACACAGCACCCGCTCTTATGGACGGCTCCATTGAGACACTGCAGGCAACAGAGAATCCCCTTCCCTGGAACGCAGGTCTGAGCGACAATGCTGATCTGGCAACAAGCCTTAAGGACGTGATCATTGGATTATATGAAGGCAAGTATGAGACTGGCAAAGATTTCGCGGCAGCTATGGATGCACTGTATTAAGAACCGATGAAAGAAAAAGGGCGGCACTGACCGGGTGTCGCCTTTTTTGTCAGAAGAGGTGAAGGAAATGAAGAAAAACAAAGGCATGATTGCATGGTTTATAATGCCGTGCGTATTGACGCTGCTTATTATGTATCTGTATCCGGTAATCCGAACGATTCTGATGAGCTTTTTTGCCATCGACAGCGTGACGGCGGATGCGAGCACATGGAGCTTTAACGGCTTCGGAAACTACGCGAGAATATTTGGAAGCGCCACCTTTTTGACATCCCTTTCCAATATGCTGAAGATCTGGCTGGTAGGCGGGATTTTTACGCTGAGCATCGCACTGCTGTTTGCGGTTATTTTAACAAGCGGCATCCGCTTTAAAAAGTTTTTCCGCGCGGCGATCTACCTTCCGAACGTAGTCAGCGCAGTTGCACTGGCAACGATGTGGATACAGTATATTTACAATCAGGATTACGGTCTTTTGAATCAGATGCTGGAAATGGTTGGGCTGGAAGGTGTGAAATGGCTCGGGACCGATACGAAGTTCTGGGCGATGCTGGGGGCGTTCATCTTCGGTGCGGTAGGCTATTACATGCTGATCTTTATCAGCGGTATTGAGAGAATCCCGCAGGATCTGTATGAAGCTGCAACGATCGACGGTGCGAACAAGATCAAGCAGTTTTTTAGGATCACGCTTCCGCTTTTGAAGGGCATTATCAAAACGAACCTGACCTTCTGGAGCATCAATACGATCACCTTCTTCCTGTGGACAAAGATGTTTTCTCCGATCTCATCGGAAGCATCCACGATCGTTCCCGTCGTATACCTGTACGATACGGTATTCGGCACAACGGGAAATGCGCAGCGTGACGCGGGCGCAGGCGCTGCAGTGGGTGTGATCCTGGCAATTTTCGTAGGAGTGATTTACCTTGTGACAAGCAAATTGCTCAAAGATGACGATCTGGAATTCTAAAAGAGCACAGGATACGCGGCAGGGCGGCAGGCTTTGCGCGCCTGTGAACGGAGGAAATCATGAGAAAAAAAGAAAAAATCGTTTATAAGGAAAAGATAAACTGGAAAAGGGAACTGTCCTTATTGCCGGGCTATCTGATCGTATCGGTCTGGGTGCTGTTTACAGCGGTATTTCTGGTATGGATTCTGGCGGCGAGCCTTTCGACGTCCAGAGAGATCTTTTCCGGTTCCGTATTCAAATTTGAAACCGGGCTTCATTTTGAAAACTATGTGACCGCATGGAAAACGCAGAATGTATCCGTATTTTTCGGAAACTCCCTGCTGTATTCGGTGGTGTCCTGCTTTTTCGTACTGCTGATCTCCGCCCCGGCGGCATATGTGCTGTCCCGGTTTGGCTTTAAGGGCAGCAAGCAGGTACGGGGCAGCCTGATCCTTGCAATGAGTATTCCGGAGGTTATGATCGTTCTTCCCATCTTTTCCCTGACAACGCAGTGGGGGATCAAGGGAAGGATCCTGTTAATGCTTTTATACATTTTCCTGAGAGTGCCTTATACGACCACTTATCTGCTGAACTTCTTTGCGACGCTGTCAAAGACATATGAAGAGGCGGCGGCGATCGACGGCTGCCCTCCGGCAAAGACGTTCTGGGTAATTATGCTTCCGCTGGTACAGCCTGCGATCATTACCGTGACGATCTTTAATTTCCTGAGCGTATGGAACGAGTTCTTCATGGCGCTGATTTTTGCAAGCTCCGCGGAAATGACGCCGGTAGGCGTAGGGCTTTTGCAGATCGTAAACTCGATGAAATATACGGGGAATTACGGCGGTCTGTTCGCTGCGGTTGTCATCGTATTTTTGCCGACCTTCCTGCTGTATCTGTTCCTGTCGGAAAAGATCATTGCGGGCGTTACGGGCGGCGGCATCAAGGGATGATTTTTTACGCGGCTTAATAAAACATAAGTTTGACATAAAAATGGAGGAGCAGCTAAATGAGCGAGATGAAAGGCAGAGTGACAATTCCCACAGATGTGGATGTGATTCAGGAGACGCTGGATCTGGCAAAGCGTTGGGGTGCGGATGCGGTAAGAGACTGCGACGGTACGGATTTTCCTGTTGAGTTAAAAGACGCGGGAATGAAGGTTTACTCCACTTATTACACCACGAGAAAGGACAATGCTTGGGCAAAGGCGAACCCGGACGAGATCCAGCAGATGTATGTGATGACGCCGTTTTATACGGCGGCAGCGGATACGCTGCGCATCCGTCTGATGAAAGGCCTGTATCCGGATATGCTGACACCCAACTGCAGGGATGACATAAAGCGTTGGTGGGAGGTCGTTGACCGGACGACCGGCGAGGTGGTAAACACCTCCGATTGGAGCTATGAAGAGGAAAGCGGCGAGGTCGTGATCAAAAGCGAGCCGTTCCATGATTACACCGTAAGCTTTCTGGCATACATCATGTGGGATCCGGTGCATATGTACAACGCGGTCGTAAACGACTGGAAGGATGTGGAGCATCAGATCACCTTCGACGTGCGCCAGCCCAAGACCCATGCCTATACGATGGAGCGCCTGCGCAAATTCATCGCAGATCATCCGTATGTAAATGTGCTGCGCTTTACGACATTTTTCCATCAGTTCACGCTGATGTTCGACGAGCTGGCGCGTGAAAAATATGTGGACTGGTACGGCTATTCGGCTTCCGTAAGCCCCTATATCCTGGAGCAGTTTGAAAAAGAGGCTGGCTATCCGTTCCGTCCGGAATATATTATCGATCAGGGATACTACAACAACCAGTACCGGATCCCGTCCAAAGAGTTTAAGGATTTTCAGGCATTCCAGCGCCGCGAGGTGGCGAAGATCGCGAAGGAGATGGTTGACATCTGCCATGAGTGCGGCAGGGAAGCGATGATGTTTCTGGGCGACCACTGGATCGGCACGGAGCCTTTTATGGATGAGTTTAAATCCATCGGGCTGGACGCGGTCGTGGGAAGCGTCGGCAACGGCTCCACGCTGCGCCTGATCAGCGACATCGAGGGCGTAAAATATACCGAAGGCCGCCTGCTTCCGTATTTCTTCCCGGATACCTTCCATGAGGGCGGCGATCCTGTGAAGGAAGCGAAGGTCAACTGGGTAACGGCGCGCCGCGCGATTTTGAGAAAACCCATCGACCGGATCGGCTACGGCGGCTATTTAAAGCTTGCAAACGAGTTCCCGGATTTTGTGGAATATGTGGAATCCGTATGCGCGGAATTCCGTGAGCTGTATGAAAACATCAAGGGAACAACGCCTTACTGCGTAAAGCGGGTTGCGGTATTAAACTGCTGGGGCAAAATGAGGGCATGGGGCAACCACATGGTTCATCATGCGATCTACTTCAAGCAGAACTACTCCTATTCCGGCATTATTGAAGCGCTGTCCGGCGCGCCCTTCGACGTGAAGTTTATCAGCTTTGAGGATATTCTGGAAAATAAGGATATTTTAAAGGACATCGATGTGCTGATCAACGTGGGCGACGCGGATACCGCGCAGACCGGCGGCGAATGGTGGTGCAATCCGGCGATCTCTTCCGCGGTAAAGGAATTTGTTTATAACGGCGGCGGCTTTATCGGCGTCGGCGAACCGACCGGACATCAGGCAAACGGACATTTCTTCCAGCTGGCAAACGTGCTCGGCGTGGAAGAAGAGCGGGATTTCACGCTCGGCTATGATAAGTACAACTGGGAGACGCACAGCCACTTTATTACCGAGGACGTAAAGGATAAGATCGACTTCGGCGAGAGCAGAAAGTACATCTACGCGCTGGAGGGCACGCAGGTGCTGGAAGTAGAGGACAAAGAGGTGCATCTGGCTGTCAACGAATTTGGAAAGGGACGCAGCGTTTATATGAGCGGGCTTCCGTACAGCTTTGAAAACAGCCGTCTCTTATACCGCGCGATCCTTTGGAGCGCAGGGGATGAAGCCAATATTCACAGCTGGTTTTCTTCCAACTACAACGTGGAAGTGCACGCATACATCAAGAACGGCAAATACTGTGTTGTAAACAACACATACGAGCCCCAGTCCACAACTGTTTACCGTGGGGACGGCAGCAGCTTCGATCTTGATCTGGAGGCAAATCAGATCGTGTGGTACGAGATCTGAGTCATAACATTTAAGCGGGGTAATGAAATAAAGGATGAAGACCGGGCAGGGAGAGATCTCTGCCCGGTTTTTGTAATGCGCTGTGGCATTTGCAAAAGCATATTTTCAGATTTCAGGGATTGGCGTATAATAAATGCAGTGCGTAAAGCTCAGATAAAAAACAAACGGGGGAACAGGAATGTATAAGGTATTGCTGGCAGAAGATGAACTTTTAGTGCGGATCGGGTTAAAAAATTCAATCAACTGGAATAAGTTCGGGATGGAGATTGTGGCAGAGGAAGAAAGCGGGACAAGGGCGTTTTCCAGATATGAGCAGCTGAGGCCGGATGTGGTGATCACAGACATAAAGATGCCGGGAATGAGCGGGCTGGAGTTGATCCAGAGGATCCGGGAGGCGGACAGGCGGTGCGCGATTATCGTAATTTCCTGCATGAATGATTTTGAGCTGCTGCAGAAGATTATCCGCTGCGATGTACTTGGCTATGTGCTGAAGGCGAGCATGACGATTCCGGAGGTGGAAGAGCTTTTGGCTCGGGCGAAAAAGCGGCTGGATGAAAATGGAGAAAGCCGGAAAGAAGAAGGGAGAAAGGCATATTCGCGCGCAGAGCTGCTGGAGGCTTTTGTAATGAAGCGCCGGATTGGGGAAGAGGAATTCAGGCAAAAATGGAAAGAAAGCGGTTATGAAGAGTTGTCCTGCCGTTCGGTCACGATATTTCGGATTTCTCCGCCGGATGGCAGGCCACTGAATGAGATGGGGGCATCTTTTGTAAAAAGCGTGCTCCATGAAAATCTTCGCGAAAGCGATATTTTATGGAGCGGACAGTTTGCGGCGGCATTTCATAGGGAACGCATTTTGTGCACAGACAGCCGTTTTGGACGAATTTCTCAAATGATACAGTCTTTGCTGGAAGGGAGCTTCAGTCAGGTGACGCAGGAAATGAGTGGAGAGCTTTCTGCGCTTCCCAGAGAGATGGAAATGCTTTTAAAATTGTGCGAAAACCGTCGGGAAGATTTGGACAGGATTGTATTTCGGGCAGTGGATTACATATTGAACCATTACAGCGAAAATATTACCTTGGCACAGATCTCAGCAGAAGTGGGACTGAGCCCCAATTATTTTTCTACGTTGTTTAAAAAGGAAACGGGGATTTCCTTTGTCAATTATCTGAATGACATCCGGCTGGAAAAAGCGAAGCTTTTGCTGGGAAATACGGATGAATATTTGTATCAGATTGCAGAAAAAACAGGCTTTCGGACAGTGGAGCATTTCAGCCAGACATTTAAACAGAAAGAGGGCATAAATCCGGGAGATTACAGAAGAAAACAGCAGTCTGGAAAAGATGTGGAAGGAAAATGATATGAGAGGAAAGAGAACAGAGAGACGCCAGAGGATCAGAAGTGTATCGTGGCGGCTGCGTCTGATGGGAACGATCCTTCTGGGGGCGGCAATCCTGCTGTCGGTAAGCTTCTGGGGAGCGTATCGGATCTTCTTAAAAAGGCTGGAGGATACGAACCTGAAAGCTACAACGCTGACCTTTGAGCAGACGGAACGGAATATCAACCGCAAGTTACAGCAGGCGGCAGACAGCGCAAACCGTCTGCTGGACGAGGATATTGTTCTGCAGTATCTGACAGGGAATACGAATGTGCCTGCGGAACAGAGCAGGGAAGCGATGAAGGTCGTGGAGGAATTGACAGCGGTTATGAATTATAATCCGGATCTGGCGGGCGTGGCGCTGGTAAATGAAGAGGGGCACGCAATCGGAATTACTGATTGGAAGATGACAGCGGTCGCGGATTTTTTGGCGGAAGGAAAGGGCGATCGCTTTTTGAAAAATTCGGAAAGCCGTTATCCGTTTTATATGTGGTTCGGAGCAGAAGAAGTAAAAAAGGAATTTGATGGGAATCATGATTTTCTGAATTTTTTTGAAGCCAATGGCGGAGTGGCAATGAAAATGCTTGTGGGAATCCGGACAATCGCCTTCGGGGAAAATGGAACGTCCTATCTTTTTGTTTCTGTCGGGGACATGGAGTTGAAGGAATGCTATTCGCAGGTATTGTACAATGAAAATACAGCGCTGCTTCTGGATGGGGGCAGGAGGATCATTTCCAGAACAGATGGCGGGGAGTTAAATAAAAAGCCGGAATATGCTTCTTTGATCCCGGAGGATTCGGATGTGGGGGAGTTCAGCTTTAAAAAGGAGTGTGGGGAGGAATATCAGATTATTTATTATGAGCTTCCGCAGTACGGCTGGACGCTGGTAAATGAGATCCCGAAAAGGGTTTATCAGCAGCAGGCGAATGAATTGAAGGGAGTTCTTTTATTTTTGTGGTTTTCAACGCTGAGCCTGATGTTTGTATTTTTCATTGCGTGGATCGGGAGATATACAAAGCCGGTGGAGCAGATCATACAGGGAATGAAACGGGTTCAGGAAGGAAATCTGGAGCCAGTGCATTTTCCTGCCAGCGGGATTGCGGAGATGGACGAGTTGGGGGAACAGTTCGGAACGACCGTGGACACAATCAGGGCGCTGATCGGACGGGTAAGAAGCATGGACAGGGAAATGGCGGAGGAGGAGCTAAAGACGCTTCAATACCAGATCAATCCCCATTTCCTGTATAATTCGCTCAATTCGATCCGGTGGATGGCAGTGATGAACAACAATCCGAAGGTGGCGGACGCGCTGCTTTTGCTGGCGCGGATCATCGAGCCGATCCTGCGCTCGCCTTCCTCTTACTGGACGGTGCGGGAGGAGCTGGATTTTCTGGACAGCTACGTAAAAATGCTGACGCTGCGTTTTGGCGGGGCGCTGGAATACGAGGTGGACTGCGGCGGCGTGTTAAAGGAATGCGTATTTCCGAAATTTACGCTCCAGCCCATTCTGGAAAACTGCTTTATTCACGGCATGATCCCGGGAGATACGATGAAAATACGGATCGAGATTGAAAGAAAGGATGGGTTGCTGGAGGTCTGCGTCAGAAATACGGGAAATAAAATTGAAAAGCAGGTGTTAAAGCGTCTGAATGAAGCGCTGGAAAGGCGGCAGGAGCCGGATGCGGCGGCGGGAAGCATCGGATTGCTGAACGTGAATAAGCGGCTGTTTTTGTTGTACGGTATGGGGGCGGATATGCGCGTATCTTCCGGGGAATTGGAAGATACCGCTGTTGTTGTGAAAATCCCGGAGAAGACGGTGGAAAAACGGTAAAAAAGAGGGAAAATCGTAAAATAACAGGGATTGTGGAAAAGCAGAACAGGTAAATAGCAGGGAATGTTGGAAGATACTTTCTTGAACAAAATGTATATAAAAATGTAAAATATATACATGAACAAAAGCAAGATGCACACAAAAAGAAAGGGGAAAGAAGGATGAAGAAAAGAAAGGTTACAGCATTCCTTTGTGCGGCGGCTCTTTTGGTTTCCGGGCTGGCAGGATGCGGTAAGGACGCAGAAAGCACCTCCGGCGGCGGAAGCGATCAGGCGTCAGCGGCGACGGGAGATACTTCCGAGAAAATCGAGCTGGTAGTCGGCGGACTGGATCGGGGAAATTCTGCGGACAACCAGTGGTGGCCTACGGATATCGTACAGCAGATCAATGAAAAGCTGAACATTGAATTAAAGCTGGTCAATTACGATCAGCAGAAGCTTGGGCTGGATCTGGCCAGCGGGGAGCTACCCGACGTTATGCTCGTTTACCGGCAGAATGCGGAAAGTGTGATCAAGGGGAAGCACGCCGTTCCGTTGAATGATTATTTTGATACGATCGGGAAAAATCTTGCGGACGACCGGTTTACGTTCCGGAACAATATGATGTCCAAGTACCAGAGCGGCGGGGATGGAAACGTGTATTTTACAACGCCTTATGTTACGGTAGAAGGAGAGGGAGAGACGGGAGCGTCGCTGGGAATCGGCTATGTGGTACGCTGGGATCTGTACAAGGAAATCGGCGCGCCGGAGATCAATACGCCGGACGATTATATCGACGCCATGAAAAAAATGCAGGCGCTTTATCCGGAAACGCCGGAAGGTCTGCCGACCTATGCGATGGGAATGTACAACGATGTCGGCATGCATGCATGGGGAATTCATGGGCTGTTTAATTCTGATTACACGACGCTGGACAGCAATCTGATGGTATTGGTGGATACCAATACATATGAGGTTTCCCACAATGTTGTAAATGAAAATCCGGACACACCGTTTTGGAACGATATGCATTTTTATAATAAAATGTGGAAAGAGGGGCTTCTGGATCCGGACTGCTTTATTACAAAGGGCGAAGATCTGACGGCAAAATATACGAAGGGACAGTATCTGGGCGGAACCAATAACTGGTATTTCGGGGAATATAACCAGAACGTGTTAAAGACAGAGGAATCTACCGCAGGCATGGAGCTTCTCCCGATGTACAACACCGGGCGCGGCGGATACTTTGCGGCAGGCTGGAGCGATAAGATGATGTTTGTTTCGGCGCACAGCAAAAATATCGAGCGTGCGGTCATGTTCCTTGATTATATCAACAGCGAAGAATTTGCGCGTTTGCAGTATTCGGGTATCGAGGGCGAGCATTGGGAAAAAGGCGCGGACGGGAAACCGGTTCTGACGGATAAGGTGCTCCAGATGAAGGAGGATCCGGCACAGGCAGACGCATGGAGCAAGCTGTCACTGGCATCCTGGAATAACTGGGGCGGTATCGGCGCGGAAGCAGTGCTTTCTGACGGAGCGCCCGCATCCCTGTGGAACACACCGGAAATGCTTGCCAGAGGCTTAAGCCCGACCGACAAGGATATGTGTGAAACGCTGGGAGTTTCTTACCCGGCAGAATATGCCCAGAAGCGGGTGGAAGAAGGAAAGTGCAGGGATAACAGTAATTACGATCAGCGTTTTGCAGCGATTATGCCTTCTGTACCTCAGGACATTACAAGAATCGATGGCAATGTGAATGAAATTGTAATGAATGCGCTTCCCAGCCTGGTACAGGCGGAGGATGACGCGGCGTTCGAGGCAGCCCGTGAAAAGCTGATCGCGGACGTAAAGGCGGCAAATGTGGAGCAGTCCCTGAAATGGTGGCAGGACAGCGTAAAGGCAGCGCTGGAAGAAGTAAAATCGATGGAGTGATTTTCGGGATTGGTAAGTATGAGGCGAGGCTGGAAATCCGGCCTCGCCAATTATATACAATGAGAAAGGAAAAAAGGGGTATGCTTGTGAAAGAAAGAGTTCATTCCAGAGGAAAAAGAAGATATAAGCTGCTGTTTATGGCGCTGCCGTTTATGGCGCTGGTGCTGATGTTTAACTACCTCCCGGTTGTGGGATGGTTGTACGCTTTTTTTGATTATATTCCCGGAGTGCCACTTTTGGAATGTGATTTTGTCGGGACGAAATATTTTAAGATGCTGTTTACGGATGTGAATACGGCTCGGGTATTGAAAAATACATTGATTTTCGGGGCGATTGGCGTGCTGGTATCGCCGCTGCCGATGTTGTTTGCGATTACGTTAAACGAAGTGAAATGCGGCCCTGTTCGCAGGATCGTGCAGACGTTTACGACGCTGCCCAACTTCATTTCATGGGTTATCATTTTCTCGCTGGCATTTGCTATTTTTTCATCAGACGGACTGATGAACGGCATTCTTCAGGCATTCGGAAAAGAGATTGATCCGGCGACGGCCTATAATGTAATGGCGGATGGGGATGCGGTTTATTGGTTCCAGTCCTGTCTGGGCTTATGGAAGAGCCTGGGGTGGAGTTCGATTATTTATTTGGCGGCGATCGCGGGAATCGATCAGGAGCTTTACAGTGCGGCAATGGTGGACGGTGCAGGGCGGCTTAGGTGTGCGCTTCATGTGACGCTTCCCGCTATGTCCGAAACCTATTTTGTGCTGCTGATCCTTTCTATCGGCAACTTCCTGAATACGGGTTTTGAACAGTATATGCTGTTTAAAAATCCGATGACGGGACCGAATATTGAAGTGCTGGATCTGTACGTTTACCGGATTGGTCTGGAAATGTCGGATTATTCGTATGGCATCGCGATCGGCATTATGAAATTTATCGTCAGCGCGGCGCTGCTTCTTTTTGCCAATATTTTGTCAAAAAGAGTCCGCGGGAACTCAATCTTATAAAAAGGAGGCCGATGGGATGAAAAAAATAAAAAAATCGCCTGCCGTGATTGCCTATCAGATTTTTAATTATGCGCTTTTGATCCTTTTAACCTTGATCTGCGTTTACCCGTTCTGGTATATGCTCATTTATACGCTGAGCGAGCCTTCGATCGCGGATGTAAAAACGCCGATTTTGCTACCGGTGGGATTTACACTGACAAATTATGTGCAGATCTTTGAGATCAGCGGATTTTTCCACGCACTGATGATCTCTGTTTTAAGGACGGCGATCGGAACGGCGGCTACTGTGTTTGCCTGTTCGTTTTTGGGATATTTGTTTACGAAAAATGAAATGCCGGCACGGAAATTTCTGTACCGCGCACTGGTGCTGACCATGTATATCAGCGGCGGGCTGATCCCGACGTTTTTGCTGATCCGCTCTTACGGTTTGCTCAATAACTTTCTGGTGTATATCCTTCCAATGATGGTATCTGCGTACAACATCATACTAATAAAGACTTTTATCGAGCAGCTGCCTCAGTCCTTGGAGGAATCGGCAGTAATAGACGGAGCAGGATATTTTACAGTATTTTGCAAAATCATTTTTCCGCTGTCAGCGCCAATCATCGCGACGGTAGCAGTTTTTGCGGCGGTGGGGCACTGGAACTCGTGGTTTGACAACTATATTTATGCAGGCAATAATGAAAATTTAAAAACTCTTCAGTATCTTTTGTATAATTACTTAAATCAGGCGCAGCAGATGGCAAACCAGATCAAGAATTCGATCGCCGGGGGCGGTGCGATAGATGCCGCAGCTACGGCGATTTCGCCCAAGGGCGTGCGGATGACGATCACGGTGCTGGCGTCGCTGCCGATTTTTGCGGTATATCCGTTTATGCAGAAGTTTTTTGTAAAAGGAATCATGCTGGGGGCTGTAAAGGGATAAAAAAGAAAGAATTGCCGATAGGGCAGAACGGGAGGAAAAGATGGCTGATAAAATCAAAAACGGGGTACACGATTACACGGATGAAAGCAGATATGTTTATCCCGAATCCAAAGAGGTGCGGGAGCATCTGGAGTGGTTCCGGGGGCTGAAGCTGGGGCTGATGATGCACTGGATGCCCAGCTGTCAGTTTGGTTCGTATGAATCATGGCCGCTTTCGGAGGATTCTGTTGCGTGGTCGAGGGAGGACATTGACTGGACGGACGATATGGAGTTGGCAATGCAGCAGTATAAGGACTGCAATAAAACCTTCAATCCGTTTAAGTTCCGGCCGGATCAGTGGGCGAAGCTGGCAAAGGACTGCGGCTTTAAGTATCTGCTGTTTACCACAAAGCATCACGACGGATTCTGTATGTTTGACAGTCAATATTCAGATTATAAGATCACGGCAGAGGACTGTCCGTTCCACACTTCGGAGCAGGCGGATATTGTGAAAAGTATGTTTGCCGCTTTCCGAAAAGAAGGCATGGCGATTTCGGCGTATTTTTCCAAGCCGGACTGGCACAGCCCTTATTACTGGTCGCCGGAGTTCCCAAAGCCGCAGACCCGCAACGTCAATTACAGCATTGAAGAGCATCCGGAGATCTGGGGAAAATTTACGGAATATACCCATAAGCAACTGACGGAGATCTGCAGCAATTACGGCAAGGTAGACGTACTGTGGCTGGACGGCGGTCAGGTCAGACCTGACAACAACGGTCAGGACATCCGTCTGGGGGAGGTGGTGGAGAAAATCCGTTCCACGACCCAACCGCATCTGATCGTGTGCGACAGGACGGTAGGAGGCGCATATGAAAATATCATAACGCCCGAAGGAGGCGTTCCGGCAGAAGCGATGGATGTGCCGTGGGAGGCGTGCATTCCGATCGGAAACCATTTTGCGTTCCATTATGACGACAGGTGTAAGGATCCGCGGGATCTGGTTCATATGTTCCTTGAAATCATTTCCAAGGGTGGAAGTCTGGCGTTGAATGTGACGCCGCGTCCAGATGGGAAGCTTCCGGCAGATCAGGTTCATGCTATGAGATGTATGGGATGGTTTTTAAATACGAATGCCGAAGGCATTTATGGGACGAAGATCGCACCGTGCAGGTCAGATAGGGAGTATATGTATACGGCAAAGGGAAACTGCATTTATCTGTTTTATCAGTATAAGGAGCATCCTTATCTGCCGCCGAGGCTGTACCCAGACGTTTCCGGCAGGGTAAAAAAGGTGACGCTTCTGCGCACCGGGCAGGAAATTCCGTTCTGTATGGAAAAGGGAAAGCTGCTGTTACAGACCGGACAGGCGGATTTAAACGGGGCAGAGTATGCGGACTGCTTCAGGATTGAACTGGAATAAGAGGCGAGACATGATGATTTTTCAAGAAACAGATGCTCCGCTGCTGTTTGTTTTTGGGCAGTCGAACGCGCACGGGCACGGCACAAGGCTGCCGGAGGCGGAAAAAATATTAAAACCGCTTACAAATGTATTCGGGCTGTCATGCGAATACAATCAGTCATATGGTTTAAACAATGTGGTGTGGAGTGGGTTTGTGACAGAAGGGATGAATCTGGGCGAAACGCAGGATCACACTTACTGTCTGGCGGAGAGCTTTGCGCGGATCTGGCAGAAAAGGACCAATGCAGGGGAGAAGCTGCCGCCGCTGTACATCGTACAGATTTCCATCGGGGCGATGGGGATTGCGGAGAAGGAGAGGGACGGGCTGAATATGTGGTGGCGCGGGCGCAGGCCGGTAATGGAACCGGGAACCGGGGACTGCGTCAATATTTCACTGTATCCGTTGGCGCAGCAGATCATTTCGCTTGCAATCCAAAATCTGCGCGCAAGCGGGAAAAATCCCCTGATTCTGGGGCTTCACTGGAATCAGTGGGAAACGGAGGCAGACACAGGGGGCGCTTCGGTTTTGGAGGCAGAGGACAATTACCGGGAGCTGTTTAATGGCTTCCGGAACGCGGCACAGATCCCGTGTCCCATTTGGCTGTATAAGCCACTGAGCGATGTATACTGCAATCCTGCGGGGGTAAAGGCGCTCACAGAGCTGTTTGAAAAATTCGTGTATTCGGGGGAGGATTACCATATGATCGACCTGACGCAGTCTTCCTACTGGAAGCCGGGGCGGGCGGACAAGGGGATTTTTCAGGAGGATCTGGTGCATTACAGCCCCGAGGTGCATCGGTATTTTGCAGAGCTTATGGAAGAAGAAATTTTTGGAAATAGAAGCGAAACAATACTTGTTCTGGGGGACAGCATTTCCAATGACGGGAGGTACGTTTCTTTTATCAACACATATCTGCGGCTTTATATGCCGGAGGCAAAAATTGTGTTCCGCAATTTCGGCGTTTCCAGCGAAACACTTTCGGGATTGAGCGAGCCGGATCA
>OHCU01000347.1_pt1 | contig 22315 bp, 16 predicted proteins | sample 1566861 | NCBI WGS metagenome assembly OHCU01 (sample SAMEA3879521, study PRJEB24766) | human gut metagenome | biome: human-associated habitat; feature: feces | place: USA | collected 1985/1987
GTGCTTCGTGGGTAACATATCCGCATCATTTTATCGAGGATAACGTGCTGGCAAAGGAAGGGGAAGCCGGGACGGAATATGAGATCCTGATGGAAACCTATGCGGGACATTATTATCCCGACGACGGCTGCTGTGCGACCGGACCGGTGCTGCCCGGCTCTTACACAGACCCTCTCACGGAAGGAAAGAGAAGGACGCTCGGAACCTGTACGTTCGGCGTATGGAACGAGGACGCTTACCAGCTCTGGATGGACGCGGACACGCTCGTTCAGGTGCTGGACGGTGTGGATGAAAATTCCCTGCGCGCGGCAAAGATCGCGGAGGCGCTGGAGAATTTCACGCTGGCAGTTGATTTTGAGCAGGAAGAAGAGGGACGCATCGCATCCTACCGCGCAGGCAGGGAGGCACTCCGTCCGGCGCTGGAAGCGACAAACGGCTCTTCTGCGCCTGTTTTTTATGCGGTCGGGAACGCGCACATCGATCTGGCATGGCTGTGGCCGATGGCAGAGACGCACAGAAAGACGGAGAGGACCTTTGCGGCGCAGCTGCGTCTTTTGGAGGAATATCCGGAATATAAGTATATCCAGAGCCAGCCCGCGGCTTACGAAATGTGCCGCAAATATTATCCCGAGCTGTTTGAACGCATCAAGGAGGCGGTAAAGAACGGCCAGTGGATCGCAGAGGGCGCGATGTGGGTGGAGCCGGATACGAACATGGCTTCCGGCGAGGCGCTGATCCGTCAGGTTTTATACGGTAAAAAATATTATAAAGAAGAGTTCGGCGTGGACAGCCAGATGCTGTGGCTCCCGGATACGTTCGGCTACACGGCGGCGCTGCCCCAGATTTTAAAAAGCTGCGGCGTGAAATATCTGGTAACCCAGAAGATTTTCTGGTCCTATAACGACGGCGAGCAGTTCCCGTATCACTATTTTTACTGGGAAGGCATGGACGGCAGCAGGATCACATCCTTCCTGCCCACAAGCTACACATACCGCACCGATCCCAAGGAAGTGATGAACGTCTGGAAAAACCGCAGCCAGAAGCGCGATCTGGACGCGTTCCTTTTGCCCTTTGGCTACGGAGACGGCGGCGGCGGCCCGGCAAGGGATTATCTGGAATATGCAAAGCGCGAAAAGGATCTGGAAGGCTGCCCGAAGGTGAAGCTGGAAGGCCCGGTTGAATTTTTCGAGGAAATGGAAAAAGAGGGCGGCCCGAAGCATACCTACACCGGCGAGCTGTATTTCAGCGCCCACCGCGGAACCTACACCTCTCAGGCGATGGTAAAGCACAACAACAGAAGAAGCGAGCTTGCCATGCGCGATCTGGAGCTGTGGGGCGCGCTGGCGTCTTATAAGGGACACGCTTATCCGGCTGAGGCGGCAGAGCGTCTGTGGAAGGAAGTGCTTTTGCATCAGTTCCATGACATCCTGCCCGGTTCCTCCATCGCAAGGGTATACGAAGAGGCGGAAGAGGCGTACGGAAAGCTGCTTGCAGAGAGCGCAGAGCTGACAAGGGACGCGGCGGAGGCGCTGGTGGAAAGCGGGGACGGCGTGACTGTTGCAAACTCCCTTGGTTTTGGCTATAAGACGTTGACGGAGCTTCCGGAACGCTTTGGGGCAGGCGCAAAGACAAAAGAAGGCGCGGCAGTTCCGGTTCAGACGGCGGACGGCAAGGTATACGGCCTGGTAGAGCTTCCGGCATACGGCATGGTTTCCATCGTTCCCGCTGCAGAAAATACCAAAGCGGCGGACGAGGCTTTTGCAGCGCAGACGGCAGACGGCTTCGTGCTGGAAAACGGTCAGGTAAAAGCGGTTATAAACGGCTGCGGCGAAGTTGTTTCCTTTGTGTTAAAGGAGAGCGGCAGGGAATTTGCGGCAGAGCCGATGAACCGTTTCCATCTGTACAAGGACGTTCCCCGTTTCTTTGACGCGTGGGACATTGATTCCAATTATATTGAGCAGGAGATCACGGCGGCAGAGGATGTAAAGGCAGAGATTATTGAGGACGGCGGCCTGCGCGCAGCGCTGAAGGTAACGGGGCGCATCAGCAATTCTGCTTTTACCCAGATCATCCGTCTGGATGCGGACAGCAGACGGCTCGAGTTTGAAACAGACATCGATTGGAAAGAGCTTCACCGTCTGTTAAAGGTCGGCTTCCCGGTAAACGTCCATGCGGAAAACGGCATCAACGAGATGCAGTTCGGCTATGTGGAGCGCCCGACACGCCGTTCCAGAGCCTACGACAAGGACCGCTTCGAGGTATGCAACCACCGTTACAGCGCGCTCTGCGATCAGGCGCACGGCGCGGCGGTATTAAACGAGAACAAATACGGCATCAGCATGAACGGGAATGCGCTGGAGCTGACGCTTCTGCGGGCTGCGGGAGCGCCTGAAATGCGCGCGGACAACAGGGAGCATCACTTTACCTATGCCTTTACCGCATGGGAAGGTAGCTTTGCAGACTGTGACGTTGTCCGTCAGGGCTACGAGCTGAACGTGAAGCCGCTGGTAATTTCCGGCGTGACCGATACTTTCAGCGCGTTTAACGTAGAAAAGGACAACGTGATCCTGGAATCCGTGAAGCTTGCCGAGGACGGCAGCGGCGATCTGATCCTGCGCCTGTACGAGTCCAAAAAGGCGGCGGTTTCCACGAAGGTAAGCTGCAGTCTGGGCATCGAAGAGGCATATCTGTGCGATATGCTGGAAAATATCACAGAGGCTGTTGCGGTAAACGGCGACAGCGCAGAGCTGACCTTCGGAGCATTTGAGATCAAGACGCTGAGAGTGAAGGTTCAGAAATAAGAAGAATGTCTTTTGAGGGGAAAGAGAGACAGTGATAAGCAAATAAAAAAAGGCTTCGCCGCGCCGGAAGGTACGGCGGGGTCTTTTTTGCGTGATAGGGGATGGAAGCTGCCATACAAAAAGATATGGCAATCCGCATACTTTTGAAAGTGGATAAACAGATCCGGAAAGCGCGTTCAATTTGTTCATGCGAATTTTAATTTAGTCAAAATGTGCGAAAATGACTAAATTAAAACATTGACGACTAAATTAAATAGAAGTATAATAATTACGCAAAATAGGTAAATCAGAGTGTTTCATATTGGGAGGATTGCTTGAGAAATTATTGCTATGAGGATAAATGGAAGGATTTGCTGACGCCTGAGATTGTGAGCCTGCTGACAAGTATCCATGAATTTAAGGGGGAGCAGAGGCTCTTTATTGAAGCGCACCGGGATGAGCTGGCGGAGCTGGTAGAGGTTGCAAAAATACAGAGCACAGAGGCGTCTAACCGGATCGAAGGGATTTTTACATCAGAAGACAGACTGAGAAATCTTGTTTTGGAGAAAACGACGCCGCATGGAAGAAATGAATCAGAAATTGCAGGATACAGGGATGTTTTGAATACGATCCATCAAAGTTATGAGTTTATACCGGTTACGCCGAACTATTTGCTGCAGCTTCACCGGGATCTATATAAATTTTCAGGAAGCGGGGACGGCGGCAGGTTTAAGACAGCCGATAATGTGATTCAGGAAATTGATACTGACGGAAAGGAACGGATCAGGTTCCGGCCGGTTCCGGCATGGGAAACGCCGGACGCGCTGGAAAAGCTTTGTCAGGCATATAAAAAGGTTCAGAATGAAGGCAGTGTTGATATGCTGATCGTGAATGCGATGTTTATTTTGGATTTTTTGTGTATCCATCCTTACAACGACGGGAATGGCAGGATGAGCAGGCTTTTGACCCTGCTTTTACTATATCAGTCTGGATATATTGTGGGAAAATATATCAGTCTGGAAAAACTGATCGAGCAGTCAAAGGAAACTTATTATGAAGCGCTGCGGGCAAGTTCGTATGGATGGTATGAAAATGAGAATGATTACAGGCCATTTGTACAATATATGCTTGGAGTGATCGTGAGCGCATATAAGGAATTTGAAGCGAGGGTGTATCTGATGACCGATTCAAAGCTCACAAAATCAGACCGGATCCGGGAAATGATAAAGCAGCACATCGGGGCGGTCACAAAGGCTGAGCTGTTAAAATTGTGCCCGGATGTCAGCGATACGACGGTACAAAGAACTCTGGCTGAGCTTTTAAAGGCAGGAGAAATCAAAAAAATAGGCGGAGGACGTTACACACAGTATGTGTGGAATCAGGAGGACAGATGATCACAGGAGAATTAAAAAATAAGATTGATGCGTTATGGGATATTTTTGCGGCAGGAGGACTGGTAAATCCGCTGGAGGTAATCGAGCAGATTACTTATCTGATGTTTATCCATGATCTGGATGATTCGGATAACAGAAGGGCAAAAGAAAGCGCGGTGCTTGGCTTGCCGTATCAGAGCATTTTTGCGGACGAGGTAAAAATCGGAGAAAAGATGGTTGACGGTACGCAGTTGAAGTGGTCGGTATTCCGTGATTTTCCGGCAGGAAGAATGTATTCGGTCATGCAGGAAATGGTATTTCCGTTTATCAAAAATCTGCACAGTGATAAAAACAGCGCCTATTCCAAATATATGGATGATGCGATTTTTAAACTGCCGACCCCGCTGCTTTTGTCCAAAGTTGTAGATTCGCTGGATGAAATTTATAAAATGATGGATGCCGCCCAGAATGTAGATGTGAGGGGCGATGTATACGAATATCTTTTATCTAAGATTGCACAGTCCGGCAGAAACGGACAGTTCCGGACGCCGAGACATATTATCCGCATGATGGTAGAGCTGATGGATCCTGCGACGGATGAATTGATCTGCGATCCTGCGTGCGGCACATCGGGATTTTTGGTTTCGGCGGCAGAATATTTAAAAGAGACAAAAAAAGAAGAAATTTTGTTTCAAAGGGATAAAAAAGAGCATTATATGAACCGTATGTTTACGGGCTATGATATGGACCGGACAATGCTGCGGATCGGCGCAATGAATATGATGACCCATGGAATTGAAAATCCGTTTATTGAATATCGGGACAGCTTATCCGATCAGAATCAGGATCAGGAGCGTTTTTCTCTGATTCTGGCAAATCCTCCGTTTAAAGGGAGTCTGGATGCGGATGCGGTTTCGGGAGATCTGCTGAAAGTATGCAAAACGAAGAAAACGGAATTGCTTTTTCTGGCGCTGTTTTTACGAATGCTGAAAGTGGGAGGCAGATGCGCGTGCATCGTTCCGGACGGCGTGCTTTTTGGATCCTCGAAAGCGCATCAGGACATCCGGAGACAGATTGTGGAAGAGAATCGTTTGGAAGCGGTAATTTCCATGCCCTCCGGCGTTTTTAAGCCGTATGCGGGAGTATCGACAGCAATTTTGATTTTCACAAAAACTGGCCATGGCGGAACCGATAAAGTATGGTTTTATGACATGACGGCTGACGGACGTTCTCTCGATGATAAAAGAACCCCGGTGGAAGAAAATGATATACCGGATATTATAGAACGGTTCAGAAATTTGGAAAAGGAAGCCGACCGGAAGAGGACGGAGAAATCTTTTTTTGTAGAAAAAAAGGAAATTGCGGATAATGGTTATGACCTTTCAATCAACAAATATAAGCAGGTGGAGTATGTCCCGGTAGAATATCCGCCGACGGAAGAGATTATGGCGGAAATTCTCAGATTGGAGGAGCAGGCGGCAAAGGAATTGCGGGAGCTTCAGGAGATGCTGAGAAAATGATGGGAAAGGATAAAACAGATTCGTGTTTGTAGGGGATGATGTAGATGATAAAAACTATAGATGAATGCTTCTTTCAAATACAGAACGGGGCAAATATAAAACAGGGAGATGTCGACGGCGGTTTTCCTATAACAAGGATAGAGACAACTGCGAATGATAAATTTAATAGAGATAGAATGGGTTATGCAGGGATAACTGATATTTCAAAGTATGAATCGTATGTTCTTGAAGATGGTGATTTACTTATGTCCCATATCAATAGTGTTCAGTATCTTGGAAGAACAGTATTGTATATTAAAGAAGCTGATGAAACCATAATTCATGGTATGAATTTATTGCGACTTAAATCTAGACGTGATGTTATAAATCCTGCGTATGCAAGATATTGTTTCTATGGACATTCATTTAGGAGTAAAGTTGGTAATATTACTAAGAAGTCTGTTAATCAAGCAAGTTTTGCAGTTAAAGATTTAAAGCAAATTAAAATAGAAGTTCCTTCTCTTTCTGAACAAGATCAGATAGTTAAGGTTCTGGATAAACTTCAAAATTTAATTAAAATGAGAAAGGATGAATTATCTGCTTTAGACGATCTTATCAAAGCCCGATTTGTCGAACTGTTTATCGGCAAAGGCTATCCTACAAAAACCGTTGATGAGGTATCACTGGGTAAAGGTGAATACGGTGCACAGTCTGCATCCATTGAATATGATTCAAACCGACCTCGATATGTACGAATTACGGACATAAAAGATGATGGAACGCTCAATGATGACATAGTTGCTTCAATCAATCCAGATGACGATGAGCAATATCGGCTTGAGTATGGCGACTTTATGTTTGCCAGAATGGGAGCTACTGTTGGAAAAACATATGCGTTTATTACTGGCAACCAGATTTTTGCGGGGTATCTTATTCGATACAGGTTAAACACTAAATTGATAAATCCGAGATACTTATTTTGGTACACGAAACTAGATGAGTATTGGGATTGGGTGAAACTAAATCAGAGTGGTGCAGCACAACCAGGTATTAATGCAAAAAAATATGGATCGCTACGGATTCCAATTCCTCCGATAGAACTCCAGCAGCAGTTTGCCGCTTTCGTCGCCCAGACCGACAAATCAAAAGCTGCAATCCAGAAATCTCTCGATGAAACACAGTTATTGTTTGAAAGTCTGATGCAGGAATATTTTGGATAGGAGAATAGTTCATGGCAAAAATGACAGTATATCATGGCGGTTATATGCCCGTAAAAGTGCCTGAAATTATCGTGGGAAGAAATACAAAAGACTTTGGAACGGGTTTTTATTGTACGGTAATTAAAGAACAGGCGCAAAGATGGGCGAAGCGATATGATACAAAAATTGTATCGATTTATGATGTCCGGATAAATTCGGATCTGAAGATAAAAGAATTTAAAGAAATGACAGATGAATGGCTGGATTTTATTATTGGTTGCAGGAGCGGCAAAAGCCATGAATACGATATTGTGATCGGTGCGATGGCAGATGATCAGATTTACAATTATATCTCTGATTATATGGACGGTGTGATTACCAGAGAACAGTTTTGGGTATTGGCAAAATTTAAATACCCGACGCAGCAGATCAATTTCTGCACGGATGAAGCGTTGAAATGCCTTACATACAGAGGTTTTGAGGAGGTCAGATAATGGAAAAAAACGGCAGAGAGAGTGCAAAGGATAATGATTTGTTTTTTACATGCAGTCTGATTGATTATATAGCGCGAAAGACGAGAAACAGGCGAAGTGATGTCGTGAATACACTGGGAAAAGAGCGGATTGAAAAAATATATGATCTGGCGGATGTATATCATAGCGATAATATTGAACGGGTAAGTGATGATTTTATCGCGGAAGCTGGCATTACAGAGGGAGATTTTGATAATGTCGGGACATGCAGCTATGCGATTCCCTCTTATTGGGATGTCGGGAAGGTTTATAAGAGATTGATTAAAGCCGTTTCGGTGCATGAAAAAATTCCGGTCACAGATGCGCTGATGAGTGTTTATAATTCCTTTATCAGTGATAAAATAGATGATTACAACAGCAGTATGTACTATGAAAATCCTTCGTATTTACTGGAATGTTATCTTGAAAGCAGAGTCATTTAAAACAGATTGATACAAATAGAAAAGGCGCAGAGCCGGGGAAGGATGTTGGTATACAGGAGGAAGTATACCAACATGGAAGAAAGATTAGTAAATATTTTAAATGAGATGGCAGAATACTTAAGCATTGCTCAAATGAAAAAACTGCAGGAGGTTCTCTTGGAAAATTTGAATGAATCTGAAACTGCAAAGTCTGAAATAACCAATCAGGACTATTTGACAATGTTTCTGGAGGCAAAGAAAATCGAAGGATGTTCAATGAGAACCTTGCAGTATTATAAAGTAACGATTGAAAAGCTGCTGGAAAACGTCGCCTGCAATATCAGGAAAATCAGTACGGAAGAAATACGGACGTACTTATCGGATTATCAAAAAATAAATAATTGTGGACAGGTAACAATTGATAATATCAGAAGGAATATTTCAAGCTTTTTTTCGTGGCTGGAAGAGGAAGATTATATTTTAAAAAGCCCGATGCGCAGGATTCATAAAATCAAAACAAAGCAGCAGGTCAAAGAAGTAATATCGGATGAAGCGATTGAGAAGCTGAGAGATTCATGCTCCTGTAAGAGAGATCTGGCAATTATAGACTTGCTGTATTCAACAGGAATCCGCGTGGGAGAATTAGTAAATCTGAATATTTCAGATGTTGACTTCGAGTTGAGGGAATGTGTTGTTTTTGGAAAAGGAAATAAAGAGAGGCGGGTATATTTTGACGCAAAAGCAAAGCTGCATTTGCAAAATTATTTAGAAAGCCGAACAGATAATAACCCGGCGTTGTTTGTTACGTTAGATGATCCCCATGATCGCTTAAAAATAAGCGGAGTGGAAATACGCCTTAGAAAACTTGGGAGAAAACTGAATTTGAATAAAATACATCCACATAAATTCCGGAGAACGATGGCAACAAGGGCAATCGACAAAGGAATGCCGATCGAACAGGTTCAGAAAATTTTAGGGCATTCACAGATTGATACAACGATGCAATATGCAATCGTAAATCAGAATAACGTAAAAACATCCCATCAGAAATACATCGCATGACAAGCAGATTCGTGTTTGTAGGGGATGATGTATATGAAGTATAAACTGGGAGAATTTTGTGAAATTGTATCTGGAAGTACACCTAAAACGAGTATTTCGGAATATTGGGATGGTAAGGTAAAATGGATTACACCTGCGGAGCTTAAAGAAGATACCTATATTATTGAAGATAGTGTACGGAAAATTACAGAGAAAGCTGTGAAAGATACAGGACTGACGTCTTTTCCTGAAGGTACAGTCATTTTATCCTCAAGGGCGCCAATAGGAAAAGTTGCAATTGCGGGTTGTGAGATGTATTGCAATCAAGGTTTTAAAAATCTCATTTGTTCGGATAAAATATATAATCGTTATTTATATTGGTTTTTAAGAGGAAAAACAAAGTATTTGGAGTCTCTTGGCAGGGGGGCAACGTTTAAGGAGATTTCAAAACAGATAGTTGCTAATATAGAAATAGACATTCCAGATTTATGCGAACAACATAAAATTGTTAGGGTGTTGGAAAGAATAAATAAATTAATAGGATTACGACAAGAAGAAAGCAAATATTTAGATAGTTTAATCAAAGCCCGATTTGTCGAACTGTTTATCGGCAAAGGCTATCCTACAAAAACCGTTGATGAGGTATCACTGGGTAAAGGTGAATACGGTGCACAGTCTGCATCCATTGAATATGATTCAAACCGACCTCGATATGTACGAATTACGGACATAAAAGATGATGGAACGCTCAATGATGACATAGTTGCTTCAATCAATCCAGATGACGATGAGCAATATCGGCTTGAGTATGGCGACTTTATGTTTGCCAGAATGGGAGCTACTGTTGGAAAAACATATGCGTTTATTACTGGCAACCAGATTTTTGCGGGGTATCTTATTCGATACAGGTTAAACACTAAATTGATAAATCCGAGATACTTATTTTGGTACACGAAACTAGATGAGTATTGGGATTGGGTGAAACTAAATCAGAGTGGTGCAGCACAACCAGGTATTAATGCAAAAAAATATGGATCGCTACGGATTCCAATTCCTCCGATAGAACTCCAGCAGCAGTTTGCCGCTTTCGTCGCCCAGACCGACAAATCAAAAGTTACCCCTCTAAAAGCAACAAAAAACCGCAAAAACACATTAAAACGACAACTTAGACACTACAATTCAACAACACACCATACGCAAGGAGGATTCCCGGCATGACCAATTTTGATTATTTGAAAAAAGAACCCAAATTTGACTCTTTTACAGACGCTGCGATTGCCGCTGAGAAAGTAATCTGCATTGATGCTGCGTCCAGCGCGATCAACTGCCGCCGGGCGATGGAATCCGCGATCAAATGGCTTTATTCGGTGGATTCTTCTTTGGAAAAGCCCTATCAGGATAGCCTCGTAAGCTTGATGGGAACGGAGGATTTTCATGATCTGGTGGATAAAGATTTATGGAAACGGCTGGATCTCATCAGAAGAATTGGAAACAGGGCGGTTCACGGAGGAAAAAAGATCAGCTTTGATGAAGCGGTGCTGTGCTTGCAGAATCTGCATATTTTCCTTGATTTTATTTTTTACTGTTATTCTGAGCGGTACGAGGAACATGCCTTTGAAATAAAGCTGGTGGAGTCGCATAAGGAAGTCATATTCGATGGGACAGTACCGGAAAATATTGATCTGAAAGCGCTGCTGAAGGAGAATAAAGCATTAAAGGATGAATTGACTGCAAGACGTGAGGAAAAGCAGGAAAGCTATGTTCCGAAGCCGCTGGATTTCTCAGAGTATAAAACCCGGAAAATATACATTGATTCCATGCTGCAGGACGCAGGATGGACAGAAGGGAAAGACTGGCTGAACGAGGTTAAACTGGATGGAATGCCGAATCAGTCGGAAGTCGGCTATGCGGATTATGTGCTTTATGATGACGCGCACAGGCCGTTGGCGATGATCGAGGCGAAACGTACCTGTGTGGATGTGGCAAAAGGCCGTCAGCAGGCGAAGCTTTATGCAGATCTGATCGAGAAAAAATACGGCAGAAGACCGGTTGTTTTTCTGAGCAATGGATTTGATACAAGAATGATCGATAACCGGTATCCGGAGAGGAAGATTGCGGCAATTTACTCCAAGCGTGATCTGGAAAAATTGTTTAATCTCCAATCTATGAAAACGGCCCTGGATCATGTCACGGTGGATAAAAAAATTGCCGGGCGTTATTATCAGGAAGCTGCGATCCGGGCAGTATGCGACAGCTTTGATCGAAAAAACAGACGGAAAGCGCTTCTTGTCATGGCGACGGGCTCCGGAAAAACAAGGACAGTGATCGCGTTGTGCAAGGCTTTGGTGGAAGCGGGATGGGTAAAAAATATTTTATTTCTGGCAGACCGGAATTCCCTTGTAACACAGGCGAAGCGAAGCTTTGTGAATTTATGGAGGGATATTTCCTGCACAAATCTCTGCGAAGAAAAAGATAATTATAATGCCCACTGCGTTTTTTCGACCTATCAGACGATGATGGGATGTATTGACGACGCAGAAGACGAAAATGGAAAGCTGTTTACCTGCGGGCATTTTGACCTTGTAATCTGCGATGAGGCGCATCGGTCGATTTATAACAAATACAGGGACATATTTAATTATTTTGACGCACCGCTTGTAGGCCTTACGGCAACGCCGAAGGATGAGATTGATAAAAATACGTATTCGGTATTTGAACTGGAAAACGGGATTCCTACATACGGTTATGATCTGGCACAGGCGGTTAAGGACGGTTATCTTGTCGATTATATATCCGTGGAAACCAGACTGAAATTCATTGAGAATGGGATTTGTTACGAAGAGCTTTCGGAGGAAGAGAAGGAAGAATATGAAAGGACCTTTGGGGATGAAGCGGGGAATGTGCCGGATAAGATCAGCTCTTCTGCGCTGAATACGTGGCTGTTTAATGAAGATACGATCCGGCAGGTTCTTCATATTCTGATGAGGGACGGGCTGAAAATAAATTATGGGGAAACACTGGGGAAAACGATTATTTTCGCAAAAAATCATGAGCACGCGGAAAAAATTTTAGAGGTATTCAATCAGGAATATCCGGAATATTCCAAAGGTACAAACGGTCAGGCTTATGCGAAGGTCATTGATAATTATATGACCTATGCGCAGACAGCGATCGATGAATTTTCGGATCCCAAAAAGCTGCCGCAGATTGCGATTTCCGTAGATATGCTGGATACGGGGATTGATGTGCCGGAGTGCTTAAACCTTGTGTTTTTTAAGAAGATTATGAGCAAGGCAAAATTCTGGCAGATGATCGGAAGAGGGACGAGGCTGTCGCCGGGGCTGATGGACGGGGAGGATAAAAGCAAATTTTATATTTTTGACTTCTGCGGGAATTTTGAGTTTTTCCGGATGGGAAAGGGAAAGCCGACGGCAAATCAGATGCTTCTGCAAAGCGCTGTTTTTCATCTGGAATTTCAGATTGCATACAAGCTGCAGGATGTGGCTTATCAGTCTGACAGGCTGATCTTTTATCGGAAAAAGCTGGTCGAAGGGATGGCGGAAAAGGTACGGGAGCTGAACCGGGAAAACTTTGCGGTTCGTCAGCATTTGAGATATGTGGATCTGTATTCAGATGAGAAAAATTATGACCGTTTATCGTTTGAGGATACGGTTATTGTCAGGGAAGAGGTGGCGCCGCTTATTTTGCCGGATCAGGATGAGGCGAGTGCGGTCAGGTTTGACGCGCTTCTTTATGGGATGGAGCTGGCGCAGCTTTCCGGGCGCGGCTATGGAAAGCTGAAAAGCGATCTGATAAAAAAGGTCAGCGGAGTTGCCGGAGTTGCGAATATTCCGGAAATCCAGACGCAAAAGGAGCTGATCGGAAAAATCCTTCAGACCGATTATGTGGATCGGGCGGGCATAGAAGATCTGGAGCATATCCGGGAGAGCATCAGGAATCTGATCAAATATATTCCGAAGAAAAAAATGAGATATGATACGGATTTTGCAGACGATATTCTTTCGACGGAATGGAATGAAGCGGAGCTTGAAAATGATGATTTGAAAAATTACAAGGCGAAAGCGGAGTATTATATCCGTCAGCATCAGGATCATATTGCGATTGCAAAATTAAAGATGAATAAGCCGTTGAGCCAGACGGATGTGAAAGCGTTAGAGCAGATTTTATGGGAAGAGGTCGGAACCCAGAAGGACTATGAGCAGGAGTACGGGAAGAAGCCGCTTGGAGAATTTGTAAGGGGCATTGTAGGTCTGGACATGAATGCCGCAAAAGAAGCCTTTTCGGCATATCTGGATGAAAGCTATATGGACAGCAGGCAGATTTATTTTGTGAATCAGATTGTGGAGTATGTTGTCCAGAATGGAATGCTGACGGATTTTTCGGTGCTGCAGGAGGCTCCTTTTACGGATCGCGGAAGCATTGTGGATATTTTTGAAGATTTGTCAGTCTGGAAGGGAATCCGGAATGTGATCGATCAGATCAATGCAAATGCGGCGGCATAAAGTCAGCGTTACGTCTCATTTTGCCCCCCCTGAATTTCCGCCCTTGTTCCCGCCCCCCATCTATGGTAAAATATACCCATATGCGGCGGCAGGAAAATCCCGCATTCCCGTCTCAATCGAATACGGGGACGCATGCCGCAGCCAGAAAAAACGGGGGAAGGAATTTTTGATATGGGCAGGATTCAGATTTTTACCGGCGGCGGTTACGGCAAGACGCCGGCTGCGCTGGGGGAAGCGCTGCTTGCGGCGTCGAAGGGCCAGCGCGTTGTGATCATCCAGTTTTTAAAAGGAAGAGGGCTGGATGACAACGGATTTGAGAGAAAGCTGGAGCCGGAGATCAAGATTTTCCGCTTTGAAAAGTCGGACAGCGATTATTTTTCGCTTCCGAAGGAGAGGCAGCAGGAGGAGGTCCGCAATATCCGGAACGGTTTAAACTTTGCCAAAAAGGTGCTGACGACGGGAGAATGCGATCTGCTTGTGTTGGACGAGGTGCTTGAGCTTGTACAAAAGGACATTATCGAAGAGGAAGAGCTGGAAAGCGTTCTGGAGGTAAGAAGCGAGGATACGGATGTGACGCTGACGGGGCGGCATCCGGGAGAACGGTTAAAAGCCGTAGCCGACAGGATTTCCTGCATCGAAAAGCTCAAGTAAGGCGCAGCGGACGGGCGAGTGTTTCGTTGACAGCAAACGCCCCGGGTGCTATGATATTTTTGTGGATTTTTGAAGCATTCTGCCGAGGGCAGCGGTGCATATATTTTTGACGGGAGTATCAGGAGGTTGATATGGCAATATTTGAAGGCGCGGGCGTAGCGATCATTACGCCTTTTCATGAGGATGGTTCCGTAGACTACGAGCGTTTCGGAGAGATCATCGAGCATCAGATCGCGAACCATACGGATGCGATCATCGTGTGCGGGACCACAGGCGAGTCCGCGACGATGACGCACGAGGAGCATCTGGATGTGATCCGTTACTGCGTAGAGAAGGTGGCGCACCGGATCCCGGTCATTGCAGGGACGGGCTCCAACTGCACGGAGACTGCGGTATATTTGTCGAAGGAGGCGGAAAAGATCGGCGCGGACGGGCTGCTCGTAGTAACGCCTTATTATAACAAGGCGACCCAGAACGGTCTGTATGTGCATTTTAAGACGGTAGCGGATGCGGTAAAGCTTCCTGTCCTTTTGTACAACGTGCCTTCCAGAACGGGCACGACGATCCTGCCGGAGACGGTTGTGCGTCTGTGCAGGGAGGTTGAAAATATCGTGGGCGTAAAGGATGCGACCGGCAATATGAGCCAGACGGCGCATCTGATGAGCATTGCGGACGGCTGCGTGGATCTGTATTCCGGGGAAGACGCGCTGATCGTGCCGATCCTTTCCCTTGGCGGCAAGGGCGTGATTTCGGTGCTTTCCGATGTCGCCCCTCAGCAGACGCACGACATCTGCAGCCTGTATTTTGAAGGGAAGGTGCAGGAGAGCCGCGATCTGCAGTTAAAGGCAGTTCCGCTGGTGGAAGCGCTGTTTTGCGAGGTAAACCCGATCCCTGTAAAAAAGGCGATGGAGCTGATGGGGCTTTGTAGCGGCACGCTGCGGCTTCCGCTGACAGAGATGGAGCCGGAGAATGCACAGCGTCTGGAACGCGAGATGAAGAAATTCGGTATTTTATAAAAACACGACCCTTCGGGGATGCGCTGGGCGCACACGGTTTTAGGGCATGGCTTCAGGCTGGGACAAAAGGATGCCCCGGCCTGTTTTTGTGCTGAGGAAAGGATGCGTCCGGCAGATTGAAAAATATGCCGCACAGGCGGCGGAATAGAGGGAAAAATGGTCAGAGTGATTATGAGCGGCTGCGGCGGGAAGATGGGAAAGGTGATCACGGAGCTTGTCGCAGGAGAAAAAGAGATGGAGATCGTAGCGGGGATCGATGTGGCGGACTGCGCGTCAGCTTCCTATCCGGTATTTAAAAGCCTGAAGGAGTGCAGCGTGGACGCCGACGTGGTGATTGATTTTTCCAATGCGAAGGGGACGGACGCCCTTCTGGACAGCTGCGTGGAAAAAAAGCTTCCCTGCGTGCTGTGCACAACGGGGCTTTCGGCAGAGCAGATCGCCCATGTGGAACGGGCTTCCGAAAAGACGGCGATCCTGCGTTCCGGGAATATGTCTGTGGGGATCAACCTTTTGCTGAAGCTTTTGCGGCAGGCGGCGCCGGTGCTTGCAGAGGCGGGCTTTGACATGGAGATTGTAGAAAAACACCACAATCAGAAGGTGGACGCGCCCAGCGGGACGGCGCTGATGCTGGCGGACGCGGTAAACGAGGCGGCAGGCGGCGGCTACGAATATGTATATGACAGGTCGGGACGCAGGGAAAAACGCCCGGAAAAAGAGATCGGGATTTCCGCTGTGCGCGGCGGCACGATCGTGGGCGACCATGACGTGATCTTTGCGGGGACAGACGAGGTGATCACAATCTCGCACCGCGCCTATTCGAGAAACGTGTTTGCCAAGGGGGCAGTCGAGGCAGCGAAGTTTCTGGCGGGGAAAGAGGCAGGGCTGTACGACATGGGCAGCGTGATTGACGCCGGATAACAGAGGGCATGGCGGGAGCACTTTAGAAGAGGCAGCGGAAAAAGAGGCTGAAACGGAGGGGCATTTTTATGGACGATCTTGAGTATACGATTTATCTGAAAAGTCTGTCAAAGCAGTTTCCGACGATCGCGGACGCGGCGACGGAGATCATCAATCTGCAGGCGATTTTGAGCCTGCCGAAGGGGACGGAGCATTTTTTGACGGACATCCACGGGGAGTACGAGCAGTTTAACCATGTGCTCAAAAACGGTTCCGGCTCCGTGAAGCGCAAAATCGACGAGGAATTCGGGAACACGCTGAGCGCAAAGGATAAGCGCAGCCTTGCGACGCTGATCTATTATCCGGAGGAAAAGCTGGAAATGGTGGCGCACGAGGAGGAAGATCAGGAGACGCTGGAGGACTGGTATAAGATCACGATCCACAGGCTTGTGCAGATGACAAAGCGGGTATCGTCCAAATATACCCGTTCCAAAGTAAGAAAGGCGCTGCCGAAGGACTTTTCCTATGTGATCGAGGAGCTGATCACGGAGAAGGAGGAGATTCAGGACAAGGAGCTTTATTACAACGAGATCATCAACACGATCATCCGTATCGGGCGCGCGCCGGAGTGCATTACGGCGCTCTGCAACCTGATCCAGCGGCTCGTGATCGACCATCTGCATATCGTGGGGGATATTTACGACAGGGGCAGGGGCCCCCATATCATTATGGATACGCTGAGCGAGTATCATTCCGTGGACATCCAGTGGGGAAACCATGACATTGTGTGGATGGGGGCTGCCAGCGGGCAGACCGCGTGCATTGCGACGGTGCTCCGGATTTCCGCGCGTTACGGCAATCTGGACGCGCTGGAGGAAGGCTACGGCATCAATCTGATCCCGCTGGCGACCTTTGCGATGAACGCTTATGAAAATGCGGACTGCAGCGCGTTTTCGATCAAATACGGGGAAGATTATGACGTCCGCGACCTTCCGCTGGATATGCGGATGCATAAGGCGATCGCGGTGATCCAGTTTAAGCTGGAGGGACAGCTGATCTTAAAGCATCCGGAATTCGAGATGGAGGACAGGCTTCTTCTGGACAAGATCGATTTTGAAAAGGGAACGGTGCGCATCGGGGAAAAAGAGTATGCCATGAAGGATATGGATTTCCCGACGATCGACCCGAAGGACCCGTACCGGCTTACGCCGGAGGAGGAGGCGGTGGTGGAGCGGCTGCGCCATGCGTTTGTGCACTGTGAAAAGCTGCAGCGCCATGTGCGTTTCCTGTTTGCCAAAGGAAGCCTTTATAAAGTGTTCAATTCCAACCTGCTCTATCACGGATGCGTGCCGATGGATGCGGACGGGAACTTTGAACAGGTAAATGTTTACGGGAAAACGTACTGTGGAAAGAAGCTGTACGACGTGCTGGAAACCTATGCCCGGAAAGGCTATTATTCCCAGGACAGGGAGGAACGCCGCAAGGGGCGCGACATCATCTGGTATATCTGGGCGGGACCCAAATCCCCGGTGTTCGGGAAAGATAAGATGGCGACCTTTGAGCGGTATTTTATAGAGGATAAGGAGACGCACAAGGAAGTTAAGAATGCGTATTACCGTTTGTATGATAACGAGGAAGTCATTAACCGGATCCTGCGGGAGTTCGGGCTGGACGAGCAGCACTCCCATATCATCAACGGTCACGTTCCGGTGGAGATCAAAAAAGGGGAGACGCCGATCAAGTGCGGCGGCAAGCTTTTGATCATCGACGGCGGATTTTCCAAGGCTTATCAGGGAAAAACAGGCATCGCAGGCTATACGCTCGTGGCAAATTCCCACGGGATGAACCTTGTGGCGCACCGCCCCTTTGAATCGGCGGAGGCGGCTGTGCGGGACGAGACGGACATGGTTTCCGATTCGATCCTTGTGGAAACGGCGTCGCGCAGGATTCTGGTGGCGGATACGGACATCGGCAGGGAGCTTCGGGAGAGCATCGGCCATCTGGAAAAGCTTCTGGACGCGTACCGGGACGGCGTGCTGATCGAAAAAGGAATTTAAAGGGCGCGCTGCTGGCCGCCATGTCAGGGGTTGCCCTGTACATAGTGGACGGCTTCGTTAAAGGGCAGGCTTCCGCCGTAAAGATCCAGCGCGCTGCCGATCGTAATATGGATGCGCCCGTTTCCGGCATTCCGGATGCGGTCAATATCGTCAAAAGAGCGGATCCCGCCCGCATAGGTGACCGGGATCTGCTTCCAGCGGGACAGAAGGCAGATCAGCTCGTCTTCTATCCCGCTTTGTTTTCCTTCGGAATCGACGCCGTGAATGAGAAATTCGTCGCAGAAGGAGGCGAGCATGTCCAGAATATCTTCCGAAAGGGCGACCTTTGTATAGGTCTGCCAGCGGTCGGTGACGATATAGTAAAGCCCGTCTTTTTTGCGGCAGCTCAAATCGAGCACGAGCTTGTCTTTGCCGACGGCTTCTGTGAGGCGGGAGAGGTTTTCAAAGGAAATCGTCCCGTTCCGGAAAACGTAGGAGGTAACGATCACATGGGATGCACCGGCGTCCAGATATTCGGCGGCGTTTTCTGCGGTGATGCCGCCGCCGATCTGAAGCCCGCCGGGATAGGCGCGCAGCGCTGCCAGCGCCTGCTGCTTTGTTTTTTCAAAAAAAGGGCTGTCCTTTTTGTTTAGAAGGACGACGTGACCGTTTTTTAAACCTTTTTGGCGGAAACGCTCCGCATACCAGGCGGCGTCGTGGGAAGAAACATAATTTTCACAGGCAAAATCCCCCTGATCGCGCACCGTTCCTCCGACGAGCTGTTTTACCTTTCCGTTATGAATGTCAATACAGGGACGCAGCTGCATGGCAGCCTCCTTTCCGGCTCCTTTTTGGAATCGTTGAAAACAGGTTTTGAATTGTTACGCTCATTTTATCTGATGAATGTATTTTATGCAATGAAAAAACCATACTAATACAGGAACGCCTCATATCGGATGCTGCTGTTTGCCGGAAAGCCGGAAGACGGCAGCCGCACCGGTTCAGCTGCGGCTGCAGATAAAGGAGCGTTCTGAAAGGAGGAATGAGAGAATGAAAAAATCTGGAAAACGGCTCTCCATCATGCTTCTTCTGGGGATGCTGACCTTTGCCGCAGCCTGCGGCACGGACAGAAAGGACAAAAATGAAGCGGATATGGCGGGAAGCTCTGCGGCAGAGAGCCTCCCCCAGCGGGAAACGGGCGGCGAAAATACCGCAGCGGATACGGAGGCATTTGACGGGGACGAAACAAACGACAGGAACAATTCCGTGACGGATCCAAACGGGACGGATTCAAACGTAACAGATCCAAACGGAATGGATTCCAATGGGACGGACAGCGTGGCGGACGATGTGATGGACGCCGGGAAGGATGTGATCGACGGCGCGGGAAATATCGTTGAGGACGCAGTGGATGGGGCTGCGGACGCGGCAAAGGATCTGACCGACGGCGCAGCCAATGCCGGAAAGGATGCTGCAAACGCGGTTTCCGACGCGGCAGGGAGATAAAAAAATTTTGCAAAAAAGGGATTGACTTTTCTGCTTTATTAGAGTACAGTATAGAAAACAAAGAGAAACCGATGAGAAAGAGGAGTACTCAGACAGCGAACATTTCAGAGAGCTGCGGGCGGTGTGATCGCAGCATGGGAGCATTTGAGGAATGGACTTTCGAGGCTGGCTCCGAACCAACAGTAGGCGCCGGCGGGAACCGGACCCGTTATCCATCCGGCGTGTATGATAGTACATGAAACGAGTGGACTTTTCAGTCAATTTGAGTGGCACCGCGATAAGAAATATTACCGCCTCAAGCATAACATAGCTTGGGGCGGTTTTTTTCGAATATGAGCAGAGCCCTGCCGGATCTGTTTTTCAAAAAACGGATCGGAAAGCTTGCTTTCCAGGCCGTTTTTGGAAAACAGATCCGATAGGGCGAGCAACGCGAGCCCGCGGCGGCGAAGCCGCCGCAGGGCGCCCTTTACCGGAAACCGCGTTATGAAACTTCCGGCAAGTCACCTTACCCCAATCCACTCCCCACCCTTCCTTTTCTTCTTTGTTTTATCACAGTATTTTTTCAGAAAAGGAGAACAGATATGAAAAAGAAAGCAATGGCGGTTATGATGGCAGTTTTCACGGCGGCAGCCCTGATGGCAGGCTGTGGACAAAAGGCGGAGGATGCCTCTGCACAGGGGACTGCGGCGCAGCCCGGGAGCGCAGAAGCGTCGGAGACAGCGTCCGGGGAAACGGATACTTATGTGATCGGCGTTACCCAGTTTGCGGAGCATGGCTCTTTGGATAACTGCCGGGAAGGATTTCTGGCAGGGCTTGCGGAGGCGGGCATTGAGGAGGGCGTGAACCTGACGGTGCAGTTTGACAATGCGCAGGCGGATACCGCGACGGCGGGGCTGATCGCAGACAGCTATGTGTCCGAGGGCGTGGATCTGATCTGCGCGATCGCGACGCCTTCCACGATGAGCGCGTACAATGCGGCGATGGAAACAGAGATCCCGGTGATCTATACGGCAATATCCGATCCGGTAAGTGCCGGGATCGCGGGAGAGGACAAAATGCCTGCGGGCAATATTACCGGCACGGCGGACACCCTCCCGGTAAAGGAGCAGCTGGAAATGATCCGGGAGATTTTGCCGGATGCAAAAACGATCGGCATTTTATATACGACCAGCGAAGAAAATTCCCTCAGCACGATCGAGACCTACAAGGAGCTGGCGGGCAGCTACGGCTTTGAGATCGAGGCTTTGGGCATCAATACGCTGGCGGATGTGGATCTGGCGGCAGCGGAGCTGGCTGGAAAGGCAGACTGCATTTCCAACCTGACAGACAACACGGTGGTACAGGGGCTGCAGACCGTTCTGGCAAAGGCGGAGGCGGCGGGGATCCCGGTATTTGGTTCCGAAGTGGAACAGGTCAAAAACGGCTGTCTGGCGGCGCAGGGCATCGACTATACAGCGCTTGGAAAGCAGACCGGCAAAATGGCGGCGAAGGTGCTTAAGGGAGAGGCAAAGGCGTCGGAAATGCCCTTTGAAACGTGTGAGGGCGCAAAGCTGTATCTCAATACAAAGACCGCGTCGGATCTGGGCATCGGATTTCCGGAAGGATATGCCGAAAAGGCGGCGGAGGTTTTTGATACGATCGGAGAATAAAAAGAAAATCTGCGCGGCGGCACAGAGGAATGAGAGGGAGAAATGGAACTGCTTATCAGCACGCTGGAACAGGGCATGATCTATGGCATCATGGCGCTGGGCGTATATATTACCTACAAAATACTGGACTTTCCGGACCTGACGGTGGACGGGAGCTTTCCGCTGGGAGCGGCGGTCACGGCGGTGATGATCACAAACGGGATTCCGGCGGCGCTTGCGTTGCCTGCAAGCTTTCTGGCGGGAGCCGCAGCGGGGGCGCTTACCGGTCTGATCCATGTAAAGCTGAAAGTAAAGGATCTGCTGAGCGGCATCATCATGATGACGGCGCTCTATACGGTCAATCTGCGCATCGCAGGACGGGCGAACCTCCCTTTTTACAAAAAGCCGACCGTATTTGACAACGGCGTGGTAAACGGCATATTGGGGCAGACGGGCGTGTGGCAGACCGCAGCGGTAATGCTTGTCATCGTACTGGCGGTAAAGCTCGTGCTGGACTGGTATTTAAAAACCGGCTCCGGATTTTTGCTCCGGGCGGTGGGCGATAACCCGTCCATCGTGACGGCGATGGGACAGGACCGGGGGAAAATAAAGATCCTCGGGCTTTCGGCGGCGAACGGTCTGGTGGCGCTGTCGGGCAGCCTGTTTGCACAGCAGCAGCAGTTTTTCGAGATCTCTTCGGGAACCGGGGCGGTTGTGATCGGGCTTGCCAGCGTCATCATCGGCACAAGCCTTTATCAGAAGCTGGAAAGCATCGGGAAAATGTCAAAGTGCCTGTACCGGGTCAGGATCGAAATGCTGACGCTGAGCGTGCTGGCAGGCTCGGTTTTATATAAGGGCTGTATTTCGCTGGCGCTGCGTTTCAGCGACCCGCGCGACCTAAAACTGATCACAGCGGTATTACTGCTGGTTGCGCTGGTCGTAAGCCGGGAGAGAAAGGGGAAGAAAAATGCTTGAGCTTTCACATATCGAGAAATATTACAATCCGGGTTCGGTCAACGAAATGTGCCTGTTTCAGGATTTTAACCTGAGTATCCCGAAGGGGCAGTTCGTTTCCGTAGTGGGAAGCAACGGCTCGGGCAAAACGTCCATGTTAAACCTGATCTGCGGCAGCATCGAAGCGGATGGGGGAAAAATCTGCGTCAACGACACGGACATCACTTCCCAGAAGGAATATGTGCGCCACAAAAAGATCGGGCGGGTGTACCAGAATC
>OHCU01000371.1_pt1 | contig 21025 bp, 26 predicted proteins | sample 1566861 | NCBI WGS metagenome assembly OHCU01 (sample SAMEA3879521, study PRJEB24766) | human gut metagenome | biome: human-associated habitat; feature: feces | place: USA | collected 1985/1987
ATGGGCATCAAGACCATCATGCAGGCCCGCAAGGTGCTGGTGGTGGCCAACGGTCCGGCAAAGGCCAAGGCCGTCAAGGCTGTCGTTTCCGGCCCCGTCACCCCCGAATGCCCGGGCTCCATCCTGCAGATGCACCCCGACTGCATCCTCGTGGCCGATGATGAGGCCCTGAGCCTGCTGTAAGGCCCGGAGGAACGCATGGACGAAAACGAAAAGAAAGAGCCGGAGACGGCACAGGAACCGCCCAGACCCGAGGACTACAGCCGCTACATGGGGACCCTGAACCGCATCTACCGCCGGAACAATAACCCGCAGCGCAAAAAGCTGGGCGACGGCATCGGTTCGCTGAAAAAGGGGCAGCAGCCTGCCGCCCCTGCGCCGGAGCCGGGCAAAAAAGACCGCAGCTTCCTTGCTGTGGCGGGCGGTGCCATCGTCCTGATGGCGCTCCTGTATTTTATCAAGCTCTTATAAATAAAAAGGGCCGCTGTGCAGCTGCACGGCGGTCCTTTTGCATTGCTGTAAGACTCAGACGTTCTCGGTCAGGAACTTCTCGACAGCCTCAATGGCAGCTGCCTCGTCTTCGCCCTCGGCGGTGACGGTGACGGTCTCGCCCTGACGGATGCCCATGCCCATCACGGCCATCAGCTTGCGCATATCGCAGGTCTTGCCGTTCTTCTCGATGGTGATGGCGCTGGCATACTGCTTGGCCAGCTTGACCAGCAGGCCGGCGGGACGTGCGTGGACGCCGAGTTCATCTTTGATGGTATACTGGAACTGTTTCATGGCTCATAGTCTCCTTGTCGGATAAAAGGGGGATTCGGGTCGTTCAAAAAATCAGACAGCGCTCTCGTAGTCCAGCATGAACTGCACGATGCCGTCCATGGCCAGCTCGCGCGGGTCGAGCTTCAGCTTGCCCTCGCGGATCTTTGCGTAGCTGATGGGCATATACTGGTGGAGCATATTCATCGGGATGGGGTACTCGCGGAGATTGTCGAACAGCTTGTTCATGGCGGCCACCACCTCGGGCTGACCGATGTAGTAGCGGGCGCGGTCGGAGTAGCTGTACTTGCGGCACTGTGCCAGATGCTTCTCGTCGCCGTGATAGTGCTTCTCCCAGTTTGCGGGGGAGGCCAGCATGACGGCGTCCAGCGTCTCGATGAAGCTGGCGCGCTTTTCCTCGGGGACAAGCTCCTTCTCCATCATGCTCAGGGAGAACAGGGCCTCACGCAGGCCGTAGGTCAGGGCCGGGCCGACCTTGAGGATGGCGATGCCGTCGGTGACCATGTTGTACAGGTCGGCGGCGGTCTGGTAATCGGTGGAGTGGCCCTCGAAGCAGATGTCCGGGAACTCCTTCAGGGCTGCGCAGAGGTCCACAGCGGCGGCAGGGTCATAGTCGAACACCTGCTCGTCGCCGAACTCGACGCCGGGCTGGACGACCACAGCGATGACATCCTTCATGCCGTCGCCCACGCCCTCTTCGGTCCAGACGCGCTGGTAGGTGGAGACGGTGTCGCGGAAAGCATCGGGGCGGGTGACAGCCAGCGTGTCCTCAGCCTCGGTAGCACCGCCGGGGATGGGTACTTCGCTGCCGATGACGAAGACGGGACGCATTGCATCGGGCTTCTCGGCCTTCAGCTCTTCGTAGCCCTTCATAGCTGCCTTGTACAGCTGCGCGCCGCGGCGCGCGATGACCTCGGTCTTGAGCAGGCCGGGAGCGTCGTCCGCCACCTTCATGCTGGTGTCGAGGTGGATCTTGGTAAAGCCTGCGCGGGCATACTGGTAGACCAGCTCGACCGAGTTCTTCATGGCCTCGGCCTCGGGCAGCTTCTGCCAGGTCAGGGGGCCGAGGTGGTCGCCTGCCAAAATCATCATGTTCTCGGGCAGGTCGATGTCTCTGGCCATTTTCAGGACCATCTGGTAGAAGTCGGCGGGCTTCATGCCGGTGTAGCCGCCAAACTGGTTGACCTGGTTGGCGGTGGCTTCGATCAGGACGGGGATGTTGCGCTCCTTGGCGCGGCGCAGCGCGATCTCAATGACCAGCTCGTTGGCGCTGCAATAAGAGGGGATGCCGCAGCGGATGCCCTGGCGGCGCTTGTCCATCATTTCCTGAAGCGGGTGTTTCATGTTCGCTATCTCCTTCGTGCTTGCTTGGGTGGATGCATTGAATCAAAGCTTGGGCTGGCCCATGCAGTAGGTCTGCAGGACGTCGTAGTTGTCCTCCAGCACCACGAGGTCGGCGTCCTTGCCCACCTGGATGGAGCCCTTGCGGTCGTCCAGATGCAGGCACCTGGACGGGTTGATGGTGCAGGAGTTCAGAGCGTAGTTGAAGGGGACCAGAGCCTCTTCCACGAGGATGCGCAGGCCCTTGTTGATGTTCAGGGTGGAGCCTGCCAGACCGCCGGTGGCCGTCAGATGGGCGCTGCCGTCGGGGTAGATGAGGATCTCGTTGCCGCCGAACAGGTACTTGCTGCCCACGGGCGTACCCTTGGCCATCAGGGCGTCGGAGATCATGATGGCGTAGTCGGGACCCTTGCTCATGAAGTAGTTGTTCAGGGCGGCGGGGGTGGAGTGGCAGCCGTCACAGATGATCTCGCCGTACATGGTGCGGATGCGGTAAGCTGCGCCCACCAGACCGTTTGCACGGTGGTTGAAGGGCGACATACCGTTATAAACGTGGGTCATGGAGCGCGCACCGTTGGCGCAGGCCATGACAGCCTGCTCGTAGGTCGCGCCGCTGTGGCCGATGCTGACCACCACGCCGTGGGCCGTCAGATAGCGGGTGAGGGCGAAGTCCTCGTCATGCTCCGTTGCCAGCGTGACATAGCGGATGTGACCCCGGGCCGCTTTCTGGTAGTGCTCGAACTGCTCGATGGTGGGTTTGACGATGTACTGGTCAGGCTGTGCGCCCTTGTACTTCATGTCGAGATAGGGGCCTTCGAAGTGGATGCCCAGGATCTCTGCGCCGTCGTAGCCGCTCTCCATGACATTGGCCACGTTGGTGACAGCGTTGGTCAGCACCTCCACGCTCTGGGTGATGGTGGTGGCGAGGAAGCTGGTGACGCCCTCCGAGACGATGTGCTCTGCCCAGTAGCGCAGGCCGTCCTCGTTGGCGTCGTTGGTGTCGAACTCGTAGGCGCCGTGGCAGTGGATGTCCATAAAGCCGGGGACGATGCGCTTGTCACCGTAATCGTCGTCCACATCCTTGGCGCCGTAGGGCAGGATGGCGGTGATCCTGCTGTCATTCACCTCAATGGCAGCAGGGACGAACTGGTCTGCCAGCCAGACCTTTTTGCTTTGTATTACCATTTTAGATACCCTCCTTTTGGGGCCGATAGCTTGACTTCATTATACCGCACGGCTTCGGAAAAATATTTATAATTTTCAATCGATTTGTTATTCGTTTCGGCAAAAAGACATAAAAATAATGGAGAAAACGGCCTGACAGGCCGCTGCGCGGAGGCTGGTTTGTCTTTTTCAACCAAAAAGTTATGGCTTTCAGTTACCCCCTTGTTTTCTGCGGTTTGGTTGTGATATAACAAACAAAAGAGAGCGGAACAACTCTGCTATGGGATTATCAGAAAAAAGTTTTACCGTGTCCATTAGGAGGTAGATTTAGGATGAGCATTTTTAATCTGACCGATGAGAAGATGAAGGGGACGTCTTCCACCTTTACGGCCCATGAGATCTATCAGCAGCCTGCCACCTGGCGCAAGACCTGCGCACAGCTCGCTGCCTGCAAGGATGAGCTTCAGGCTTTTATCGATCAGGTCGTCAAGCAGGATGATTTCGACATCGTCCTCACCGGTGCCGGCACCAGCGAGTTCGTCGGCAACTCCCTGTTCCAGGCCCTGAACCCCAAGTACGACTTCAAGGTCAAGTCCTACGCTTCTACCGACCTCGTGCCTTCTCCCGAGAACTTCCTCTCCCGCACCAAGCCCACCCTGCTGGTGAACTTTGGCCGTTCGGGCAATTCCCCCGAGTCTCTGGGCAATGTGGAGGCCGCTGAGGTCGTCTGCCAGAACCTGTATCACCTGTTTGTGACCTGCAACCACGAGGGTACTCTGTCCAAGATGGCAAACACCCGTCACAACTGCTTCGCCATCAACCTGACCCCCGAGACCCACGACCAGTCCTTCGCCATGACCTCCAGCTACAGTAATATGTATCTGGCAACCTATCTGGCCTTCAACCTCGACAAGCTGGACGAGATCACCGCCGAGGTGGAGAAGCTGGCCGTCGCCGGTCAGCGCTTCCTCGATGACCAGTTCGGTCTGGCACAGAAGATCGTGGATGAGTTCGATTACAACCGCATCGTCTATCTGGGCAACATCGGCCTGAAGGGTGTCGCTCAGGAGTCCGCTCTGAAGACCCTCGAGCTGACCGCCGGCAAGGTGGCCACCATGTACGACTCCGAGCTGGGCTTCCGCCACGGCCCCAAGTCCATCATCGACGACAACACCCTGACCGTCGCTTACCTGAGCGATGACGAGTACCGCCGCCGCTACGAGCTGGATCTGGTCAAGGAGATGGCACACCAGCGCAAGGGCAACAAGATCGCCGTCGTCTACAACCACGACTGCGAGGGCATCGAGGAGCTGGCCGACTATCCCGTCCAGATCAAGGTCGGCGCCGATATGGAGAACGTCCTGCTGGGTCTGGACTTCATCCTGTTCGCACAGACCATCGCTCTGATGAAGTCCCTGTCTCTGGGCATCACCCCGGATAACCCCTGCCCCACCGGCGAGGTGAACCGCGTGGTCAAGGGCGTCACCCTGTACCCCTACACGCTGAAATAATCAAAACAACGTCATAAATTCAGGAGGGCAACGAGTATGATCGGTTTGGTAGTTACCGGCCACGGCCATTTTGCAGACGGTATCCACACCTCTGCGCAGATGATCGCGGGCGAAAATGATTATGTCCGCTACATCAACTTTGAAGAGGGGATGACTCCCGAGCAGCTGGCCGAGAAGTTCAACGCCGCTTTTGACGAGTTCAAGAGCTGCGACGGCGTCGTGGTGCTGTCCGACCTGCCCGGCGGCTCTCCCTTCAAGACTGCTGTGGAGTGCATGTATGCACGCCCGGAGCAGAAGATCGAAGTCATCGCAGGCACCAACCTGCCCATGATCGTCACCGCCGTGACCATGCTGGACATGGAGGACGATCCCCGCTCGCTGGCCGACGAGCTTATCGAAACCGGCAGGGACTGCATCGCTCTGTTTGAGCTGGAGGCTGCTACTGCCGAGACCGAATCTGAAGAAAGTGACGGGATCTGATTTATGACGATCAACTGGGAAGTTATCATCTGGACCTGCATCACGCTGGCCGTGCTCATGAGCGTCATCGGCCTCATCCTCTACGCCATCTCGGCCAAGAACGTGCGCAGCAAGCGCAGGGAGCTGGGTGAGGTACACACGGAGCTGAAAGTAGGCTCCCGCATCATGTTCGCGGGCGGCGTCTACGGCAAAGTGGTCGGCATCGACGACGAGGACACCCTCCGGGTGGAGGTGGCCCCCAAGGTCGTCATCACCATCTCCCGCTACGCAGTCCAGAGCCTGCTGAAATAAGGCGGCATTCCTCCATATTTGCTGCTTTTGCCTTTCTTTCATAACGGCAAGGCCCCCACAGAATGTTCGGCATTCTGCGGGGGCCTTGTCATTTGTGCGGCAAAAAGGGGGAGCGGACATCCCGAAGGACATCCGCTCCCGCTGCGATTTTATGTGATTAAGCCTTGCCGTTGCTGCCGCAGACCAGGATCTTGCTCTTGACATATTCCTTGACGTACTCGCGGCCGACGGCGCTGTACTTCTTGGGGTCGAAGACCTCGGGGTCCTTGGCGAGGTATTCCTTCAGGCCCTTGCTGAAGGCAATGCGCAGGTCGGTGGCGTAGTTGACCTTGCACATACCGCGTGCGACGCACTCGCGGACAGCGTCATCCGGCACGCCGGAGGTGCCATGCAGCACCAGAGGCACAGACACGACCTTGCGGATCTCGCTCAGGCGCTCCATATCCAGCTTGGGAGTTCCCTTGTAGACGCCGTGGGCAGTGCCGATGGCGACGGCCAGAGAATCGACGCCGGTGCGCTCTGCGAATTCAGCAGCCTCGGAGGGGACGGTGTAGCCGTTGCCATTGCCGCCGTCAAGGTCGTCTTCCTTGCCGCCGACCTTGCCCAGCTCAGCCTCCACCGGGATACCGGCGGCGTGGCAGGCGCGGACAACGGACTTGGTGATCTCGATGTTCTCCTCAAACACATGGTGAGAGCCGTCGATCATGACGGAGGTGTAGCCGGCACGGAATGCCTGCATGGCCAGCTCATAGCTGCTGCCGTGGTCGAGGTGCATCACGACGGGGACGCTGGCCTCAGAAGCGGCTGCGGCCACCATGGCGTGGAACATGGCCGGAGAAGCGTACTTCAAAGTACCCGGGGTGGTCTGGACGATGACGGGAGCGCGCAGCTCCTCGGCGGCGGCGATGATGGCCTGCACCATCTCCATGTTCTCGGCATTGAACGCGCCGATGGCGTAATGGTTCTTCTGAGCGTCGAGCATCAAATCTTTGGTCGTAACTAAGGACATAGTAAAACCTCCAAAAACGTTACCTTCTTCAAAAAGCGTTAAGAGATTAACGATTCATCCTTATTATAGATAGTCTCGGCTAATTTGGCAAGAGCAAAAAACGCCAAAGAGTTTGTCATTTGCGGTTGAAAGCTCAGAAGCCCAGCTGTGCATCCTCCCGGGCGGCTTCCAGAACGGTGACCACCTGCCGGGTCTTTTTCAGTGCGGCGTAGCAGGCGTCATAGTCCTTGAGGGCCAGGATCATGGCGATCTCCGCCACCTCGTAGAACCACGGCGACTCGCTGTACTCGCTGCAAAGATCCTCCTGTCCGGGACGGACGAGGCGGAGCTTCTGGCAGTTGCTGCTGCCCGGCTCGATGAGGATGCGGCCCGCGTCGCCGATGAGCTGGACGCTGCCCGGCGCGGCGCAGTCCTTTGCGCCGGTACACTGGCAGAGGAAGTCGGGGTATTCCAGCAGGAGGATGCCGCTGGTGTCGATGCCGTTCCGGTAGAGGTTCGGATGGTAGCTCACCAGCACGGGTTCGCCGAACAGCCCCACCACGAAATGTACATTGTAGAGGTTCAGGTCCATCAGCGCGCCGCCGCAGCAGGCCGGGTCGAACACCGGCGGCACCTGCCCGGAGAGCAGGGCGTCGTACCGGCTGGAATACTGGCAGAAGGTGCAGGAGACGATGCGGAGAGAACCGATGTCGTCGAGGTACTGCTTTGCAAGTGCATAGTTGGGGTGGTGGGCCGTGGTGATGGCCTCGAAGAGGAAGAGGTGCTTCTCTTTCGCCAGCGCGATGAGCTCGTCAGCCTCCGCCATGGCAGGGACGAAGGGCTTCTCGCAGAGGACGTTCTTTCCGGCCAGAAGCGCCGCCTTGGTCTGCGCATAGTGCAGGCTGTTGGGGGTGGCGATATAGACCAGCTCAATGTCCGGGTCGGCCAGCATGGCGGCATAGTCGGTGTAGACCTTCGGGATGCCAAACTGCTGTGCCAGCGCCTCGCCGGTGGCCTGCTGCCGGGAGCAGACCGCCTCACAGCGGAACGCAGGGACCTTTGCAAACTCTGCCGCCATCGTGCGGGCGATGGAGCCGGTGCCGAGGATGCCGATATTCATAGGAACGCCCCTCCTTATATACAATGGGTATCAGACGCTGCTCTGACAGTTCTGCTTGACGAATTCGCTGGGGGACATGTGGTACTTCATGTTGAAGGACTTGGAGAAATAATGGATGGAGCTGTAGCCCAGACGCAGCGAAATTTCGCTGATGGTATAGCGGTTCTCGAGGAGCATCTGACAGCTGCGCTCCAGCTTCTTGTCGTTGATATACTTTTTGGGCGACTGGTCCACCGAGTTCTTGAACAGCAGCTGCAGAGCGGACCGGGACAGCGAGAAATGCTCGCAGATCTCCGGGATGGTCAGCGGGTCGTAGATGTTGTCGTCGATATAGGCGATGATGCGGTCGAACAGCTCGTCCATGGCGCTCTGGTGGGCCGTGCTGCTGGCGGGGGCCATGGGGGAGGCGTAGGTGCCTTGGAGCAGCCGGATGATGGTCTCGGTCAGCAGGCAGAGCATCAGACTGTTCATATAGGGGATGCCGGTGGTGCTCTCCCGGACGAAGGCTTTTAATAAGGTGTTTATCTTCTGGTCGTAGTGGAACACCCGGTTGATGAGGGCGTCATACCAGACCTCCCGCTCCACGGGAGTCAGGTTGCGCATATCGAAGAGGATGGTAATATAGGAAGCCCTGTGCTCTTCGTCGGTGTACTGGGTGTGGAACTGGCCCGGGCCGTATATCATCAGGTCTTTTTCTTTTAAGTGGTAGAGCGTGCCGTCCACCTCGGTCTCCAGCTCGCCGGTGTCCACGTAGGTCAGCTCGAAGAAATCGTGCCGCTCACCATGGAAACAGTAGTTCTCGGTGCGGAGGCGGTAGTAGTAGCCCAGAATTTTCTGGATCTCGATGCGGGGCAGGACGGCCAGAAATTCGTACGGGGAAGGAAAGTCTGTGATATGCAGCGAGTAGCTGCTCTCGGCGTAAAGGTCGTACTCGAGCTTCTGGGTCGTGGAGACGACGGCGAAGTAGATATTTGGCCTGATGTGGATGAGCCTGTTCATCGCAAACTCCTGCACATCGGCAGACTCCGCCGTGTGGGAGACCAGCAGAACGCCAATGCCGCTCTTTACCTGTAAATAAGTATCGCAGTTGAAGCAGTAGAACTGGGAGACATAGCGGCGGGTGAGGGCAACCATCGTCTGGTGGATGAGCTCCGGGTGCTCGCGGCCGATGGGCTGGTGGTAGACCGAGCCATAGTCCAGAAAACTGTCGTTGGAAGTTTCGCGTTGCATTCAAATCCCTCCTTACTGAAAAAGTATATCATTTTTTTGGCATTTTGACTAGTCTTATTTATACTTTTTTGGTAGATTGTAATGAGACTCACCGAATTTAACCGATTTTTCGAAACAGTTTGTTAAAAAATATAAAGACATTTGTTCAAATATAGCCTATAATGTAGTTACTCTGAATTGGAAACTCAGACAAAAAACTCAAGGAGGAATTTGAGAATGCCGAACATTGTTCTTACGCGGATCGACAACCGTCTTGTTCACGGTCAGGTCGCAACGCAGTGGTGTGGCGCCATTGGTGCAAACCTTATTCTGGTGGCCAACGACGAGGTGGCTGGCAACAGCCTGCGTCAGGGCCTGATGAATATGGCCGCTCCTGCCTACGCTGCAATGCGTTACTGGACCATCCAGAAGACGATTGACACCATCCACAAGGCCAGCGCCAAGCAGCTGATCTTCATCGTCTGCGAGAACCCGCAGGATGTCGTGAAGCTGGTGGAGGGTGGCGTTCCCATCAAGAAAGTCAACATCGGCAACATGCACATGGCAGAAGGCAAGCGCCAGGTGGCAGGTTCCGTCGCAGTTGACGACGCCGATGTGGCTGCGTTCAAGCGGCTGCAGGAGCTTGGTGTGGAACTGGAGATCCGCCGCGTTCCTACCGAACACGCTGAAAACATCGAAAAGCTGTTCAAGTAAGCTTTCCGGGTGCTTTCGAAAATACTTGAAAAGGAGTATTTATTATGGGCTTTAGTGCACTTCAGATCATTCTGGTCTTTGTGTGGGTGTTCATCGTCGCCATCGACCAGTTTGATTTCCTGGAATCCCTGTACCAGCCTATCGTTTCCGGTGCTGTCATCGGTGCGATCCTGGGCGACCTTCCCACTGGCCTCGTCGTCGGCGGTACCTACCAGCTGATGACCATCGGCAACATGCCTGTCGGCGGCGCTCAGCCGCCAAACGCAGTCATCGGCGGCGTCATGGCTACCGTGTTTGCGATCTCTTCTCATCTGGATACCACCGCTGCTGTCGGTCTGGCAGTTCCCTTTGCTCTGATCGGCCAGTACATGGTCACCCTCCTGTTCACCGCTATGTCCCCCATGATGTCCGCTGCCGACAAGATGGCTGAGAAGGGCGACACCAAGGGCATCGTTCGTCTGAACTATCTGGCAATGGCTCTGCTGGGCCTGCTGTTCGCCATCGTCTGCACCCTCGGTATGCTGGGCGGCTCTGCAATGGGTAACACCCTGAGCAACCTGGCCGCCAAGTATGCATGGATCATGGCTGGTCTGGGCGCTGCTGGCGGTATGATGCGCTTCGTCGGTTTCGCTACCCTGCTGCGCATCATGCTTTCCAACGAGTTCTGGGGCATCTACTTTGCTGGTTTCGCTCTGGCAACCATCATCGGCTACATCCCCGAGCTGTCCGGTTCTGCTCTGCTGCTGATCGCATTCGTTGGTGTTGCGATCGCTCTGTATGACTACCAGACTCGCGTTGCTATCAAGCAGGCTGCTGGTTCTGGTTTTGCTGCGAATGGAGGCGACGACGAAGATGGCATCTAATGCAACTCATTACAACAATCTGACTCCCGCGCAGCCTTTGGATAAGGCTACGCTGAACAAGATGGTGCTTCGTTCCCTGAACCTGCAGGCATCCTTCAACTACGAGCGTATGCAGGCCGCCGGCTGGCTGTACTGCATCCTGCCCGGTCTGGAGAAGATCCACGCAGACAACAAGGACGACCTGAAGCTCTCCATGGAGAACAACCTGGAGTTCTTCAACACTCACCCGTTCCTGGTCACCTTTGTCATGGGCATCATCCTCTCTCTGGAGCAGCAGAAGGCTGACATCGACACCATCCGTGCCGTGCGTGTCGCCGCTATGGGCCCTCTGGGCGGCATCGGCGATGCTATCTTCTGGTTCACTCTGGTTCCCATCACCGCAGGTATCACCTCGAACATGGCCATCAACGGCTCGCTGGCTGGCCCCATCCTGTTCCTGCTTATCTTTAACATCGTGCAGTTCATATGCCGCTTCTTCCTGATGTACTGGTCTTACAATCTGGGCACCAAGGCTATCGACATCCTGACTGCCAACGCGAAGGAGTTCACCCGTGCGGCTTCCATGCTGGGCGTCTTCATCGTCGGTGCTCTGACTTCCAACTACGGCGGCACCACCGTTGCTACCGTCATCGAGAACGGCGACAGCCCCATCGTTATCCAGAGCATTCTGGATGGCGTCCTGCCCAAGCTGATCCCTCTGGCTCTGACCCTCGGCCTGTTCTTCCTGATGAAGAAGAAGAACTGGAAGCCCGTTACCTGCATCGCTCTGCTGCTGGTCATCGGTCTGGTCGGCGCATTCTTCGGCATCTTTGCTTAAGGCATAAGCCGGAATCACAATGCACGCGGTACTTCTTGATTTTAATGGGACGATGTTCTTTGATACCCGCTTCCACATGGAGGCGTGGTCAAAGATCTATCATGAACTGCATCCCGAAGATAAAAGCCCTCTTGCATCGACGAAGATTTGCGGCCCCTGCAACGATGTCATCCTGAAGAACATGGCCCCGTGGCTCACCCCTGCGGAGCGCCAGCAGTATTCAGAAAAGAAAGAGGCGCTGTACCGGGAGGCATGCAGGAACGATCCTGCCAGTTTACACCTCGTAGCAGGTGCTGAAGAGCTGCTGCAAGGCTTACAGAAGCGCGGCATCCCGTTCGCGCTGGCGAGTGCTTCCATAAAAGCAAATGTTGATTTCTACTTTGACTCGTTTCCGATCGGTCACTGGCTGAAACAACAGGACGTCGTGTACGACGACGGAAGCTATGCCGACAAAGGCGAGATGCATCTGGAAGCTGCGCGGAGGCTGGGTGTTCCGTTCTCTGAGTGCTTGGTCATCGAGGACAGCGTCACCGCCATCGCTCTGGCAAAACGAAACGGCGCAGGCCGGATCGTGGGCGTCGGAGAGACGGCAGACGGGTCCGAGCTGCTGGCACTGGGAGCAGACCACTATATCCACGACTTTACAGAATTTGATTACGGTTGGCTGGAAAACTGAGTTCACCCAATGAGTTTCCACTTCCACAGTTGATAAGGCGGCTTCGAGAGATCGAAGCCGCCTTTGTCGTGTCCGGATGACGATGGTTTTGAGCTGCACAGGGGTCAAAAGTGGAAAACTGCGCAGGGAGGATAAAATAAAACGCGGAGGACTTTCCCGTTAAAAGAAAAGTCCTTCGCGTTTTTGCAGCATGTCCCAGACAGGAGTCGAACCTGCGGCCTTCCCCTTAGGAGATGGACCCAGTGCATATATTCCCTATCAACGGAGATAAAGAAAATGCAGTTATATCAAGGCATTTCTCCACATTCACTGTAAACCTCGTACAAGCAAAATCAAGCAAAAACAAAGGATTTTAGCCCCCTATTGTTTGCACTCTGTTTGCAAAGGCGCGAAATTTAGCGTTAGGCAAAAGTTCAATTCCCGTCGGGACTTAATTATATCTATGGTATCGTGGACATAGTCTACCATACATAGAGGTTCATTACAAGAGGTATTGAGCCAGTAAAAGTGCCTGTTTTATCTTTCTTAGGAAAGGTAGAGCAGGCACTTTTTTTCATATCTAAACTTAGGAAGAAATGAGGTGAAATTATGAATACACAGATTATTGCCATCGCCAACCAAAAAGGTGGTGTTGGCAAAACAACCACTTGCGCCAATCTGGGAATTGGTCTGGCTCAGTCTGGAAAGAAAGTCCTTCTGATTGACGGAGACCCACAGGGAAGCCTGACCATCAGCCTGGGGAATCCCCAGCCTGATAAGTTGCCCTTTACCCTATCAGACGCTATGGGCCGTATTTTGATGGATGAACCAATTCGTCCCGGCGAGGGTATCCTGCACCACCCAGAGGGTGTAGATCTGATGCCTGCCGACATCCAGCTCTCCGGCATGGAGGTCTCCCTGGTAAACGCTATGAGCCGAGAAACCGTTCTGCGACAATATCTGGACACGCTGAAGGGGCAATACTCTCATATCCTCATCGACTGCCAGCCCTCCCTGGGTATGCTTACAGTCAACGCACTGGCTGCCGCTAATAGGGTTATAATCCCCGTCCAGGCAGAGTACCTTCCAGCTAAAGGTTTGGAGCAGCTTTTGCAAACTATCAATAAGGTTCGCAGACAAATCAATCCCAAGCTGCAAATTGATGGGATTCTGCTGACGATGGTAGACAGCCGAACCAATTTTGCCAAAGAAATCTCCGCTCTCCTACGCGAAACCTATGGCAGTAAGATCAAGATGTTTACATCAGAAATTCCTCATTCTGTCAGGGCTAAGGAGATCAGTGCTGAAGGAAAAAGCATTTATGCCCATGATCCTAATGGCAAAGTGGCTGAGGGCTACAAAAATCTGACGAAGGAGGTATTGAAACTTGAAAAGCAGCGCGAAAAAAATAGAGCTGGCCTCAGTAGATGACCTGTTTTCTACTGAAGAAAGTCGGCAAGATGAGCAACTGGAAAAAATTCAGGAAATTCCCCTATCTGAACTGCATCCGTTCAAGGATCACCCCTTCAAGGTCAAGGATGATGATGCAATGATAGAAACCGCAGACAGCATCAAAAAGTATGGAGTGTTGGTTCCTGCGATTGCCAGACCACTGCCTGATGGCGGTTATGAGCTGGTAGCCGGTCACAGACGCCGCAGAGCCAGCGAATTGGCCGGAAAAGAAACTATGCCTGTCATTGTGCGCGACTTGGATGACGATGCTGCCACAATTATTATGGTTGACAGCAATTTACAGCGAGAAAATCTGCTCCCCAGTGAAAGGGCCTTTGCCTACAAAATGAAGCTGGAAGCCATTAAACATCAAGGAGCAAGAACAGACCTGACTTCTGTTCAAGTTGAACAGAAGTTGAGCGCCAGAGACCAGGTGGCAAAAGAAGCCGGTGAACGAAGCGGTATCCAGGTAATGCGATATGTTCGTTTGACTGAGCTGATTCCAGAGCTTTTGGATATGGTGGATGAAAAGAAAATCGCATTTAATCCAGCCTACGAACTCTCTTTTTTGAAACCAGACGAACAGCAAATGCTGGTGGCAACAATGGACTATGAGCAGGCTACCCCTTCTCTTTCTCAGGCTCAGCGAATGAAAAAGTTCAGCCAGGACGGGAAATTGTCAGAAGATGTGATGCTTGCCATCATGTCAGAGGAAAAAAAGAGTGATCTGGATAAAGTGACCTTGAGCAGCGATACCTTGCGAAAGTATTTCCCCAAAAGCTATACACCGGCCAAAATGCAGGAAACCATTATTAAACTGCTGGAACAATGGCAGAAAAAACGCCAACGAGATCAGGAACGATGAAGGGAGAGCCTATGAAAGATATTGCAGCAAGGGAGCTGAAAGGCCACAACATTCTTGCAGTGGAGCGATTTTGGGACAGCACTTGCTGGATGATTGAGTTTACTGTCTTGCGCCCTACTGCTTATGGAGAACCCGGTGACGAAATGAGGCTTTTTCTCACAGAGGACGGGTATCAGTCAGCTCTGCAAAGCCAGCAGCGTCGAGAAATCAAAATTAAGAGATATGCTCATGTTATTGAGGGGCATATTCTCGACTTCAAGCCTAAAAAACACCATCGTTCATAACCGATACAACGAAAGGAAAGGAATGAATATGTGTACTGTAAGAGAAATCCGAGAAGCTATTCAAGAAGATTGCCGCTCACAGCGTGATATGGAATCCACTGAGATTGACCGTGTTTTTCAAACCTTACCATTTTCTCAGGAAAGGGATCTGTTTGATAAACCACCAATGCCAAAACGCCCCTACCGACGCAAGAAAAAAGATACAGACAGACCCTAACCGCTGCCACAATTCTCTTATGAATTGCGGCTTTTTTAATACCTGAGAAATGAAAGGAGTGAAGTAAATGGCTGTTTTTCGTGTAGAACGAACTGGCGATTACACGGTTATGAGCAATTTCCATCTAAAGGATAAACGGCTTTCTTTGAAGGCAAAGGGTCTCTTGTCGCAGATGTTATCTCTGCCAGATGACTGGGATTATACGCTGTCAGGACTCAGCTATATCAATCGAGAAAGCAAAGATGCAATCCGCTCTGCTGTCAATGAGCTTGAAACAGCCGGATACATTCGGCGCAGACAGACAACTGATGCTTCTGGTAAATTCGCAGCCAATGAGTATACCATTTTTGAGCGTCCCATTGAGGGAGAACCGATGTTGGATAAGCCGTCGTCGGAAAACCCGATAACGGTAAACCCGTCAGCGGTAAATCCGTTACCGGAAAATCCAACACAATTAAATACTAAGAAATCAAATACCCAAAAACAAAATACTCATGGATCAAATACCGATTCCATTCCCTTCCGGGAAACAGCGGCGGTAATACCGCCGGAACGGAAAGGAAGGGATGCGATGTCTGTCACAGAGATAGAAAATTATCGGGAGTTGATTTTGGAGAATATCGAGTATGACTGTCTGAAGCAGCGTTATCCTCTCTACCTGGATGACCTGAATGAGATTGTAGAGCTATTGGTAGAAACGGTCTGTGCCAAACGAAAGACCACCCGGATCTCTGGTGCGGACTTTCCTCACGAGATTGTACGCTCCCGCTTTTTGAAGCTGGACAGCTCTCACATCGAGTTTGTCATGGACTGTCTGCAAAAGAACACCACCCAGGTACGCAACATCAAGCAGTACCTGCTTGCAGTGCTGTTCAACGCTCCTACCACCATGAATAACCACTACACTTCACTGGTAAATCACGATATGCACGCAGGCGGCTGGTAATCAGCCGCTTTTGTATTACACCAAAGGAGGCACAGCATGAATCAGATTGAAATTTTCAATAGTCCAGAGTTTGGAAGCATTCGCACTTTGGACCAGAATGGCAAAGTATTATTTTGCGGTACGGATGTGGCAACTGCGCTGGGATATACCAATCCACGCAAAGCTGTCCGCGACCATACCAGGGGTGGAACGAAATGTTCCATAGGGGTCCAGACTGGGAAAAAGGCAGATGGAAGCCCCGCGGTACAAATGGTCGAAATGCTCTTTATCCCCGAAGGTGATCTATATCGTCTGATCGCCCATAGTAAACTGCCGTCAGCGGAACGGTTTGAACAATGGGTGTTTGATGAAGTTCTACCTGCCATTCGCAAGCACGGAGCCTATCTCACAAAAGAGAAGTTGTGGGAGGTAGCCACTTCCCCGGAAGCTCTGATGAAGCTCTGCTCAGACCTGTTGGCTGAGCGTGAAGCAAATATTTCTCTGCGTAAGGAAAATGCACAGCTGGAGGGCAAAGCCGCTTTCTATGACCTGTTCATCGACTTAAAGCACAGCACCAATCTCAGGACTACCGCCAAAGAGTTGGATGTCCCGGAGCGCCGGTTTGTCCGCTTTCTGATAGAACGGCGGTTTGTGTACCGCACGGCATCCGGCAATGTGCTGCCTTATGCCAATGTGAAAAATACAGGGTTGTTTTGCGTCAAAGACTACTGCAATCACGGTCATACCGGTTCCTACACGCTGGTCACGCCCCAGGGCAAGCTCTACTTTGCCCAGTTACGGGAGATGATCTTGCTGGTCTCATAAGAACGGAAAGGAAGTGGGTTTTATGCAGGAAGGCAAAACAATCGGTCAGCTGATGGAGGAAATGCGCCAGAAAGCCGGGGCGCAGAACTACCACGGCCATGACTACATGGATCTCCAGCGATTTGCGGAGAACACGCGGCACATGATTATTTTTGATGTGCTGACCCATGACTCCCCGGTGGGCTGGAAAGGAGAACGCACCCGCCTGTTTTTGTCAGATATAGGCTATGAAAAAGCTCTGGACAGTCAGGCAAAGGGGCAGATCAAGATTCTCAGCCATGCAAAGGTCAGAAATGGAGATTTGTTTTATGACCACAAAGAACAGATACGATAGGAGGAATCCGATATGAATGAGGAAAAGAAAGTACCCTTCAAGTGGGAATATGGGGAAGAAACCATATCGCTGCAACTTGGGATGTATGCGAATAATCAGCGGCTTTATATCGGCATGATTACCCATACAGAAGATGGAGCAGAGCCGTTTGCAGATATGACGGTAAACCTTCCGGGGTATTCCCTGGACCCCGGAGAGGCGTTTATTTCCGGTGACATCAGCAAGGACTTGCTGCGATTCATCAAAGAGAACAAATTGGGGAAGGTGCTTCCCTATCAGGTACAGTCCGGTTATGGGAAATATTCTGCTGTTGCCTTTGATCTGGAGAAGTTGAAGGCATTTGACCCCAAAGGTGTGGCAGAGTTTCGGAAAGAGTGGAATCTGCCGGATAAGAAACCAGTAAAGAAAAAGAGCCGTGGGATGGAGCACTGAAGAAATATTTTTTCCGGCAGCTGGTGGTTCTACTTTAGAAAGAAATGCACCATCCCCGCACATTTTGTGGAAAGGAGGCAATAAAAATGCAGGAAGAAGTTGAAAATAGGACGATAAATCTCGCAATCAGTACTGCAAAACTGACAACAAGATCTATCATTTCCGGACTTCGTAAATATTCACAGCATCGTGAGAAGGTAAAGTCACAGAAAGTAAGAGATCCGGCAGTACACGGAAAGCAATCTGTAAAACAGCTATTGTCTCAGAATCAGGGAGCCACAAATGTTGAGATAGACAAAAGTGGAATGAAGGATTTTGAGCGACTTGCCAGGAAATATGGTGTAGATTTTGCCGTAAGAAAAGATAAGTCTGTTAATCCTCCCCGCTATTTCGTGTTTGTTCGTTCCAAAGATTCAGATGCTTTGGATGCTATTTGTAAGGAACATGATGCACGAACAATGACGAAGGATAAAAAGCCAAGTGTTTTGGCACAGCTTAAAAAGTTCAAAGAGATTGTCGCTGCCATTCCTAAGAAAGTGCGTGAAAAGAGACAGGAGCGTGATTTATGATGAAGAATATCAATATAAAAAAGCTCCTGATTTTGAATATCCCCTATCTTTTGGTGGGACTGTTCGCAACAAATTTAGGAGAAGCATGGAGATTGGCTGAGGGCGCAGATATGTCTGCAAAGCTCCTCAGCTTTTTTTCTACCATAACGGTAGCAATGGGCAATCCTTTGCCAAGTTTTCACCCGATGGATTTGATGGTCGGTATCATCTGTGGCGCAGCACTTCGTCTTGCAGTCTATATGAAAGGTAAGAATGCAAAAAAGTATCGCCACAATGAAGAATATGGCTCTGCCCGATGGGGAACGGCAAAGGATATTGAGCCATTTATGGCACCAAAGTTTGAGGACAATATAATTCTCACGAAAACAGAGCGATTGATGATGTCAAACCGACCGAAAAATCCTGCCAATGCCAGAAACAAGAATGTTTTGATTATCGGTGGTTCTGGTTCTGGTAAAACAAGGTTTTGGCTAAAGCCTAATCTGCTTCAAATGCACAGCAGCTACGTGGTCACAGACCCGAAAGGTAGTATTGTAATTGAATGCGGAAATGCCCTTTTGAAGTATGATTATGATATTAAAATTTTCAACACTATCAATTTTAAGAAGTCGATGCACTATAACCCGTTTGCCTATATTCACTCAGAAAAGGATATTTTGAAGCTGGTAACGACACTGATTGCTAACACAAAAGGTGATGGGAAAGCCGGTGACGAGTTTTGGACGAAAGCAGAAACACTGCTCTATTGTGCTTTGATCGGATATATCCATTATGAGGCTCCGGTGGAAGAACAGAACTTCTCTACTCTGATTGAATTTATTAACGCAATGGAAGTGCGTGAGGATGATGAAGAATTTCAGAATCCGGTGGATCTGATGTTTGAAGCTCTGGAAAAGAAAAAGCCGAATCACTTTGCAGTTCGTCAGTATAAAAAATACAAGCTGGCTGCCGGCAAAACAGCTAAATCGATCCTGATTTCCTGTGGTGCAAGACTTGCTCCTTTTGATATTCAGGAAGTCAGGGATGTAACTGCCTACGATGAATTGCAGTTGGATACCTTGGGAGATAAGAAAACGGCACTGTTTTTGATTATGTCAGATACGGATGCGACATTTAATTTCCTTATCTCTATGATTTATACCCAGCTGTTTAACTTGTTGTGTGAAAAGGCAGATGATGTGTATGGAGGACGATTGCCGGTTCATGTACGTTGCTTGATTGATGAAGCTGCGAATATTGGACAGATTCCAAACTTGGAAAAATTGGTTGCTACTATCCGAAGCCGTGAAATATCGGCATGTTTGGTTCTTCAGGCACAGTCTCAGCTAAAGGCAATTTATAAGGATAATGCTGATACGATTATCGGCAATATGGACTCCCGTATCTTCCTTGGCGGTTCTGAGCCTACAACGCTGAAAGAGCTAAATCAGGCGTTGGGGAAAGAGACCATCGACACGTATAATACCTCAAACACCAGAGGTAACAGTCCTTCCTATGGTATGAATTATCAAAAACTTGGAAAGGACCTTGCTACAGTAGATGAGTTGTCGGTTTTGGATGGCAGTAAATGTATTTTGCAGTTGCGAGGTGTCAGACCTTTTAAGTCAGATAAATACGATCTGACACAGCACCCGAACTATAAGTACACTTCGGATTATGACAAAAAGAATGCCTTTGACATCGAGAAATTCCTCAGTCACAGGCTGAGGTTAAAGGTAGGTGATGAATTTGTAGTCGTGGATGCAGATTAAGGAGGTAACGATGGATAAGGCTAAAAAACTCAACATCGAAGAAGCTTTCTGCGAATATCTGGCAAAGAATTTTAGAGGAGCAGCCAATCCGGTCTCAAGTAAAACACTTGAGACCGTTTTTCATGTGAAGGGAACTGAAATCAGAAGAATCGTTAATTCCCTTCGATGCAAAGGAGAACCTATTTGCAGTGATTTGGATGGCTATTACTATGCGGATAATCAGCTTGAAATCAAGGCTACGATTGCACAGCTTAGCAGCCGTATCCAGAAAATTGCCCAGGCACGGGACGGTCTTTTGAGCTGTGCCAATGAAGAAAGCTGAAAAATATTCCTTGAAAGGTGGTGGTGATAGATATGATTGTAGCTGAATCAGTCTTGTGTACCTGCCCTCCGTCCGGTTTTATTCCGGTATTACGGGGGGCTTTTTTCATTTCAAAACAAACTCAAATTACAGGAGGAAAACTATATGGAATTTTTCAATAGCGCAGTTGGTGTTCTTCAGGTTCTCGTAGTCGCACTTGGAGCCGGTCTTGGTATCTGGGGCGCAATCAATCTTTTGGAGGGGTACGGAAATGACAATCCGGGTGCAAATGCTCATGTACGGTAAGGAAGCAAGCAACCGAAAACAAGAGATAGACCGCCAGCACTACACTATTCCGAACCAAAGACCAAAAGATAAGCATTGTGGGAAAATCTAAACTTTTGGATTTTCCTACAATGCCGACTACGGCGGAATCCCTCCCACTCCTTATATCTTTCTTTCCGTATACATTGAATTTGTATTTAGTAAATGCTATAATGTCCCTATTCAAATTATAAATGTGTTGAATTAGTTACATGTACATATTTTTTGTGCCGGAGGAAGTGAAATGAAACAAAAAATTTATCTCATTACAGGCTTAATGGCTTCTGGAAAATCTACAGTTTCCGATTTACTGGCAAAATCAATAGAAAAATGCGTCCATCTTCGTGGTGATGTGTTCCGAAAAATGATTATTTCAGGCAGAGAAAATATGTCAGCTACCCCATCAGCGGAAGCAGTCCGCCAGCTGTACCTTCGATACAAATTGACTGCTGATGCGGCAAGGTCATACTTTGACAACGGCTTTTCTGTAGTGATCCAAGATAACTACTACGGTGATGAATTAAACCGAATGATAAATTATCTGCATAAATACCCTGTTGAGGTTGTCGTTCTTTGTCCAGATGTGGAAACAATAAAAGAAAGGGAACGATACAGGGAGAAAACAGGCTATTCCGGCTTTACGGTTGAAACCTTATACGATACATTTATGCAGACAACACCACGGATCGGCTTTTGGCTGGACAATTCCAACCAAACACCACAGCAGACAGCAGAAACCATTCTGAACGCCAGAAAGTCGGTATGATTGTTACATATAAGGGGAAGAAAAATTTCTTTTAGGTACTTGCTTTC
>OHCU01000374.1_pt1 | contig 20933 bp, 18 predicted proteins | sample 1566861 | NCBI WGS metagenome assembly OHCU01 (sample SAMEA3879521, study PRJEB24766) | human gut metagenome | biome: human-associated habitat; feature: feces | place: USA | collected 1985/1987
CAACAGGAACACTCGTTAGTTTCTCCACATCGGCACGACCTTCGATCTTGAATTTAGTCAGTTCAACCAAGTAGATGATACCAACCGGAATTCCAACACCAAGTACCAATGCAATCAAATAGATCATAGGACGTTTGGGGGATACCGGAATATCGTCAGCTATCGCTTCATCAATAATCTTCGCATTATTCGCAGTAGCAGCAAGAGCAATCGCATTCTCTTCACGTTTCTGTAACAACATCAGATACAATCCGGCTTTGATCTCCTGCTGACGGGCAATACTTACATAAGCACGTTCCTGCCCCGGAGCGTTGCTGATACGACGGGAATAGCGACTCGCTTCACGGTCAAGGCTCTCTTTGGTAATCATCAGTCCCTGCAAGGTTCCTTCAAGGGTAGCCTGTACATTGGCTTTCATAGCACGGATACTCGTATCTAGATTCACAATCGTGGGATTATTTTCTGTTGATGTGCGTAGCAAGCGTTTACGCTCAATAAGCATTTCGTTATAACGTTCAATGGCTCCAATCAAGGCAGCATCCTGTAAACCTACATTACTCGGCAAGACTTCGTATTCATTGCCTCGCAAATACTTACGCAAGTCATTCACCAAACTGATTTGAGTACGGTTCTCTACGCTCTTCTTTTCATACTCAGCATTACCAGCTAAGGCTATCTGAGCTTCACTCGTCAAATCCGTGATACCTGCATCACGCTTGAAAGATTCCAGATTAGCTTCCGTACTACCCAATTCTTTTGAGATAATGCCAATACGTTCATCAATAAATTCCGCCGTCTTCTGAGCGATTTCGTTTTTATCATTGTTCGTATTGCGATTATACATTTCAAGCAACTGGTTGATAAAGTCCTGTCCACGCTGCAAACTGGAGTTCTTCAACGAAATTACGGCTACAGAAGTAGTCTTAGAAGTAGGGGCAATAGACAAGTTTTTACAATAGTCTTTTGCCACTCTCATCGGTTTGTTTATTGTCGCAGTTATATGGCGTATATTCTTCTCTATCCGAGGAACTTTCGTTCCATCCTGTAAAGTTACCGAATCAGCCGCCTGAAAGAAGGCCAGCGTGCCTTCATCAGTCGGAAAGATAGCAGGCAACTTCTCAAAATGCTTCTGATAACCCTTCTCACCTACAGTCACATTCACATCCATACTACCTTCAGGCTGTAAGGTCATCTCCACCATCATTGGTACATTCAATTCTTCAGCCTCCTGAGATGTCAGACTCACCTGCACCGGAGAAGTCTTATATAAACCTTTAGCAGGAAATTCATCCTCATCTTTATAAGTTATATACAATCCCAACTGATTAACAACCTCTTTTACGAGTGTTTTCGAACGTAAAACTTCCAACTCGTTATCAATATTTTTAGAAGAAGTCATCACACCACTTAACCCCATATCCTCCAATTCCGAAGAAAGTCCTGCACCTCCACCCTTCTTCTCGTCTTTTATGAGAACAGTGGCGGAAATATTATAAATGGGGGTAGCCCAATGCAAATAAAACCACGCGCCAACAAAACATAGCAACACTGCCCCTACAAACCAGGGCCAATGAATAATATACTTAAAAAGAAGCGCTCGGAAATCAATCTGATCCTCAGTCAATTCACGTTCCTTCACGTTTTGATTTTCTTCCTTCATAACCCTTTCTTTTTATTTCAAGATGTTAAACAATAAACTGGCAATAGAAACAAGGATTGAAGTAGCAGAGAACCACAAGCTTGTACTAGTTCCGATATCCGAATTTCGTGCTTTCGCTTTATTAGGAGTCACGTAGATGATATCATTCTGCTGCAAATAATAATAAGGAGAAAGAATAGTCTCCGCCTTATTCAGGTCCAACGGAATAATTTCCTGCTTACCATTGGCGTTCTCCCGTATCAGCTTAACATCATCACGCAAACCGTATACAGTCATATCTCCTGCCATAGCTAAAGCTTCCAGAATGTTCACTTTTTCATTAGAAATCGTGAACGTACCAGGACGGGCAACTTCGCCGATTACGGAAATCTTATAATTCACCATACGTACTGTTACAATAGGAGTTTCTTTTATATAAGGTTTCAGCCTTTCCACAATCATTTGCTCTGTTGCTTTCTTCGTTAATCCACCCACATGTAGTTCACCCAACACTGGAAAATTGATATTACCTTCATTATCCACCAAGTACTGTTGTAAGACTGGCTGAGTGGTGACATAATTCAAAGCCATATTATTCTGCGTTGCAACAGTCAAATTGAAAGGCGCCGCCAATTCTGGACTAGTACATGACACCACAATGGTTAACAAATCCTTTGGCATAATCTTTGCATCGTACAGTTGTTCATTCTGGGTACTATACAGTACTACTTCTGCATCCTGCAAGTAAGGTACTTTTTTGTAAGACTGGCAGGCTGTTAACAGAAAAGCTACCAATAGGCAATAGCCTAGTTGTTTCATTTTCTTCATATATTTCTTTCTATTGTTTTTAATACTATAATTATAAATTTTATTTACTCCTCCATAGATAACTTCTTCCAATTTACCTGCAAGACACGTTACAGCTTCTCCAGTATTTTCATATTGATAAATAGACACTTCCGTTTGTGCCTGCAAAGCATTCAGCATTCATTGTAATGTGTCAAATTACATAAGTCATAATTACAACGCAAGGATGGCAATTCAGCCGCCTGAGTTAATAACCCTTTTGGAAAATCTTTATCAATCATCTTTTCCATTAATTATTGAACTCAAAAACTCACATCTTGTCTTATCTGTCCTCTGTACCTAAAAGAAGTATGCACATAATCCCCCTATTACTACTTTTTTCATTGGAGAATCTAAATGAGATTAGAGGGACTTTACGATATCTACGAAGTTCTCGATAACATACTCTACATCCTCCTCTGTCATCTTAGTGTTAAGTGGAAGTGTCATTGTATTCTCGAACATCTTGTAGGCATTGGGAAAGTTCTTAATGTCGAAACCGAGAGTCTTATAGGCAGTCATCATAGGTAGCGGCTTGTAGTGCACGTTGGTAGCGATGCCACGTTCTGCCATCTTAGTGATAACATCGTTCACCTGCTCACGAGTCTTGCCTAACAAACGGATGATGTAAAGGTGATGACTTGAACAATGCTCAGCCCCTTTATGGTCGAGAACAGCCACATTCAGTTCCTTAAAAGCCTCATTGAAACGCTCTACATACTTTTGACGTTTCTGAAGCATTGTATCGTAACGCTCCATCTGAGCCAAACCAAGCGAAGCCATGATGTCGGTCATATTACATTTATACCAAGGGCCAATCACATCATACTCCCATGATCCGAGCTTAGTTTTTGCCAAAGCATCCTTGTTCTGTCCATGGAGACTGAACAACTGGCACTTGCGGTACAGAAATTCATTCCATGTCTCTCCCTCGAAGACAGGAATAGTAGTATCTATATCCATTATTATAGGTTCGTTTCCAAATGGTAGATGCCAAGTAAGTGCGCCACCTTCTGCCGTAGTCAAATTCTTAACAGCATGGAAACTGAAGGAAGAGAAGTCTCCAATCTCACCAGCCATCTTACCTTTCCACTCGCTACCAAAAGCGTGAGCACAATCCGAACTGATTATCACACGCCCAATCTTCTTCTGTAATTCATTAGTAGGACGGAACAAACCCTTCTTCTGCTCAAGGATCTCCAAAATCTTGTCATACTCACATACCACACCACCTAGATCAACAGGCACAATCACCTTAGTACGTTCTGTGATAGCCTCAGCCAACTTTTGTAGATCCATCTGCTGGTTTTCCTCGTTGCTATCTACCATCACTAAGTGGCACCCCACATGCTGAGTCACACTTGCACTAGCCGTATAAGTATATGCAGGCACAATTACCTCATCCTCAGGCCCCACTCCAATCAGACGAAGCGCAAGTTCCATAGCAGCTGTTGCAGAATTCAGACATACAGTCTTATCAGTATGTACGTATGCCGAAATCTTCTTCTCAAATTCTTTTGTCTTAGGACCAGTAGTAATCCAACCACTCATGATAGCCTCTACTACCAATCTCGTTTCAGTTTCCGTCATATCTGGAGGACTGAAAAACACGTTCCTTTTTTTAAAATCAGTACTCATTTTACTGTATGTTTTAAAAGTTATTGTTTATCTTTCAGTAATTATCACTTTGAATGTCATAAAGATCAGCTTAATGTCATACCAAAAACTAGCGTTCTCAACATACTCCAGGTAAAGCTTGATCTTCTCCTGCATAATCACATTGATGTAGTAATCCTCTGGGGCCTCAGCCTTTTCCATCAGTTCATTCTCATTACGGAACTTGATACTTGCAGGATCTGTAATACCTGGACGTACATCCAACACGTGCATCTGCTCTGAAGTCCAATAATTCACATAATAGCGAACCTCAGGACGAGGGCCTACCAAACTCATGTCGCCGATAAGCACATTGATTAATTGAGGTATTTCATCAAACTTATATTTGCGGATGTAATACCCAGAGCGTGTAATCCGAGAATCACGCCCACCAATAGTCACCAATGATCCTTTGTCCGCCCCTACATGCATGGAACGAAACTTTAAAATACGGAAATTCTTATTGTTCTTGCCTACACGCACCTGACGATAGAACACAGGGCCTTTTGAATCCATCTTGATCCAAATGGCAAGGACTAAAAACAATGGGCCCAACAGCACAAGCCCAATTCCACTCGCTACTATATCAAATAATCGTTTCATATAACTTATTATTCATTCTCACAGGCAATAACATCGAATCATAGGCTTATGTCCTCCGTACTACCTATCATAACCTTTATACTCTTTAATTCTCTGTTCCTCACTTCTCTGACAAATAAGAATATAACCATTTTTCTCAGAGGCAATATATCCATCTAAACCCTGAAACACAACCTTATTTGTATCTTCTACATAAACCACATAATTCTTGCATTCGTACACGTAAATGTTACCAATTGCGCCATTATAAATTCATCTTTTTGAAGTTTATCATGTAACGAAGCCCAATTACCAAGATTGCTCCATCCGAAATCAGCAGGATGAATATATACCATACCAACCTTTGATACAGGATACAGGCTCCATGACTGCATAAACAACAGAGACCTTTTCTACATTCGGAAAAATCTCTCGAACCTTTGAAATTTCTGAAACTTCTGAGGCAATAATAGCATCCATCTCCTCTACAATACTTGGTTTATACTTACTAATGCATTCTGTAATGGTATTGGCACTCCATACCAATATACCTGTATTCCAAAAATAATTGCCAGCAACAAGATATTTCTTTGCTGTTTCAAGGTTTGGCTTCTCCTTGAATTCATTTACGCTATGAATCTTCTCCTCCCTAAGGAAGACTCGACATATCCATAACTAGTTTCAAGACAAAATGGCTTGATACTGATAGTTACGATATCATTGTTCTTCTCTGTATAAATTAGCGCATTCTTTATAACACGCCTGAACTCCTCTCGATTCATCACTATTACATCTGTAGGAGTAACAACAAGTTAGCGTTAGCTTCTTCCTTACAGATACTCCAGCAAATCCAAACAATGCAAGGAACTACATTGCGTACAACAGGTTCAGCTAAGATTAGCTGCAAATCCCTAAGTTGTTTTTTGATGCTATGTCTAAAATTCTGTTGAACAATATTAGGCTAGCTGGTTATTTCATTAATGACAGAGTTAAGACTTCGTCTACACAATTGCTCGCATTTATTAATATTCTTCCTTTAATAGCCTCAAGAGCAAAAACTTGCACTCCATGATCAACAGCAAAATCAAACCAATAATTCCACTCATTTGCATTCAATTGAAATGTAAGCAATCTGTTAAAATCCTGCCTAAAAAGAGATACTCATAATAATGCTAGGAGCAGATTTTTCCTAACTATTAATTCCATTTATTGGAAATCGTCTTTTCAAATAGCTTAATATTTTACTTAAGATTATCCTTCAAGTAATCGTTTAGACACAAGATTTGTTTAGGACGATTGAATTTATTCTCAGCACAATCAACGCAGTTCTTTGCCATCACTTTCATTTCCTCAGGATGAGATACTGCATACTTAATATTATCTTTTAATCCTTCATAGTCTTTAGAATGGGCCACCAATCCGATATTGTTATCCTTCACAATACGGGCCCCCTCACCTTCTCCAACAAACATAATAGGTAAAGCTGCAGCCATAGAATCATAAATTTTAGAAGGAACTGCTCCATAGATATTTTTGACTAACGGAATCAGCGTCATATCAGCCTCTTTCAATCGAAAAGGTAATTCTTCTCTAGCAACGACACCATGATATATAATACCATTATTGGGATGAGAAGCTATAAATGCTTCAATCTCCTTCTGCTCGCCACCTGAACCATAAATATGAAATTCCATACCCATCTCAGCAAAATTGATGGACTTGCAGATATCAGCAACCCCTTGAGCGAATCCAAGCAAACCAGCATAAACCAATCTAACTTTTCCATCATTAATCTTATGCACCTTAATATCTGCAAATCTTGTAGGATCTACTCCATTCCGAAACAGATAGGTTTTATTGCCACCGTGGGAAGCAATATGATCAACAATCTCCTGAGATTGCCCCATAGAAATATAAGCCCCCTTATAAATTCTATGCTCAAGATTCTCAAGAATATGATAAAGCTTTCCTTCTGATATCGCACCCAATTCTTTCGCAGACAAAGGCCAAATATCAGAGATATTTGCAATAAATTTACAATGTGCGTGCTTGGCTAACCATTTTCCAACAAGCCCTAACGTCAAAGGAGGACTTTCAACTATTAAATAATCCAATTGCTTACTCTTCAGATAGCGTAAAGAGAATAGCACCATAAATGAGAAAGATACCATATTCCAAATTCTAGGAATCACCTTCTTTGTATTTGATGCATAGAGCCAATATCTTTTAATCTCTACACCATCTATTTGATCAGTGCATGTAATCTTACCTCTATAATCATCAAATATCTTCCCCATAGGGTAATTGGGCATACCTGTGATTATGCATACTTCATTACCACATTCCTTAAGACCATGAATCATTTCATACAAACGATTCTGAGGTGCACCCATTTCTGGTTTGTAGTATTGTGTCAATAATGCAATTTTCATTTCTGTATATTTAATAATTGTTTATTTTCTATATATACTAATAGTAGCTTTAGCTGCATTCTCCCATGAATACAAATTCTTCAGATGCTTAATCCTGTATTGTATCTTCTCATTATTAATATTACTATCAATATAGCGCATAAGTAATTCGCATAGAGAAGACGGATCATTATTTTTGAAGAAAAAATCATGATCCAACGAATTGTCCTGATCACCATGAATCGTTTCTACAAAAGAAGGTAAGTCCGAACAGATTATATTTTTTTCAAAATAAATAGATAACAACAGAACGCCACTTTGTGATATTTCTCTATAAGGAAGGACTAAAACGTCACTATTATTTATCTCTTCATAAAGTTCATCATTAGACAAAAAGTAAGATTTCCAATGAATAAGGGAGTTAGAATCTTTACCTTTAAGTTCCTGTAAATAGCTTTCACCGACACCACCAACTATTCTAGTTTCAATCTTTTCACTATATTCAGCAGGCAATAAGTTAACTGCATCAACTAAAATATCAGTTCCTTTATAATAGGTTTGCAAACCAAACTGTAATATAACATATTTATTTTTTTGCAAAAATTCTTTCTTGGAGATCCTAATCTTAGGAATAAAAACTCCATGATGAACAATACTGATAATATCAGGAACAAAATCAAATTCTTTGATTACTTCCATTTTAGATGACTCCGTATGAACAATGATGTTATCTATATTCCTGCAAGTATCACGAAACCTCTTCTTATATTTTTGTTTTCCGCTATCGCTCATACTTTTCACACCATGAGGATAAATATTGTGTATCGTTAAAATAACCTTCGTTTGAGGTGATAGTACATGTAGCAAATAAAGAATATATTTTTCTATACCAACTACTTCAACAAAAGGTAACCATTGGAAATGAATAGTATCAATTTTCTTAAAAGCAACATGTAAAAGCAAGTAAATGTAATTAATCCCTCCCTCCAATGCCTTTATTAATCTCTTTACAATAAATTCAGTTTGACTGAATTTATTAGGGATTAGTCTAATTAAACCATGACCAGGAATCAAAAGTTGTATTGATGATTTTTCATTCGACAATTCTTTTTCTAATGCTTGGTATAAAGCCTTGTCATAATTATCGACCTTTCCCGACAAATCAACTAACAAATATTTCATATTTATTTAAACCATAGGCGATCGCCTAACTTATATTTCATATTATCTTTTCGCCGTCCAATAATCTTAGAAGGTACCCCGCTATAACCAAAGGAGGAACATCTCTTGTTACAACCATGCCACATGCAACAACTGCGCCTCTTCCTATTGTTACACTTGGCAAAATTGTTATTCTTGAAGCAATCCATACATAATCTTCGATAGTAACGTTACTCGCGACAGGAGTTTAATCAGAACTATTATAATCATTTCACGCCGGTCAAACGCAAGAATATTTACTATATTAACATTATCACTGATTGTAAAATCGCTCGTCCATCAAGTACACGTTATTTGTAAATATTGCAATTTCTATCAATTGTAATACGTTGCAGACTTCAAATGTCTACATTCCTGAATATAAAACTTAGCATGTCGGATTTCTTCATAAAACATTTGCAACATAGTCGTTTCAGCATATGACACGGTGTCCATATTTTTATTTCAATAAAGAAATGTATTAAGCTACTAATAAAATCTCTCATTTATCGATTACTTTTGCATCTGTCTATTTATAAATTCAATTATTTTTTTTGCTCTAAATTCAATCCGTAATGATTTAGCCTTTTCTTTAGATCCTTCTGCTAACTTTTGTCTTAAATCAGAATTATCCATTAATTGTTTAATAGCAGAAGCGATATCATCGACACTTTCTGGGTTTACTAGTAAAGCATTAGAACTATCTAATATATCATCATTAAATGGTAAGTTTGAAGATATAATAGGAAGTCCACATGCAATGGCCTCTACTATAGCATTAGAGCAGCCTTCATTCAAAGTAGGTAAACAAAACACATCAGCAGCACTGAGATAAGAAGGGATATCATCATGTTCTAATGCTCCAATATGAACTATTCCATTACAATGAGGTGTCGCATCGTCTCCTGGTACTGGCTTTCCTATAAAAATAACTTTTATCCTTTTATCACCAATCTTATCAATTGCAGCAGCAAGTCTAGAAGCCCCCTTACGATGGATAAAACCACCGGTAAAAACAATTAAAAAATCATCATCAAAAACTCCAAGTGAATTCCTATTAAGAGGATTTATATCAGAAAAAAGAGAAGAATTTACAGAGTTAGGAAGAACAACAATATCCTCAGCTTTTGACAACCCATATTCTATACACTTCCTTTTATTAAGACTTGATACACTTATGACGCCTGTTACCGCATTGGAAAGCCTTTTCTTTTCTGCAAAAGATAACGAATTGACAAGATCCTCCAATGCTGTATCTCCTTCACCACAAGCAACAAACAATGGTGTACCATTCTTATAGCAATACTTTCTAATATCAAAAGCATTTTGCCAAAAATGGCCATAAATAGCATCGGGCTTTAAATTATGTTTTGTGATTACTCTCAAGATGACTTTATATCTTAACCATTCTAATATGTTTTGTATCCATCTTGGAGCATTTCCAAGGGTTAAATATTTCGGACGATAAATATGATAACTTCGATTACCAATTTTCTTTTCAGAATCCACTGCTAGCAGAGGGTCTCCTTTTAGTAAATGGCGTGTTATACTTTGAGGAGCGATAACAGATATATCAACCCCTTGATTAACCATTTCATTTACCAACTGCTCAACAAAAACATATTTTGGATGAGATGGAGCAGGATAATCAGTTGATACAATACAAATATTCATTACTATACAAATAAATTATACTTCATTCCATGCAGGAACATTTCTTTTAACAATTTCTGCTGGTGTCCCAGCAATAACAACATTTGACTCAGTGAACGAGCGATTTACAGTTGCATTAGCTCCTATACTTACATTGTCAGCAATAGTTATATCACCAAACAATATTGCCCCTGGGCCAATATACACATTATTCCCAATTATGGGAGCACCGTTTTTGCCTCTACTTGCCCCTATGTTGACGCATGAATGAATTCTACAGTTACGTCCAATCTTAGCTTTACTTGAAATAATAATAGAACCATAATGAGCGATGGACAATCCTGGACCACAAACATTAATAGGTATAGAAAAACCTAGATGCAATTGAATTTTTCTTAATTTTAATCGATGATAAAAATGCCCTCCCCATAATTCCTCTATTAGAACAATTGGACAGATATTCAACAATTCGTAATTCTCTTAAGAATTCCGAAATATAATCAGGTGCTAAGAAACTAAGAATTCTTTCTCGTAATGACACTTTTGCACTTTTATTACAGGCCAATCTATCACTTTCATGATAATAACGCAGATCAGTAATATTTTTTATCATAAAACACTATTTCTTAATATTATTAATACCATTACGAGTTGAAATAATAGCCCCCCATAATAACCATACCAATAGGTTTCCATCTGCTAAAGAACTATTATGAGTCATTGTATTAATACTATATGCCAAGTAGGCCCCAGCAAATACTAGAGATAGAATATTATTCGCAGATAACTTTTGGATTAGTATTTTTAATACAATTATCATTTGTTCTACAAACAAAGTGATAAGGAACAAACCACCGAATATACCACCATAAATGAAAGCGTTGAGAAAAAAATTATGAGGCATTTTAATGTGAGTGTTAGTATAATAAAAAATACCGCCTACTGGAGTTGATTGAATAAAATCCCAGGCTTCAGACCAAATATGACTTCGAGCATCCTCTTTGATACTGAAACTCGATTCACTATATCTAAATCCATCATCCAAAATACTGTCATAAAATAATGGTCTACCAAATACAATTATTAATATTATAGCTATAAAAAAAAATATCCATTTGACTTTGTTTTTCTCTTCAGAACTACCGACTAACTTAACAATCATTAATATCGAAACAAAGCCTGCAGCAAACAAAGCAGTTCGTTCTTGTACAACGAACACTGAAACAAGAAAAAACATTAACAATATTATATTCCAGAACTTTAAACGAGCACTCTTATTATAAAATATCAAAGCACACGAAACTGCAAGTACATATCCATTTAATACGGAGCCAACAATGCCCGGAACCGCAAGACCTGCTAGAGTATCCATCTCACGGAGTTCAGCTCTCTCTAAAAGTTCATCAGCAGCTGTAATATTTAAAGTATCAAGTATGATATATGAAAGTGGCCGCTGCCACATTTGAATTAAAGTAACGACAGCATCAACGAAAAAAATAGAAAGCAAAGATAACAAAACAAACCTTGCCCCCCTATATTTTGAAATTATCATTCGAGTTGACTGATATCCTACAAATGCAACCAAGTAATAACTTAATAAATTTCTAAGAGCTATATCAAAACCTCCTGTAGAGAAACAAGCGACAAGATAAAAGAACACAAATCCAAAATACAGTTTTGCATATTTATCAAAAAAAAGATAACCCTCCTTTATGCAAACGACTATCATAACAACAGACATTATTTGTCTGGGGGTAACAGGGCCAATATATAAAGACCCATAAAGAATTGATGATATTAAAAATATCAAGTATAATAAGTAATAAAATAATATTTTCATATATTCTAGCAATCTCCTGTTTATTAACAAACAGTTATATAGTGATCTTGAATCAACAACTTATTTTTTAAGGTGAGTAAGCGACAATATAGCGAGCCCAGGTCCTTTCTTAAGAATTAAAGCCAGAAGAAAATAAAAGAATGACGCAAAAGTTATTGCTATAAACATTTCTAACACCCACCAAAAACCATCAAAATCTGGTATATACATAAAAACACCAACTGTAATAAATGAAACAAAGAGAGAAATTCCAAAAGAATAGAAGATTTGTCTCAACTCAACATGGGTAAGTTTCTTAATAGTGTAAAACAAATAAGGAAATACACATATCACAGCAAGAAGAATAGAAATGCCAGCACCAATAAGACCATACCAATAAGTGAGAGGATAAAGAAGCCCTATCATCACTAACATTTTGATTGTATAAAATCTGAATTCCTGTTTTGTAAAGCCATAAGCTCTCAATAATGGATTAAATGAAAACAACAAAGTTTGAAAAACATATGATACAAATATTATTTTAAACGGTTCAACCATTTCCACCCAAGTACTGCCCAATACAAGAAGAACAATAGGCTTTGCATAAAGCACAACCACAATACACATCATGGAAAGAAGATACATGACAATATTCTGAATTTGACTAAGGACATGGTCGACCCTAGATTTATCGTCTGTTATCTGAGCATAAAGTGGAAAGGCGACATTATCAATCACACCTGTAACGAAAGTTCTTGGATAACCTGCAATTGTTTGAGCACGATTATACAATCCAAGAGATGCTGTACCCAAAACGTTACCGACTATAGCAACATCAATATTAGTAGCAAACCATGACGTGATATTTTTCAACTGCAACCACCCCCCAAATCTATATAGCTCATAAAATTTATCTTTGTCAATAACAAACTTAACTTTATATGGATAAACAAAGAATGAATATATTAGCCTAAACAAATATTCTGATAGTAGTGCAATAATTAATCCCCAATAAGACTTCATGTAGTACACGCTAACTACAACGAGAACAAAACTAAGAATTTTTGGAAAAACTTTAAGATAGAAGTATTTCTTTAATTTGATCTCCTTCTGAAAATATGCTATTGCAGGATTTTGTCCTGCTGAGAATATAACACTTAACATTATAACCATAGATGGAAGCACTCCTTCCTCATTATGGTAATAATAAGTGCATATTGGAAATATCAAAAATTCCAAAACTATTGTTGCTACTATTGATGCTAATAAATTCGCAGACCAAGCCGTATCCAAATAGTCTTTAATATCTCCTTTCTTCTGAACTAAAGCTGGGCCTAATCCCATAGAAAACGCAATTGTTCCAAGGCCAGTAAAAAACACAGCAATAGCATAGACACCAAAATCAGTTGAAGACAATATTCTACTAGTTATTGCCAATTGTACAATACCTAATACTGTAAATATAACATTTTCGGCAGCTGTCCACATTGTTCCAGATAAAAAAACGCTTTTTAAGCTTTTCCCCATTTTACTTTGATATAAGATATGATTTTACATTATAGAGGAATGATATTATTCTCCTTTTTGCATTAATATAACAAGTAGGGATTTGCACCAGCAAACTCTTTGCTGCACAATCTAATCCCTCCCGTAAAAGTATACGCTTAAAAGATTCTCTACCTGTCTTCTGAGCTACAGGATGATGAAATGCATAATTATATTTAGTTATATATTTTTCAGGAATGAACTCAACATTGCATAGCCTTCTTGCAAGATCAATCAAATATTCACCTTTCTCCGACTGAACACTCGCTTGTGATACCCCCCAAGGACTATATTGGAGCATATTTTTTTCTACAGCATGAAAATCACCAAGTGTTAAATCAGATACGAGTCCGAATTCTTGATCACCAAGTTTATATCTACAAGAAGAACATGAAGGTCGCTTCAGATACTGAAAAGCAATCTCATAACTACTTCCTTTAAAAAGTTCTTGATGATGTTTCCCATTTTCAAAATCGGCATAAATATAATATGGTTTCCAACCACTCTCTTTATATCTTACGGAGAAATACTTTATCTGAGAATTATTATTTTCTTTTAATTTACTTGCAAAAAGATTTTGCACCTTAGGAGTCGTAGGTCCATGACACACCAAAGATATAGAATATAAATTATCTGTGTTACGCCCCCAATAATTATACAGAGCTGAAACTTCACATGGCAGACCGATAAATAATATTTTTTTCCTTTTTATATTTCTTATCGTTTGATAGATACCACCCTTCTCAGCTTGAATATACTTAGAAGTCCTAAACTGTTCTAATTCCTCAATAGTTTCTGCTATTGCATATTCCGATTTTGAAAAATCAGAAGAATAACGTACACCAACAACAACACCCTTTTCCAAAATAAATTGCTTACTGATGGCCGTTGCATAGCCTCCAGAAGAACTATATCTCGTTCCATCAATATCTCGCGTTTGCCCGCCAAACGAAGCTTTCAATACAATATCATTTCGATTAGAGGACTTCATTGGGCAGATTTTTATACATTTATTACAATGTATACACCCCTCATCTGTCTCTATATATGGATACAGAAAGCCTTCGTCATCTGGTTGCATTCTAATTAAATTCTTCGGGCAGACACAAGAACATAATTCACAGCCACAGCATTGATTCTTACTTTGATATAAACCGGATGTCAACATATTAAAAAGTTAATGCTGCTTTCAAGAATTTCATTGATCTCTCGCGCTCTGATTGAACCTTTTGGGTAACAAGTGTATAATCGATTGGCTGTTCCTGATAACTATCCCATTCCCTATGCTTATCTGTAATTAATCTATATTTAATCTCCCAAAGAGAAAGGATATCATCGATTCTAGAATGACGCTGTAACTTTACTCCAGTATTCTTCCTATAAAACACATATATCTGCTTTTCATTCATTATAGAAAATGCTGTACCATGGAAAGAATCTGTAAACACACATTCTGCCCCCCTTATCCAATTAACGAAACTGTCTGGAGACTCACCTGTCATTAGAAAATCTGCGTATTCCTGGTCTATTTCTGAATAACTTTCGTTACTAACTACTGATACAAGTTTGAGGCCCTTCAAATTAGCATATCTACGAGCACATTTCTTTGACTCTTCATCATTTCCTAAGAAATAGCAGAAAATATACTTATCTTCAAATTTCTTTTCAACTGGAAAAATCTTTTTCCAATCTTCGCAAGATATTAGATAGGTAGGATCAACAACAACCTCAGCGTGAATATTATTATCACATACTTTTGAAATAATATCTGCTCCTGTTTTTTCTCGTACAGAAAGATAGTCTATCCTGCTCCAAGCTTTACGAGATGTTCTCCAATAGCTCTTTGGATATTCTGAAACACCAAGACTAGTTGCATAAGATATTGTTCGAACGCTCTTGGGCACAAAACGGAATGAAGAATCAACTCCAAATGAGAATCCAGGATGCCATTTCTGGTCACTACCAATAAGAACAGCATCATATTCAGAACCTAGTTTACAGAGATTTGAAAAACCTGAAACTTCCTTTATATTATGTAATCTTCGATGTATGAATTCTACATAAGAAGTTTTTCTTTTCGCAATGTTATTTTGAAAAGTTGCATCATTAAATTTTGTGCGTGCTGCCTTTTTCTTCTTTTCTTGATAAGCATCAATCAAAAAACGAAACAAGCCCAAATCAAGCGGATAATGTTTGTTAAAACGATCTGCAGTATAATCGATTATCTCTGTTTCACACCCTAAAGACTCAACAATATATTGAGTTGCAAATGCCTGAAGCATAGTGCCATAATTTGGATTTTTATAAGCTATTAATAATCCAACTCTTTTCATTGTTTAAAATTTGACTATTATTAATTTGCTCCGTCAGGCAGAATCGAACTGCAAGCTTGTGCTCCACCTGTGCTGACGAATAACCTCATATTTTAAATGTGATAAACTCCCTCAAGTGGACAAATATTGAAGCAATCCAATATCACCTTACCCTTGAGCCTATCCCAGTTGTGCTTGATGTGATCGTGCTTAACCATCAATACTACCATATCAACATCCTTCAGGAACTCATCGAAATCAGAGAACTGATTCTCTGCAATCTTGTGGTTCTCGAGAAAAGGATCGTAGCACTTCAATGGACGAGCTAAGTGGCGCTGCTGAATATCGAGTAATTGAAGGGCTGGAGACTCACGGAAGTCATCAACATTCTCCTTATAGGTCAACCCATAGAGGCCTACTTTACGGTTATCGGTGATATTGTTCTCCTTCATGATCTCATAAATGCGCTCAAGAACGAATGTTGGCTGGCTATCGTTAGTCTTCATCGACTCATCGATTACCTTAGCGAGCTGTGGATAGTCTCCAACGAGGAACCATGGGTCGACAGAAATACAATGCCCACCTACACCAGGTCCTGGCTGAAGAATATTTACACGTGGGTGCATGTTGCAGATGCGGATAATCTCGTATACGTTCATATTGTCGTGACGACAGATACGTGCAAGCTCGTTAGCGAAAGCGATGTTAACTGCACGAAAGGTGTTTTCAACCACCTTGGTCATCTCCGCAGTACGAATATCGGTTACTACAATATCACCCTGACAGAAGCTTGCATAGTACTCTTTTACCTTCTCACCAATCTCACGCGAGTCAGCACCAATAGTGCGGTTGTTGTGAAGAAGCTCATAAATCATGTTGCCTGGGATAATACGCTCAGGAGCGTGCACAAGGTTTATGTCCTCACCAATCTTGAAGCCGTTCTCCTCGATGACAGGACGTACGAACTTGTCGATGGTTCCTGGACTGACAGTTGACTCGATAACTACGGTTGCTCCCTTAGGACAAACCTTCATCACTTCCTTGACAGCTGCTACTACATAGCATGCGTCAACCTTCTTTGAAAACTTGTCGTATGGTGTAGGAACGGACACGACATACATGTCTGTCTTCTGGTACTCTGTAGTGAACTTGATGCCAGCTTTGAGGGCATTATGAAAGAGTTCGTCGATACCATCCTCTTTGAAGGTGGTGTGACCTGCATTGAGGGTATTAACGAGCTGCTCGTTGTAGTCAGTACCGATGACCTCAACTCCGTGAGAGGCCATCATAAGGGCGGTCGGAAGACCGATGTAACCCAATCCAATTACATTAATCATGAGTTTGATTTTTAATGAGTTATTTTTTGTTGTTATTTTCTGTTGTTGGGATGAAATTGACATCGTAACGTTCTGTCTCTTTGTCAGCAAGGATGTCTGCAATGCGACAGCAAGCCTGTCCATCACCGTAAGGGTTAACTGCTTTGCTCATAGCATCATATGCTGCTGCATCGTCAAGGAGGACGCTTACCTCATTCATAATCTTATCATAATCTGTTCCCACAAGATGAACAGTACCAGATGCAAGTGCTTCAGGACGCTCTGTGGTATCACGCATTACGAGTACTGGCTTTCCAAGTCCTGGAGCCTCCTCTTGGATTCCACCAGAATCGGTCAAGACAATAGTAGCTCTACTCATAAGGTGTACAAACTCGAGATACTGAAGTGGCTCAATAAAGAAAAAGTTAGGACGAGTAAGATCTTCACCAAACACTTCGTGGATAGGCTTGCGCACGTTAGGATTGAGGTGCATAGGATATACGAAGTCAACCTCAAGATATTTTTCTGAAAGATCCTTCATTGTAGTTACCATACGAATGAAGCCGTCACCAAAGTTCTCGCGACGGTGACCAGTGATGAGGACAAGCTTCTTGCCGTTAGCAAGACGTGTTACATCGTAACCTGCCTGTACGAGTACGTTGTCTTGCTCCTTAGCGAGCGCATCATCGGTCTTAAGTTTATTAACTACCATATAAAGGGCATCAATAACGGTATTACCGGTCACATAGATGTTGCCATGAGCTTTCTCCTCCAACAGGTTCTTCTCAGAAAGTGGAGTTGGAGAAAAGTTATAGGTAGCAATACGTCCTGTAATCTGACGGTTCATCTCCTCTGGCCATGGAGAGTAAATATTATGAGTGCGAAGACCTGCCTCCACGTGACCTACAGGAATCTGGGAATAGAACGCTGCAAGGGCACCTGCCATTGAGGTAGTGGTGTCACCATGAACGAGTACAACATCTGGACGACACTCTTTGAACACATCACGAAGACCGGTGAGGACACGTGCAGTCACATCAGTAAGATCCTGACCTTGCTTCATGATGTTGAGGTCGTAATCAGGCTTCACATCAAAGATTTTGAGAACTTGATCAAGCATTTCACGATGCTGACCGGTAACACATACGATAGTTTCGAACTCATCGTTGCGCTTCTGGAACTCTTTTACCAATGGGCACATCTTGATTGCCTCTGGCCGGGTTCCGAAAACTAGCATAACTTTCTTTGCCATAATTTGACTGTTATTATTTTATTTTTTATTCTTTTGTAAGCAGCCTAACCACAGAATTATCACTAGAAGAAAAGTTGCAAAATACAGTAGCAGTAACTAAATATTTTGAGAAAGAGGAAAGGAAAGGCTAAAGACGAAGGTCTAAAGGGGATATTCGCAGGTGCCATAGTAATTGGTACTTCGACTAACTTAGCATAAACTACTCTTCACACTTATAGTACTTCGAGTACCATTGAGCGAAAGCCCTTAAGCCCTTACGTAGTGAGATTGATGGCTTGAAGCCAAAATCTTGTTCCAATGAAGTTGTGTCAGCATAGGTGACAGAAACATCACCTGGCTGCATTGGCACTAATTCTTTGTGTGTCTCAAAATCGTAATCATCAGGAAGTACCTTGGCTGCTATGAGCTCTTCTTGAAGAATGGTCACGAAATCAAGGAGATTCTCAGGTGAGTTGTTACCGATATTATATACCTTGTATGGTGGGATTGGAAGTCCGTCCTCGCCATTTTTCTTCTCAGGAGCATGCTGCATGATACAGACAATACCCTCTACAATATCATCAACATAGGTGAAGTCGCGTTTGCAGTTGCCGTAATTGAATATTTGGATGGTCTTACCCTCACGAAGTTTGTTGGTAAAGCCAAAATATGCCATATCTGGACGACCGCAGGGACCGTAAACAGTGAAGAATCGCAGACCTGTGCTTGGTATGTTATAGAGCTTGCTATAAGCATGAGCCATTAACTCATTGCTCTTTTTAGTAGCAGCATAGAGTGATACAGGATTGTCCACCTTATCATCGGTACTATAAGGCACTTTCTTATTGCTTCCATACACACTACTGGAAGAAGCATATACTAAATGCTCCACGCTATGATGACGACAGGACTCTAAGATGTTATAAAATCCAATAAGGTTACTTTCAATATAAGCATCAGGGTTAGTGATGCTATAACGTACACCAGCTTGTGCAGCAAGATTCACGACTACCTGAGGATGGTAGTTAGTGAAAATAGACTCAACAATTTCCTTTTTAGCAATACTGTCTTTTATGAAAACAAATCTGTCACCGTAAGCAGACAATTCTTGTAAGCGTTCATACTTTAAACGTACGTCATAGTATTCGGTAATACTATCAATACCGATGACTTTCACGCTATCAAACTCATTTAGCAAACGTTTCACCAAATTGGCTCCGATAAAACCGGCTGCACCAGTCACCAAAACCACTTTGTTCTCTAAACTAACATTGTATGTTACCATAAAGTTAATCTCTTTGGAAAATGTCACGAGTATATACCTTCTCTTTCACATCATCCAGACAAGAATCGTAGCGGTTGGCGATGATGGCCTGACTTATTTCCTTGAATTTGATTAAGTTATTGACCACTTGGCTACCAAAGAATGTTTCACCATCTTGCATAGTAGGCTCGAAAATCACAATAGTAGCACCCTTCGCCTTGATACGCTTCATAATCCCTTGAATGGCACTCTGACGGAAGTTGTCAGAATTGGACTTCATGGTCAAACGATATACACCAATGGTTATTTTTTGCTCTTTCTGGGCATCCCATGAGCAGGAGGCAGTATAATAACCAGCTTTACGCAAGACTTGATCTGCTATGAAGTCTTTTCTTGTACGGTTACTTTCGACAATAGCAGTCATCATGTTCTGAGGAACATCCTGATAATTAGCCAATAGTTGTTTCGTGTCTTTAGGCAAACAATAACCGCCATAACCAAAACTAGGATTATTATAATGTGTACCAATACGAGGATCAAGACCAACACCCTGTATTATCGACTGAGAATCCAGACCTTTCATCTCTGCATAAGTATCAAGTTCATTAAAATAACTGACACGCAATGCAAGATAGGTATTAGCAAACAGCTTAACAGCCTCTGCCTCCTTGATACCCATAAAAAGCGTAGGAATATCTTCCTTGATTGCACCTTCCTGAAGCAATGCGGCAAAAGTATGCGCAGCCTTCTCTAAGACAGGAATATTCGCAATGACCTTTATTGCTTCATTTTCCTCGTCGAACTGCTCGCTATCAATCAACTTTGGATAACCAACAATGATACGACTTGGATAAAGGTTATCATAAAGGGCCATGCTCTCACGAAGAAACTCAGGAGAAAAAAGCAAGTTAAGCTTCCTGACTCCCTTTCGGGCATACTTCAAATAAAGTCCACGACAATATCCTACTGGAATAGTAGACTTAATTACCATCACAGCATCAGGATTGACACTTAAAACCAAGTCAATGACATCCTCTATATGATGAGTATCAAAATAGTTTTTCACCGGATCATAGTTAGTAGGAGCCGCTATAACCACAAAATCAGCATCACTGTAGGCCTCGGCGCCGTCAAGCGTAGCCGTTAGATTCAATGACTTTTCAGACAAATATTTCTCTATATACTCATCCTGAATAGGCGATTGTTTACGATTAAGCATATCTACTTTCTCAGGAATCACATCGACTGCCGTCACCTGATGATGTTGCGACAAAAGCGTTGCTATGCTAAGACCAACATAGCCGGTACCTGCAACAGCAATCTTCAATTCTTTTGTATCCATTGTTGATTTATGTTAGTGTTCAGAATTATTCTAGTTATCTATCCAAGACCTCAAACTTCGGCGAGTTCTTGGATTTAAATTCAGGTACCACTCTCTTCATTAGTTTCACTGTGTCCA
>OHCU01000375.1_pt1 | contig 20905 bp, 26 predicted proteins | sample 1566861 | NCBI WGS metagenome assembly OHCU01 (sample SAMEA3879521, study PRJEB24766) | human gut metagenome | biome: human-associated habitat; feature: feces | place: USA | collected 1985/1987
AAATGGTGGTTCATCCGAAACAGGTAATCAAAAACAGCAAGGTCAGTGATCACCATGCAATCATTCCTACGGTCAATGTGGCAGATGCAGAGTTTGGTGAACTGCCATCCGTGGAGCAGAAGGTATTGAGCCTGATTACAGCCAGACTGTTATTGGCTCTGGGAGATCCGGCAGTGAGAAATGAAGTAGATGTGGAATTTACCTGTGCAGACACAGTATTCAGAGCAAAGGCAAAGAACATCAGGGAAAAGAGATGGAGAGAGATTCAGGAATGAATCATGGGAGGCAGTGCAGAGAGCACAGATTCCGAAGAGGAGAATGAGGACAAAAGAGGGAATGCTGAGATGCTGGCATGTATTGCTGCTATGACGAATGGAAAATCATATCCTTTGCAGAATACTAAGATAGAGGAAGGAAAGACCACACCTAAGAAACATTTTACAGAGGATAGTTTACTGTCTGCAATGGAGAGAGCAGAAATGTTTTATTCGGTTCCGTTCACTTGGAGAGGATTTTACAGAGGAAAATCTAAAAAAAAGTGATTGCCGGAGAGAAAGAGCCTCCCGAAAGAAATGAAAAAATGCCAGAACGGAAAGAAGCAAAACCGGAAAAGCGTAAGTTTAATCTGGTAGTGGATATTCAGAAAAAAATGGCACAGGGAAAGAACGACGGATATGTCCGGTGGGCAAAAAAATATAATGTGAAACAGTTTGCGGAGTCAATCCTGTTTTTACAGCAGCATGATATTCACGATAAGGAAACACTGGATGCATTGGTGGCTGGGAGCTCTGCAAAATACCATGAACTTATGAAAACTATCAAAGATGCAGAGGAGAAGATGGCAGCAAATAAAGTGATTAAGACTCACATTATCAATTATGTCAAGACCAGAGAAACTTACATTGCCTATCGAAAATCAGGGTACAGTAAAAAAATTTTCGAGGCACACCGGGATGAAATCACTCTTCATAAGGCAGCCAAAGATTATAGAAAATGATCTGGATGCACAGGTAGAAAATGTGATTATATCCGGTAGCAGATGCAGGGGAATTGAGAAAAACGGCTCGGATCTGGATGTGGTGGTAGACTATAAAGGAACAATCAGGGAAGATGATTTTTTTAATATACTGCATGAGGATGGATTCACCATTGCTGGAATTGTAGTAGACATCAATCCTATCACAGAAGATAAAACGGGACTACTGGCAGAGTATCTGGAGTCAGCCGAACAGTTCCTGAAGGAGAAGGTGACAGAGTGAAAACAGGAAAAACCGTCTGTGAGAAAAAAGATAAAACAGGCGAATCAGATATCACAGGATAGGAAAACAGGGAATATTGAAAAGTCGAAAAATGCTGAAAGATAGCATGAGGATTATCTGAATAGGTAGAAATCCATTAAGCAAAAATGCATCGTGGGTATACAAATGCATTTTTGCTTATTTCTTATGGAATGATACTACAATTTTTCAAGAACAACATCTGCTGGAGAAGTAAATGTAACTCGGATTAAATCACCGATTTGTGCGTTGATCTGTGAATACCAGTATCCAAGGGCCATGAGATCTTTATCTCCTGCAAATTGTTTAGCATATGGATCTCCAGCATTGGAACAACCTTCTGAACGAAGTGTACCAGTAAAAAGTCCATCTGCAGAGGTAGCATGAAAAATATTTTCACCAAGAATATCATATCCGTTTGTGTGGTTACCATTAAATAACTGCAAATTAAGGGCAACGGGTTTTGGAATTTTCAAGTATCCTTCGCCATAGCGAAGCCCGCGACTTCCAGTAAATCTAAAAGTTCCCCATTCTAATTGAGCTTGGTTTAGTTCAACAGTAAATGTATCGCCTGCATTAGCCATAATTTTTGTCCTCCTTCTCCTAGTTTAATTTCATTTTATCATATATAATAGAATTATGCAGTTACAACTACATGTATTAAGGAACTAATTTATGTTATTATTTGAATAAAATTCGTGCTAAAAGGGGGTACAAATTTGAGATTATTATATTCAAACATTTTGCCATTGGCGACAGATGAAGGACAAGAGACAATTACGGAAGCAATCAATAATCAAATGCAATCAGCTGATAGAATAGAAATTGCAGTTGGATATGTTTCGCGTGCTTCCTTGGAAGAATTAGATTTGTTGATTGAACAAAATAATATAAAAAATATATGTTTAAATATCGGAATGTACTTTATTGAGGGAATGCCAGAGGGATCATATCATACTGCCATTAAGTTAAATAAAAAATGGCAGGAGTCAGGAATTGGAGAAATTCGTATGGTAAAAGCCTTCAAGTATCATGGAAAATTATATGTATTTTATAAAGATGGGAAACCTATTTCTGCAATAATTGGATCTGCAAATTTAGGAGTGATTAAACTTGAGGCAAATAACAGAAGGCAGTATGAAATTTCTGCTATTACAGAAGAAAAGACAGAAATTGAAGAAATAGTAAATCATATTGAGGAGTTAAAGAGACCAAATATATCTGTTAATATTGCATCTATTGAAGGGATGCCTCTTATTCATGAAACTAATACTGCATTGTCTGGAATCGAGCTTGTCACGGAGGTTCCAAAATCAAATGTAGAATTTTACAGTAGATGCTTAGCCTATGCGTCTTTCTTACTCCCACTTAAAGTCCCGGCATATGATGAGAGACATATGGATGATGGAAAGCATTTTACAAAGTCAAATGTAAATGTGTGTTATGCAGCACCACGAAGCAAGAGAAAATCAAGAGATTGGTATGAGACACAGTTAACGGTTGCAAAGGAAATAACTCATTTGGAAGGTTATCCTGAAAAGAATGTTCCTTTTTACATTGTTACAGATGATGGATATTGGTTTAAGGCTCATACTACAAGCGATGGAAACAAACAGTTTAGTGCTGTTGGTGATGAGCTTATTATGGGAAGATGGCTCAAAGGGCGTCTTGCAGCGGCAGGACTGGTAAATCCTGTTAATGATACTCAGGCAGATACTGAGCGAGAGGGTATGATCACAAAAGAAATGTTGGAAGAGTATGGATGTGAAAATCTGTATCTCAAAAAAACTGGACAGACAGCAATGGATGAAGATGGTACACCATTGGATGTCTGGATGCTTTCATTTAAGCCGACAGATGAGGAAGGGGATGAAGAATAGTGCAGTACTTAAAGAATTATCTTAACAAAATAATTGCACGGGGAAATGAAAAACTTGCGGAATCTATTTCTCATACTGCAGAAGAAGTTGGGAATAAATATATTAAGAATTTTTCATTTACAAGCCATGAAATAGGACTGCTTTTTGGAAATGTTCAATCTGGAAAAACCGGTCAGATGTTTGGAATCATTTCAAAAGCAACAGATCTTGGATTTCCAGTTTTTGTATTATTAACAACAGATAATGTTGTATTGCAACAGCAAACATTGGACAGAGTAAAGGCAGATCTTGATGGATATTGCATATGTGGAGAAAATGATGCAAGGATTTTTACCGATAACTGTTTGCTTCAACCAACCATTATTGTATTGAAAAAGAATGCCCGCATTTTAAAACTATGGGCTAATATTTTTAATTCCACAGGCTTTATGAGAGGAAATCCATTATTTATTGTAGATGATGAGGCAGATGCAGCTTCCTTAAATACACTTGTAAATAAGGATCGTCAATCGTCAATCAATAAGTATCTTGATATGATAAAAAATGGTTCTTCAAGCAGCATATATCTTCAAGTAACAGGTACTCCACAAGCAATATTTTTACAGACTTTAGAATCAGGATGGCATCCATATTTTACATATTATTTTCAGCCGGGAGCAAGTTATTTAGGGGGAGATTTTTTCTTTCCATCAACCGGAAAGCCTGACTGTGTTAATTTTCTGGAAGAAATTGAAGAACCTACAAAAGCTGTAGTAATAAGACATATTGCTGTTGCTTCTCAGGTTTTGGCATCAGGAGGAAAGGTGGCAAATTGTCTATTTCATCCAAGTGTAAGGCAGGCGGCACATAAAAAATATGCCGATGAAATTGTTAAAGAAATTGCCTGGTGTGTAGAGAATAGAGATGGTGAATTTAAAGATGAGATAGAAAGAGAATACCATAATTTGGAACCAACAAAAAAAGATAGGGTATCTTTTGACCAATATCTTCAAAAGGCATTTGAGTTAATTGATGGAAAAGCAATTCAAGTGCTTATAATGAACGGGAAGACAGATATTGACAGTGAGCAATATGAAACCGGATGTAATTTTGTGATTGGCGGAAATACATTGGGAAGAGGAGTTACATTCCCTGGACTTCAAACAATATATTATACAAGAACAAGTAAGAAGCCACAGGCTGATACCATGTGGCAGCATAGCCGAATGTTTGGTTATGATAGAGATCCTGGATTGATGAGAGTATACATCGATGAAAATTTGTATAAACTATTCTCGGATATCAACGCTACAAACAATTCTATAATTGCTCAGATTGAAAGAGGAATTGAGGATATAAAGGTATATTATCCAAATGGATTGAACCCTACAAGAAAAAATGTACTTGATACAGATCATGTAGAGATGCTTTCAGGAGGAACTAATTACTATCCATATTATCCGGATAATGATTCGATAGATGAGATATCAAAACTGCTTGAACCATTTACTTCTGATGAACCATATTATCAGGTAAGTCTGAGAATCGTAAAAGAAGTGTTGAGTCATATTATTCCAAGTCCAGACTTTAAACTGAAAGCCTTTGTGTCGGTTATTGACACAATATTATCTGAACAGCCAGCAGGACAAGGCATCTTGATAGTGCGTAGAAACAGGGATGTTGCCCAGGGAACAGGTGCATTGCTTTCTCCAAATGATTGGAAATTAGGAAGCGAGTTTTCCTCAAAGGTGGTATTAACAATGTATCAAGTAACTGGAAACAAGGGATGGGGTGGAAGACCATTATGGGTACCGAATATCAAACTTCCGGGAGATATTATTTATTATGATGTTATAGAGAAAAATTAAAATACAGCTGTACTATTCAATAACGAGTAGTACAGCTGTCTGCTATTCTGTGATGGAAGGCTGAATGCTTTCGTATTCAATTCCTGCAAAAGATTTAAGTATTGCCTCAAAAATTATTTTGGCACCCTGACACGGAACCGCCATGCCAATTTGTTTACGCACACTTTCTTTTGAACCGATAAATTCATATGTATCAGGAAATGTTTGAAGACGTGCACGCTCGCGGTTTGTGAGTGCTCGTGGTTCTGACCAATGGTAAATATGAGTGCCACCACCACCACTGCCAGTTACTGTGTAAGATGGTTTTGTAGGATCAAGCCGTTTATATATTTGGCTTATCTTAGCACCTTTAATATTAAGTTGTAAATCTTCTGGCAAATTAGCAGTAAAAGCATTTTGCCCGGGTTTGATATGCTTTAATCGTTCGATGACCTGCTTAGACTGTTTTGTGCGCTCGTTATTAAATGCATTTGCTGGAATAGGCGGATTCTCGATTGCATTTCTACAAGTATTATCGAGATTAGCATAAGGTTCTGGAGAAGGAACCTTGAATTCAACATCAATATCATTTCTTATTCCAACAATTATTAAACGATGTCTTGCCTGAGGAATACCATAATCTTCAAATTTATATAAATGTGGAGTGATGGTATAACCAGCGCCTCGAAGCTCATTTAGTATTTTTTTCAGAGCTTTGCCCTCGTTAGCACTTCTTAACCCTCCAACATTTTCAGCTAAAAACCACATAGGTTTAAATAGTTTTAATGCTTTAACACCATAAGAATAAAGCGGGCCAAAAGTTCCATTCATTCCTTTTTGTTCACCAACAACGCTATAATCATTGCAGGGAAAACCAAAGGCAAGTGCATCAATAGAAGCTAATTGTGACATATCAAAAGTTCTAATATCTCCATGATAAACAGTTTCAGGTGCATTAGGACAGATATTGTGACGGTAAGTTTCGCAGGTTGATTCGTCATAATCATTAGCCCACTGATGAACGATACGATAATTATCATCTCCTATGTCTGCGTTGGTTGCTCCCCAGCCGATTCCGCCAGGACCACAAAATAATTCACCTAATCTATATATCATTATAATGTCCTCTTTTCTGCTAATAGATTTATTAGTCCTTGTATTGAAGAACGTGATTCTTCGTCTAAAAATTCTGCATTTTCAAAACAATTATTTTGAAAATTGATATCTGTTTCATCCAAATATCCATATGCTTTATAAAGTTCAATTAAATTTATGTTGTAAAAATTCGCAAGAGTTTTTAATTGTGCAACAGGTGGAAACTTGGTTTTTCCTTCTTCTATTCGGCGTATTGTGGAGTCACCTACACCAGTCTTTTTGTAAACCGTCTTTACACCATATCCGCGCTTTTTACGGATAGATTTCAAATATTGTCCTGGATTATTCATGACACTCTCCTTCATATTGATTATATAATATTTGCTGCAAAAATGCAAGTTATATTTATATATGCTGCGTTAAGCAGCAACACAATTTTGATATTTATACACAAAAGAGTTAGGATGATATATAATATGTGTAAAGGTGGTGATAGTGTGGCAAGAAGAAATTGGACAAGAGAAGAAACGATTTTAGCAATGGATCTTTATACAAGAGTTCCATTTTCTAAGATTGGAAAGAATAATCAAGAGATAATAAATCTTGCAAGTATAATTAACAGGACACCAGATGCGGTAGCTTATAAAATGTCTAATCTTGCTCATTATGATCCAGAATTGCAGGCAAGAAATGTGTCAGGATTATCGCACACCAGTAAATTGGACAAGATTATATATGATGAGTTTGCAAACAATATTGGGGAATTATCATTTATAGCTCAAAATATATTGGCGGATATGCAGCATACGTCTGTTGAGACATTATTGCCAGAGTTAAAATTAGATGACATACCTATAGGTATTGATAAAGAGCAACAGACAAAAATAAGAATAGGCCAGTATTTTTTCAGGATGTCTGTGCTTATGTCATATGGCAATGCGTGTTGCATAACCGGGTTGAAGAATAAGGAATTACTTATTGCAAGCCATATTAAACCATGGAGTGTAAGTGATATAAAGACAGAACGAACAAATCCAAGCAATGGATTGTGTTTGAATGCCATGCATGATAAAGCATTTGACAGAGGATTGATTACAATAGATAAAAATTATCGAATTGTAAACTCAAGATATATAAAGGATGCAGTTATGGATGAAAAGACCAGAGAATGGTTTGCTTTTTATAATGGCAAAGAAATAATACTTCCAGATAAGTTTTTGCCGGGTAAAGAATTTATACAGTACCATAATGATGTGATTTTTAAGGGCGAGTAAGTTATGGCTGATGATTTGACAAAGGAGCAACGCCGAAAAAATATGCAGCACATTAGATCTAACGATACAAAGATTGAGGTGTTGTTAAGGAAAGCTCTATGGAATAGAGGATATCGATACAGAAAAAATTATAGGGATTTACCGGGAAAACCGGATATTGCATTGACTAAGTATAAAATTGCAATTTTTTGTGATGGAGAGTTTTTTCATGGCAAAGATTGGGAAGTATTAAGACCTAGGCTCGAAAAAAGTAATAATAGTGAATATTGGATAAACAAGATATCAAAAAATCGACAACGGGATGATGAGGTTAATAAAAAGCTGTTGTTTATGGGATGGACTGTAATACGTTTTTGGGGCAAAGATATTCTTCATAATACAGATGAGTGTGTGAAGGTTATCGAGGAAACAATATTTGATCTGATGTTGGAAAAACCAGAATCAGAATCGGAATGGAATTGTGATATAGAGGAGAATAAATGATTGATTTTGATAATCCGAATACATTCCCAATAGAATTGAGAAATTGGGGAAATGAATTTGAAAGAATGATTCTAAGAAGAGTTAGTACGGATAAGGTTGAAGAATGGTGGCAAATTGAACACCAACTGCAAGATATTAGAATAGGTGAATCCATGTTGGTTACTGATTTTGTTAAGGAAAATATGGATATAGAAATTGCAGTATGTCATTGTGCACGTATATTAGATGAAAATGAATACTGGAAACAAGGTATTGTGACTGCTGGTGGGAAAAATAGTATTGGAGAGAAACGAATACGAAAACTCCTTGTTGATATAGGTTTAGATGATGATAAGATAGAAGAAGTTTTTTCACATGTATATTATTTGTGGAATCGTGATAAACAATCCAGAACAAAATCGGTTCATTTCTTTTTGGATAAAAATCAAGTATATAAGGATGATCAGTTAAACCATTTTGCAATCAATTTAGGGGGAGAAATTTTGCGATGGTCTTTAGATGCGATTGATAGAGAACTGTATAAAGAAGAACCTTATAAGTGCTTATGGATTTTAGGAAGTCCATCTGTAATAACATTTAAGGTTAAATTAAGTGATATTCATGAGAGCTGTCGTAACAGTTTAATTGCTGAAATAGTCAAATACAACATAACGAAAGATCTTTTTGGTTTAGATTATGAATTTGATTTTACTGGAATGACAGTGGGAGATGTCCCACCGCAAAATATATTAAGCATTGATGAAATAAAAAATTATATACAAATGCAAGAAAAATATCCTGATTATAAAGGATTCTATTGACCACGGTTAAGGTTAATGGCACATAAATTGCAATACAGGAGCACTGAATGATGGAACAGGAACCAAAAGAAATTACTGACCGACAGATATATGAGACAACGATCGGACCAGTGTGTATGAGCAAAACTGAATATGCAATATATCAGGAAGAAATGGCAAAAAGAATTGGAAATCTTCACATTTATGTAGATGCAGATGCCTGCCACGTAGTCCGCATTGTTGAGAAGATTGCAGAAAAATATACTATTCCGGTGACTTTGCTTTGTGATACAAACCATGTGCTACAGTCAGATTACAGTGAAGTGATTGTGGTTGGAGCTGGAGCTGATGCAGTTGATTATAAGCTTATCAGTATTTGTCACAAGGGAGATATTGTTGTATCACAGGATTATGGTGTGGCTGCAATGGCACTTGGAAAAGGTGTTTATGCAATCCATCAGTCAGGAAAATGGTACACAAATGACAATATAGACAGGATGCTTATGGAACGGCATCTGAATAAGAAAGCCCGGAGGGCATCCGGGAAGAATCATATAAAAGGATTAAAGAAACGGACACCAGAAGATGATGAGCATTTCAGCGAGTCATTTGAGAAAATGATACGTATGGCAATTCAGAACAGAGAAGGAGAAAACAATGGCAAAAAATGAAAGATTTGAAAGAACATACTCACAGGGAACAATGAATGTGACAGAAATTTGGGTTGATAAGGAAACCGGAGTAAATTATCTTTATCATGCAGCAGGATATTCAGGAGGATTGACACCACTTTTAGACAGAGATGGAAAACCGGTTATTTCTCCAATTGTAAATGAATAATGGAAGTGAAGTCTGATGACTAAGGAAGAATGGTATAAACAGCTCTTTGAACATCTCGAAGCCTCGAAGTTCAGGAGTAGTTTTCATTTAAAGCAAAAGGATATTGATTACATCAATGAAAAAGGCTGAACGATTCTTCAAAGAACGTGGTATTAAGTATCAGTTTATAGATATGAAAGAAAAGGGAATGAGCAAGGGAGAGTTCAACTCTGTTGCACAGGTTAATGGTGGTCTGGATAATATGATTAACTGGGATGGAAAAGACAAGAATCTGCTTGCCCTTATCAAATATATAGCAGATGAGGACAAGCTGGAAAAAGTACTTGAAAATCCGCAGGTAATCAAAACACCGGTAGTGAGAAATGGAAAGCAGGCAACACTTGGATATCAGCCAGATGTATGGAAAGGATGGAACTGATGTACATAATTAAGACAGTACAAGGAGATATAACAAAAATTACAGATGTTGAGGCGATTGTGAATGCTGCAAACAATTCATTGCTCGGCGGTGGCGGTGTTGATGGAGCAATCCATCGTGCGGCTGGCTCAGAGCTTTTAGCAGAATGCAGGACTCTTCATGGATGCAAAACCGGGGAAGCTAAGATTACAAAGTCTTACAACTTACCTTGTGATTATGTAATACATACAGTTGGACCGATATGGAATGGTGGAAGGAGTCAGGAAGAGGAACTTCTTGCAAGATGTTACTATAATTCTATGAAGATTGCATTAGAGCACGGGATAAGAAAAATTGCATTTCCATCCATATCAACCGGTGTGTATGCATTCCCTATGGAACTTGCAGCAAAAGTAGCAGTGAATACAGTTGCAAGATTCCTATCAGAATATCCGGATGATTTCGATATGGTAGAATGGGTATTGTTCGATTCCCATACCGAGTCGGTATATGAGAATGAAGTTGATAAATTATATAGGAAAGAACGGTAGAATTATGCAGCAGAATGCATTTTACAGAAAACTGGAAGATATTCGGAAAAAAATCAATTTATACATGGCACAGAAAATATCTGATAATGTAGTAGAAAAATGTGCCAGGTCAGATGAAATTGAGAATTTTGATGAATGCGAAATGCTATCAGCAAAGGAAATGCCTCCGGAAGAGGATATATTGGCAGCTGAGCCAAGACAGACCGAGCCTGATGAATCAGTATCAATAAAAATTCCAGAATTTCTGTGTAAAGATAAGAGGAGTGCTAAGTTGGATAAATTTCTGGAAAATAAAGATGAATCATTTTCGGAAATGTTACTTCGGCTTATTGATGAAAAAGGACTGAAAGATTCGGAAGTATATAAACAGGCAAATATTGATAGGAGACTTTTTTCTAAGATCCGGGGAGATGAAGAGTATGTGCCGAGCAAAAAGACAGTTATTTCATTTTGCCTGGCATTGCAGCTTGGAATATATGAGTCGAACAGATTATTGGCAACAGCAGGATATACGTTATCATCATCCTCAAGGTTTGACCTGATCATCATGTATTTGCTTGAGAATAAAGAGTACAACATTCAGTTTGCCAATATTGTTCTGGATGATTATGGAGAGGGCACACTTTCAAGATAAATGTCTCTTGGAAGGCGACCTTTTGAGGGCAGGTTCTGTGTAATATGTGATTATCAAAGGAAAGGCAGGGAACACATATGCAAAAAGGATTAACAGAGCTTGTATTTATACTTGACAGGAGCGGTTCTATGAGCGGTTTGGAGAGTGACACCATCGGTGGTTTCAATGGCATGCTCAATAAACAGAAAAAAGAAGAGGGTGATGCAAACGTAACAACAGTCCTCTTTGATGATCAGATAGAGATTATTCATGACCGATTTCCGATTAAGGCAGTAAAACCAATGACTGACGCAGATTATTATGTCAGAGGATGCACTGCATTACTGGATGCAGTAGGAAGTACAGTCAAAAAAGTGGAGAACATTCAGAAACGGCTTCCGGAAGAAATGAGGGCTGACAAGGTTATTTTTGTAATCACAACAGATGGTATGGAAAATTCCAGTCAGGAATATTCCTACAATATGGTAAAGAAGATGATAGCATCAAATCAGGAAAAGGGATGGCAGTTTTTATTTCTCGGAGCTAATATTGATGCTGCAGAAGAGGCAGAGAAAATAGGCATTTGCCGGACACATGCTGCAAGCTATAAAAATGATGCCAAAGGTGTGGCATTGAATTATGAAGCAGCAGATCAGATTCTTTCGTGCATGAGAAGTGCAGATTGTAGTCAGGAAGAACTAGATATGAAGATTCCACAGTTCCTGAAAAAAGTAAAAGGACACTTAGAAGATGAATAAGCATAAAGGCATAGCACCCATCACAGGTCCTATGCCTTTGCATTTTCCGGTAGCAGCATCCGGTCATCAATATAGTAGTCGCAGGATATGCTTCTGGAATGGGAATAGGTTCTTATGTATACCTGAGGCGGATTTTTGAGCGAATTATTGTAACAGCTAGTCATAAAGCTATATCTGACGGAAAAATTAAAGCAGAGGATTTTGGAGGAGCGCGTGTAAATGAAAAAATCAAGATGTTATCAGATTATCTTCCTAAATCGTTAGTTCATAATGAAGCTTTTTATGGAATTGTAAGCAAGGGGATTCATGAGTTAAGTGAAGAAGAATGTATAGAATATTTCCCGATAATGAAAAGCTTTATAATGATGATATTGCGTCAATGGGAAAAAATGAGAAAAGATGAGGAGGAAGAAAAGCAATTATCGGTAGCGCTTGGAAGCATTGCTGCAAAGATAATGAGCTTCTTGCTGCAGCAGTAAAGGATTCTCAGGCAAAGGCATCTGTACTGACCGAGGAAGCAGGAGTAAATTTAGGAAAAATCATAAATATTGATTATTCATGGGGAGAGATTGATTTTGTATCAAGACCATTGCAGGAAATGTCGCTTCGGTGCTGTGAACCGGAGGAATGTGAGTCTGCTTCCTATGATATGGACATCGAGCCTGATGATATAGATATCTCTGATACTGTGACTGTTATATGGGGACTGGAAGATTAACGGAGGCAGATGTTTATGATGTCATCAATCTTTTATGGAGAAATTAAAGAGGACAGGCTGAATACGTGGAAAGAAAATAAAAATCCTTATGACATACTTGCAGATAATAACAGGATAGAAAGACTTGGTGGATGGGATTTTCTGTTTATTGCAGATGAATTGTTTACGGATTGTGTACAGGTTGACTGGGAAAGTTTTGCTTATAAATGTACGAAAGAGCAGCTTATAGAATTGACGAGGAAAACAAAATGCGCGATTTCTGGGATAGAACTGCTGAAGCCTGAAAAGATATACGGTATAGTGTATATTGAAGAGTGTTAAAAACAAAGGCATGGATAAGTTTGTTGATTTTCATAAACAGTTAATGCAACATAATATAGACGATGTTATGTCATATAAAGATTTTTTGAAAATGTTTGCAACAGATGAAGAAACAATTGCTAAAATCAATGCATTATGGTATTGCCGAATCTGCTTGGAATAGACGACATCTGGCTGTCGATCACAACAGGCGAGATACTCAGTATGATCATGAGTATTTACTATTTTATGAAATACAGAAAAATATGGAGTGAGAAGTAAAAAGATTTCATTGATAAATCAAATCAGGGAAAAAATTGACACATAAAAATAGATGTACGATCACTTGAACAGGTGGATGTACATCTATTTTGGCATATGATATTAATTATTTTTTCGGGAGTATCCCAAAGTTTGTGTAAACCTCCAAACTGATGTAAGATAAAATTACTCAGTTTGGAGGTTATTTTTATGGCAAGAAGAAAAGACAGCCCACAAAAAGCTGCAATGAGAGAAATGATGCGTGACTATCTGAAAAATAATGATATCAGCATCAAAGATGGTACCGATGTAAATAGCATCATGCGTGACATGATGTCTGTCCTTTTGGAAGGTGCTTTGGATGAAGAACTGGATGAGGAATTAGGATATTCCAAGTATGATTATCGTAACAAAGAAACAGACAACAGCAGAAACGGTCATTCCAGCAAAACTATGCACACAAGCTATGGAGATATGGATGTAGCCATTCCAAGAGATCGTAACGGTGAGTATGAGCCTCAGCTAATCAAAAAATATCAGAATACTGTGACTCAGGACATGGAAGAAAAAATTCTTTCCATGTATGCAAAGGGAATGACTACCGGAGATATCGAATCTCACATGCGTGAACTGTATGATATTGATATTTCTGACAGTACCATCAGCCGGATTACGGATAAAATCCTTCCAATTGTAAAAGAATGGAAGGAACGTCCGTTGGAAGAAGTGTACGCTGTCGTATTTATGGATGCTATCCACTATCATGTCCGAAGTGAAGGACGCATTGTAAAACGTGCAGTCTACATTGCTCTTGGCATCGATATGAACGGAAAAAAGGACGTTCTTGGTATGTATGTTGGAGAAAACGAAAGTGCCAAGTTCTGGCTCTCCATCATGAATGGATTAAAGAATCGCGGAGTTGAAGATATTCTGATAGCATGTGTGGATGGACTAAATGGATTTCCACAGGCAATCGAGGCGGTTTATCCAAAAACAGAGATTCAGCAGTGTATCATTCACCAGATCCGCAATTCAACGAAGTTTGTCTCCTACAAAGATATCAAAAAATTGATGGCTGATCTGAAGCTTGTATATGCGGCTCCAACGGAAGAAACAGCTTTAAATGAGTTAGAATTGTTCAAAGATAAATGGGATTCCAAGTACCCGAAAATCTATAAATCCTGGCATGATAACTGGGCAACACTGTCCACTTATTTCAAGTATCCAGAAGCTGTAAGACGTTTGATTTATACCACAAATGCCATTGAAGGATTCAACCGTCAGCTTCGGAAAGTGACCAAAAGCAAGACAGTTTTTCCGTCAGATGATAGCCTTTTAAAAATGCTGTATCAGGCAACTATGGATATCACGAAAAAATGGACCGGACACAGGCAGGACTGGGGGCAGATCCATTCCCAGCTGGAAATCTATTTTGAAGAACGTCTAATCGGACACAACCTGTAAAAACAGCTTGTTTTAGGCAGGTTTTATTGACATGCCAAAAAACTCCTGTATAATGCAGATATGGGCAGAATCCGGAAAATCGGCTCTGCCCATTTGTAACTATTCATAAATCTTATATCAGTTTTTAGCGTTTACACAAAACTTGAAACGGTCTCTTTATATCGCATAATGTTTTCCCAGTTCTCTGGGAATCCCATCTCCTTTAACAATTGTTGACGGGTAAGATGCGGGCATTGTTTGAGAACCTTATTGATGAGTTTAGTTAAACCAGATTTAAATGCTTTAAAATCTTCATCACTAATAAGATAGCGTAAGGCTATCACGACGGCAAATAAGTCCTGCTTCCCATATTGATAGCTTTTGTTTTTCTGGGGAATTTGTAACTTCTTATGTAATAGCGTATCTGGTATTGTTTCATGTATGCGGAATGAAAAGAGACGCTCTCCATGGGCACATACATTTCTACATCGTGCAATTATTGTAACAAATTGGTGCAACTGCTTTTCTGAAATATTGGTAAAATTCTTGCTTATTTTTGTTCTTAAGTCAGTAGTCGCATATTGATACATTTTGGAAATCTGTCCAAATGTAAGTGCATTGGTTGCTACCCATAACGGTACATTATGGTGCATATTTGCGGAATGGTTTATATATGCATATTGGCTAGGTACCGAAATGGCCTTTTGCAAAGAGTGAACTAATCTTTGAACTTGCTGTTGGTTTTTCTTGTTGTAATTATAGCAGTTTACATTGAGATAATGACTTTGTTGTTCACCGTATTTTTCGCAAAAGTGATATGAAAACATGGACTTCATATGACGTTCCACGTGAAGGATGTATTTTAAAAATAAAGTGCGAAGCTCTTCGTCAAAATAATAAAAGGAAACCAATTCATCAAAAGTTACGCCATGAGCATATTTGTTGGATGCATTGTGTTTAAACAAAGATTTATATCCGCCGATAAGGGAATAATAACTGATTTCTTCCAGCATTTTCTTGGCATAATCTGGGTCGGGAATTGCCAGTTGCTTGTCATGCTCAAGTATATGCAATTGTTGTTGGTATGTTAGAAATGTTTTTGCCAAATGTACCCCTTCTTCCTATGTTGTGGTAAAAAAAAAGTGGAGCCCACGCATGGAACTCCACCGGCTGCGGGCATCGCAAGTTTCCGCAGCACAACCACTAAATATAATATACCATCGAAGACAAAAGCTGTCAAATGGATTTTTAGTGGTATTGATAGTTTATGCGTTTTTATTTGTAGTTATTCTGTTTGTGTTAAAATATTTATCCCTATACTCAATCGCCTTCTCCGGCTTCTTCCACCGTGCGTACAGATTATTCAGATACCGGTAGGTAGTATTCATATAGTCATTATCCGTACCCATAGCATTTCCAATAATGTTTTCTGCTCCAAGCAAATTCATTTCCGCCGGTTCCGGCTTTCCTTCCATCATATCAATAATACCCCGGCTCAGCTTGCAGATACCATAATCAAGAGAGGTATCAGATAGATGTTCCAACACCAAGGTTTCATACTGTTCCAATACAATCTTGGCATTGTCCACATCCTTTGCCAGCAACAGTATATTGATAAGGTTCATCATCTGTTGCAGGGAATCATGGAATTCGGTTAGTCCCAAGCGTATATATTCCATACGGATATCAAAGGCTGTACGGAGTGCATTGGCTGCCTCATTTCCACGCTTCATCAGCAGATAAGTGTTGGAAAGGTTGTTGTACAGATTGGATAGCAGGTTTGTAGTTCGCGTATCTGCATCTTTAGTATTTTCCATGATGTTGATTGCTTTTTCTCGCTTCTTAACTGCATTTCCGTAATCTTTTTTTCAACAGAAAACACTCTGCCTTATAATCCAGTAGCAATGCCCTGTCACACGGAGAATCCAGTTTGTATTCTTCCATAAGGTAGCTGATTCTATCAGTTAGTTTCGGCAGGTAATCCGATACAAGGTATTTGTCCAGATATGGGAACATATCCTGTAAAAACAGTAAGAAATATGCACCATCATCTACTATAATACGTTCTGATACACTGACAAGGGCAGCAATGATATTTTCCGGCCTGCGAAGCTCCAAGCCATGTGCCAGGCAGACAAGGTGGAGGCTATTAAGCAGAGTCTGGCAGGCAGTCACGGTTGGTATGGTTTCAATGGCAATCACTTCCTGTAACAGTGGATGCAGGCTAATTTTCTTGTTATCTGTATCTTCGTTAATAAATCCGTACTTGATAAGGTGGTTTACATCCGCAGGGTTATCAAGTCTCATCCAGTTCTTGAAGCTATTCTTTAATATGCCGGCAACCGGTAGCAGAGACAGATTGCGAAGAATATCCAATTGCTGATTGGACAATTTGCCAAGTTGTAACAGTTTGCGTAAATGTTCGATCATCAGTCCGTTAGTAAAATCATCATCTTTATACAGTTCCACATCTTCTCCGGAGGCGATATTCAGTCCACAGGTTCTCAGTTCAGCAAGCAGTTCTTCCGGTTCCATGCCGCTGGCTGTCAGGGATAATGCAGACAGGCATACAGTAAGGGTGTGACAGCCCACCGTCTGGATAATGTCCTTTACTACATCTTTAGAACCCTTTGCAGAAGGGCAATGCTTATAAAACAGTTCTACAAGCTCTGTATCTGCATCCATTTCAGAAACTTTTACCATCTCAAACGGAGAGATATTGCACCGGCTGGTGACCAGTATCTTACAATTCAATTTTATAAATTCCTTAAAGAAAGCATCCTCTTTTGGCAGGACATTGAAGTTATCAATGATAATGAGACTGTCAGAGTGGAGCTTTTTTAATAGTTTCATATGCCTGTCAAGGAGCATATCTTCGCTCATGTCCGCGGTATCATCGCTAATTTCCATCTGAGCAACACATTTCTTTAAATCACCATCGTAAAATAAGTGAATGATGTTGGTGTATTTCTTTTCATTCTTTTTGGCATAGGGCTTTGCCAGTTCACTTTTACCCATGCCGGCAGTGCCGGTAATAAATACAAGATTGTTTTCCTGCAAAGCTTTGCTAACGACCTTTAATTCTTCTTTTCTTCCGAGAAAATAGCGGTTTACAGAAGGAAGCTTGTTACTCAGAAGAATATCCGCCAAATCAGGAGATAACAGGGTGTGTCTGCTGCTATGGTCATTTAATATGGCATAACGGACAAGAGCGGTAATAAACTCGGCATCATCTTTTATCTGGGCAAATTCATCAGCCTTTTTTGTACCAATTACATCCATACTGTCCATAACCAATTCTAAAAGCAGTTTCCTTGTGGCTGGAACATTGATAAGGTTTGGAATTACATCATCCTGAATATTATCTTGAATGCCGTCAAAGCCGCAATTGTCATAAAAGGATAATATTTCCTTGGGTATCGGGCGTTCTCTGGTACACCATCTGCTGTAGGTAACATTTTTCTCAAAATCCTCTTTTTCAAATAGATCCATGTTGTACAGGCAGTCGTAGAAGATGTCTTCAATCATTTGGTACTGTGCATAAGTTTTCTTTTTATTTTCCAATAACACTCCAATTACGTTGGAGAAGGTAATGCGGTTCTGCAATTCATCACTTCCTAACTTTTTCGTCAACTTCCGGTCAACTTTCCGTCAATGATAATCCAAGACAAAATTTCGTATCATTAACCCATGAAAACGTAGCCACCATAAGCCATAAGAGAAATGGTTTGGCTACAAGAAGATTATAGCACAAAAAGAACAAGTGTTCTACTAAATCTTTTTTGTATTATGAACCTTGATAAACAATCCGGAAACGGATTCATGAGCTGTATCTTATGCCAACAGACCTTGCGAAGAGGCTCGAGCAATCAAGCGGAGCGAGGGAAGACACTTCCGTCAAGGGTGGGAAAGGAACTCGAGCAGGAGTAGCCCGCAGGCAATGAGCTAAAGGTCAGCTGTAACGCTGACGGCATAGGATACGAATGGAAGCCAAAAGAACTTTATCTTATTAGCAATTCGTGTATTATCACAGCATTTATGCAGAAAGAAGGTGATAAGTCAGATTATTAGGAAAGAGGGGTGTTAGCTTATGACGAAGGAGCTGGAGTTGAGTAAGAAGCTTGCGGTGTTGGGATGGATTTTTCGTAAAGGACTGATTACGGAAGATGAGTACAACAGAACAAGAATTCATAATTATGGGCGAATATGATGTTATCAGTTTTATGACTTCATAATCCGCACATTCGTTAACATTTTCATTATGATTTATAGTGTAGGCAGTAGCAGATATTTTGTTGCTGCCAACTTAACGTATACAGACAGATTTTTGAAAGGAGTTTTTGCATGGAAGAAAGACAGGTAGAAGTAATTAAGAAGCTTGAAGGTCCTGTTATCAGGGGTCGAAGACTGGTGGGGAAGCCACTTACCATCACAAGAAAAACGAGTGGCGGCATATGTGCGTGTCAGTACAAATGCAGAGGAGCAGTTGCAGAGTTTTAAGTCTCAGAAGGAGTATTATCAGGACAAAATTTCTGCAAATAAGGAGTGGGCGCTTGTAGGTATTTATGCAGATGAGGGAATTACAGGAACCAAGACCAACAAGAGGGATGAGTTTCTGCGGATGATTGATGACTGTATGAATGGTCTGGTGGATATTGTTATCACAAAATCCGTGTCCAGATTTTCGAGAAATCTTGTGGATGTGCTTTCTTATACAAGAATGTTGAAGGCAAAGGGAGTGACAGTCATATTTGAGAAAGAAAATATTGACACTTCCACCATGGAGAGTGAAATGCAGTTATCACTTCTATCAGCACTGGCGCAGAATGAGGTGGAATCTCTGTCACAGAATGTTTCACTGGGCGTTCAGATGAAGATGTCCAGAGGGGAGCTGATGGGATTCAATGGTTGTCTCGGATATGATTATCACTCGGAAGACAAAAGCATTACCATCAATGAAAAAGAGGCTGAGACAGTCCGTATGATTTTTGATTTGTATGTGCAGGGATATGGTGCATATACGATTGCCAAGGAACTTACGAGGCTGGATAAAATAAATAAGAAGGGCGAGGTTAAGTGAACGGATAGCGGTATTCGGGGCGTTCTAAAGAATGAGAAGTATAAGGGAGACCTGCTTATGGGTAAGACTTATACCGTTGATCCGATTTCCAAGAGGAGGCTTGATAATCGTGGGGAATCCAATAAGTATTATACAAGGAATCATCATGAGCCCATTATTTCGAAAGAAATATGGAACAAGGCACAGGAGATTCGTGAGAGCAGATATCGTACCAATGAGAATGTGTCCGATGGAGCAAGAACCAAGTTCACAAGAAAGTACGCATTCAGCAGTATGTGTCAGTGTGGTTTCTGTGGAACGAATCTTACAAGGCGTTCCCATCATCAGGATACACAGCATAAAAAGCCTGTATGGAAATGCAGGACGGCAGCCAATAAAGGAATTGAAAACTGTCCGCACAGCAAGGCAATTGATGAGGTTATCATAGAGAATGCATTTCTGGAGATGTTTCGGCTACTGGCTGAGAATTTCGATGATGTGCTGGAATCGGTGCTTTCCTCATTGGAAGCTGCTATTTCAAAGGATGACAGCACTGAGAAGCTAAAGCGAGTGGAGAAGGAAATTTCGACTCTTGAAAAAAAGAGAAAGAAATTGACCGACATGTATCTGGATGATAAAATTTCTAAAGAGGCTTATGAGGATAAATACAGTGAATTGAATCACAAATTGGACAAGTGTGAGGAAGAGAAGCTGTTGTTTTCCGGGAATGCTCTGTCCCAGAAGAATATTGCAAGCCGTATGAAAACCATTAGAGCAAAGCTTAAGAATGCCGATGTGACGGATGAATTTGACAGACTGGTATTTGAAAGCATTGTGGAGAAGGTGATTGTCGGAGAGATTGCAGAGGATGGCAGTACTGACCCATACAAGCTTACATTTGTATTAAAGGGTATGGATGATTGTAGTGTGCCGGATGCGAGGGACAGGTACAATAATCTTCATAAGCAGGCAGTATAAAACAACAAGGAGGAGCTTTAAAATGAGCGATAATCACGACTTGTTGAATGATAATGATATGTGTTCTTTTTCAGGACACGAGGCAGAGGATATGTGTTTCAACTGCGGTGACCACGCATATCGAAAATGTAATTTTGATGACATTAAAATAAAATTAGAAATGAATACGATATCCCTATCGAGGAGAACTTCAGAAAGGATGTGAGTGTTATGTGTAACTTGAGTCAGGGAATTGAAGAAAAGGGGATTGCTATGGCTACAGATAAGGATATCGAAGAAGTGAAAGCGATTATTGCAGGGAAAGAACCTGCGCTTGTATAAAATTATATGAGAACAGGAGCCTTTGAGTTTAATGACTTGGAGGCTTTTGTTC
>OHCU01000411.1_pt1 | contig 19284 bp, 14 predicted proteins | sample 1566861 | NCBI WGS metagenome assembly OHCU01 (sample SAMEA3879521, study PRJEB24766) | human gut metagenome | biome: human-associated habitat; feature: feces | place: USA | collected 1985/1987
ACCCTCGCATATAAGAATCCAGCTTAAGATGGACAGATGCGAAACCACACTGCTAAATGGTTGTCCATGTACTTAAGCAAACAGCCAGCCGGTTTGAAGTTAACATCCATGTCAGGGGAACAGACTGTCTATGAAGCAACCATTACTGGTTCAACAGGGGGAAAAAGAACTATTACCTGATTGACACTGGGACAATTATATCATGGGCTTTGCTAAGCCGATTGAACAATATTTATTTGGTAACTTATTAAGCAAGATACATGGATTTATGTATCTAAAAGATATTATACGAGGGGGAAGGACTTATGAATATCACCGATGTAAGAGTTCGGAAAATTGCAAAAGAAGGCAAAATGAAGGCGATCGTATCCATCACGCTGGACGATGAATTTGTCGTACACGATATAAAGGTAATCGAGGGCGACAAGGGTTTGTTCATCGCGATGCCGAGCAAGAGAAGCGCGGACGGAGAGTACCGCGACATCGCGCATCCGATCAGCCAGAATACGCGGGAGAAAATACAGGAGATCATTCTGGATGCTTACAACGCGGCTCTTGAAGAGCCGGTCTGATAGACAGCATAGCAAACGGGAAAATAGTCGCAGAACGGGAAACCGGGACGCGGCTGTTTTTCATAGGGCAGGAAAGTCCCTTTCCTGCCCTATGAAAAAATACGATTATGCACACTTGCGCGCACCTTTTTAACGGGCAGAAAAAAGGAACCGCAAAAAGCAGAAGGCTTTTGACGGTTCCCTTTGGGAACAGGGACAGGTTCCGGTTGAAACGAACGTTTCAGAGAGCGTTCTTTGAATGATACAGAAAAATGTCTCTACCTGTATATTCCGCCGGATGAATATTCAGTTACAAAATTCTGAATATTTTTTAAATTCTGGAAATTTTACATCAGTTTTCTGAACAGTGCGGTCAGGTCTTCCACGCTTGCATCCTTCGGGTTGCCGGGCGCGCATGCGTCGGCATGGGCGGATTCTGCAAGGAAAGGAAGATCCTCTTCCTTAAGGGCTGCCAGCTTGGACGGGATGCCCACATCTTCGGAAAGCTTGCGGACAGCATCCACAGCGGCCTTGCGGTAGGTTTCCTGATCCATGGAGTCAACGCCCTTCACGCCCATTGCGCGGGCGATTTCGCGGTATTTGTCGCCGGTGCAGTCTGCGTTGTATTCCATAACGATCGGAAGCATCATCGCGCAGGCAACGCCGTGAGGAGTGTCATAAACTGCGCCGAGCGTATGCGCCATGGAGTGCGCGATGCCAAGCCCTACGTTGGAAAAGCCCATTCCGGCGATGTACTGGCCCAAAGCCATGCCTTCGCGGCCCTCTTTTGTGTTTTCAACCGCGCCGCGCAGGGATCTGGAGATGATCTCAATCGCCTTTAAGTGGAACATATCGGTCATTTCCCATGCGCCCTTTGTGGTGTATCCCTCGATGGCGTGGGTCAGGGCGTCCATGCCGGTGGAAGCGGTCAGGCCCTTGGGCATGGAGGACATCATATCGGGATCGACAACTGCGATGATCGGCATATCATGGGGATCGACGCAGACAAATTTACGCTTGCGCTCTACGTCTGTGATCACGTAATTGATCGTAACCTCTGCGGCTGTCCCGGCAGTGGTAGGTACTGCGATGATCGGGACGCAGGGCTTTTTGGTGGGGGCAACGCCCTCTAAGCTTCTCACATCCTCAAATTCCGGGTTGGCGATGATGATGCCGATGGCCTTGGAGGTATCCATGGAGGAGCCGCCGCCGATGGCGATGATATAATCTGCGCCGGAAGCCTTGAAGGCAGCGACGCCGTTCTGTACGTTTTCAATGGTGGGATTTGCCTTGATGTCGGAATAAATCTCGTAGGTCAGTCCCTCTTTGTCAAGAATATCCGTTACTTTGGAGGTAACGCCGAATTTGATCAGGTCGGGATCGGAGCATACGAAGGCTTTCTGGAAGCCGTGCGCCTTCGCCTCGTTTGCGATCTCAGAGATCGCGCCCGCGCCGTGATAAGAAGTCTGGTTTAACATGATTCTGTTTGCCATAAGAAAATTCTCCTTCTTTTGCTTAAAATCAGGTTTTTTACAGCCTGTACCCTTATTATAATTCATCGCAGCGCAGAAGAAAAGACAAAAATAACAGGCTTGAATCAGGATTTTTACGGGCGTAAAATAGGGATTAAGAGGGATGCTGACACAGCCGGAAAAACAGGAGGGAAACGGGATATGAAGATGAATATGCTCGCGATCGAAACAAAATTTTTGCAGCCGCTGGATACGGTGAGCGGCTTTGGGGTGCGGCCGGGATTTTATGAAATGAACGGCGCGACGAAGCTTTCCTGCGGGGTCAATTTTACGATCCATTCCCAGAATGCGACGTCCTGCGAGCTGCTTTTGTTCCACCGGGGGGAAAAGGAGCCATATGCGGTACTGCCGTTTCCGGCGCACTATCGGATCGGGCGGGTGTATTCGATGATTGTGTTCGGGCTGGATATTTATGATTTTGAGTACGCCTACCGGATGGACGGGCCGAACGATCCGGCAAGGGGGCTTATTTTTGATAAGGAAAAGGTGCTTCTGGATCCTTACGCAAAGGCGGTTACGCAGCAAAGCGTCTGGGGCTCGGAGCCGGACAGGCAGGGCGGCTATCATGCCCGCGTGGTGGCAAACGATTTTGACTGGGGAAATATGAGACAGCCCCTAAAGCCGATGCAGGAGCTGATCATTTATGAGATGCACGTGAGGGGCTTTACAAACCATCCTTCGTCGGGAGTAAAAAATCCGGGAACCTTCGCGGGCATCCGGGAGAAGATCCCTTATTTGAAACAGCTCGGGATCACGGCGGTGGAGCTGATGCCGATTTTTGAATTTGACGAAATGATGGCGCAGCGCGAGGTGGGAGGCAAAAAACTTCTGGATTACTGGGGGTATAATACGGTCGGATTTTTTGCGCCCAACACCGGATATACGGCGGACGTGGAGTATAACCGGGAGGGAAATGAGCTAAAGGAGCTGATCCGTGAGCTGGGGGAGAACGGGATCGAGGTCATTTTGGACGTGGTGTTCAACCATACGGCGGAGGGCAATGAAAATGGGCCGTTTTTTTCGTTTAAGGGGATCGACAACAACATTTACTACATGCTGACGCCGGACGGCGAATATTACAATTTCAGCGGCTGCGGCAATACGATCAACTGCAATCTGGCAAGCATCCTTGGGCGCAACGAGGACGGTTCGCCCATGAACCAGCCGCCGCTTCTGCGGAATCTGGCGGAGGATCCCATTTTAAAGGACGTAAAGCTGATCGCGGAGGCGTGGGACGCCGGCGGTCTGTATCAGGTCGGAAACTTCCCGGCGTGGAACCGGTGGGCGGAATGGAACGGAAAATACAGGGACGAGCTGAGAAGCTTTTTGAAGGGGGATTACTGGTTTGCGCCCGAGGCGGCAAAGCGCATCAGCGGGTCGCCGGATCTTTACGGCGGGCAGTACAGGGGCTATAATTCGTCGATCAATTTTCTGACCTGCCACGACGGATTTACGCTGTATGACCTGTATTCTTATAATGAAAAGCATAACGAGGCAAACGGCTGGAACAATACGGACGGCGCAAACGACAACCGCAGCTGGAACTGCGGCGCTGAGGGAGAAACGGACGACGGGCAGGTGCTGGCGCTGCGCAGGCGGCTCATCAAAAATGCCTGCGCCGTGCTGATGTGCAGCCGCGGCACGCCGATGTTTCCGGCAGGCGATGAGTTTGGGAACACGCAGTTTGGCAATAACAATCCCTACTGTCAGGACAATGAGATTTCGTGGCTGGACTGGTCGATGCTGGAAAAGAACCGGGAGATTTTTGACTTTTTCCGCTATATGATCGCCTTCCGCAAAAGCCACGCCGCGATCCGGGGGGAATGTATGGCTTCCGGCATCGGCTTTCCGGCGGTAAGCGTGCATACAAACGAGCCGTGGAACAGCGCTGTTACGGCAGAAAGCAGATTCATCGGCGTGATGTTTGCCGGGAGCGAGCCGGAAAAGCCCGGAACGCCGGGCGTCGCGCAGGAAACCGACAGGGAGGATCTTGTATATCTGGCGGTCAACGTCTATTGGGAGGATCAGACCTTTCATCTTCCGAAGCTGCCCAGCGGCTATCGGTGGCGGCTGGCGGTGAACACGGCGGCGGAAAGGCCGGAGGAATGCTGCCGGGAAAAGCTCCATGACATGCCGGTGATCGAGAGCGGGTTTGTGATGCGGCCGAGGTCGGTGGCGGTGTTTGTGGGGGTGTGAAGGGGAGGATGGCTTTCAAGAAATGGAGATTATATGAATAACGAGAAAGTTTGTTTGCTGAAGGATGCTGCTGAAACGGCATTTTTAGATTATACTTTTACTTCGAATGTGGCTTACCGACCACAGTTTGTATCAAATGATTACAGGAAAGGGAAAAAAGTACTTTCGTCGATTGAAGATGAACTTTTGATGTGTGATGAGTTTTGTATCAGTGTGGCGTTTATTACAATGGGTGGGATTACGCCGTTGCTGCAGACATTAAAAGAGCTGGAAAAGAGAGAAATTCCAGGTCGGATTTTGACGACAAATTATTTGAGTTTTAGTGAGCCGATGGCATTGAAAACGCTGGCAGAGTTAAAAAATATTTCTTTGAGGATGTTTGTGGCGGAAAAGCCGGAAGACGGTTTTCATACAAAGGGTTATATTTTTAAAAATCAGGAATTATATCGGATTATCATAGGCAGTTCCAATATGACGCAGAGTGCGCTTACAACGAATCAGGAGTGGAATACGAAAATTGTATCTACCCAGCAGGGAGAATATACGCTTCATGTGACAGCAGAATTTGAGAAGCTGTGGAATTCTGAGCATACAGTGGAATATAGGAAGTTTATTGACTGGTATTCAATGGAATATGCCAGAAACAAAATTATCCGCCGTCAAAAAGAAATTGCCAGAAGGCAGGAGATTGTGTCGCTGAGTGAATTTTCGCTGAAGCCAAATATGATGCAGGCGGGATTCATTGCAAATTTGCAGAAGCTTTATAAAGATGGAGAGAAAAAGGCGCTTTTGATTTCTGCGACTGGAACTGGAAAAACATATGCATCCGCATTTGCGCTGAGAGAGGCAAATCCGAAGAGGGCGTTATTTTTAGTGCATAGAGAACAGATTGCAAAACAGGCAATTGACAGCTATAAGAGAGTGTTTGGAAGGCAGAAGACTTTTGGTCTTTTATCAGGAAGTTCAAGAGAAGTAGAGGCAGATTATTTGTTTGCAACAATGAATATGATGGCAAAGCCAAAGGTACGGGAGCAGTTTGCACCGGATGAGTTTCAGATGATCGTTATAGATGAAGCGCATCGAACAGGTTCAAGCAGTTATCAGGCAATTATGAATTATTTTCAGCCAGATTTTTGGCTTGGAATGACAGCGTCTCCGGAAAGAACGGATGATTTTGACGTATTTCAGGCGTTTGATCATAATATTGCTTATGAAATCCGTTTGCAGCAGGCAATGGAAGAAAATTTACTTTGTCCATTCCACTATTTTGGAATTACGGATTTGCGCACGGATGAAAAAAACAGGAGAATAAAGCTGAGTTTAGGCAGCTTGCAGCAGACGAGCGCGTGAATTATGTTATTGAGCAGGCGAGATTTTATGGTTATAGCGGAGAAAGGGTAAGAGGACTGGTTTTTTGCAGCCTGAAAGAAGAGGCAGCTGTATTTAGCAAAAAGTTTAATGAGCGGGGATTTCGAACGATAGCTTTAACGGGAGCAGACAGCCAGGAAAAACGTGAGGAAGCGGTGGAGCGGCTTGTTTCTGATGATAAATTGCCTGGATTATATTTTTACAGTGGATATTTTTAATGAAGGCGTGGATATTCCGGGAGTAAACCAGGTAATTATGCTCCGACCCACAGAATCGCCGATTGTTTTTGTGCAGCAGTTGGGACGAGGGCTTCGCAAATCAGAAGGGAAAGAATATGTCGTAATTTTGGATTTTATTGGAAATTATGAGAATAATTTTATGATTCCAATCGCTTTATCAGGAGACCGCAGTTATAATAAAGATAATATCAGGCGTTATGTGATGGAAGGATGCCGTGTGATACCGGGGGCTTCAACAATTCATTTTGATGAAATTTCAAAAGCCAGGATTTTTAAAGCGATTGACCAAATTAAGGGAATTAAAGCGATTATTAAAAAGAGCTACCGCGATTTAAAGTATAGGCTTGGAAGGATTCCGATGCTGCTTGATTTTTATGAAAATGGCGAAATAGATCCGTTACTGATTTTGGATAATTATAGGACTTATTATCACTTTTTAAAGAGTGTGGATACAGGGCAGTGCATAGGAACTTTGATGGAACAGGAGTGTGTAATATTAGAGTATGTTTCCAGAATTGTTGCAAGGGGGAAACGGCCTCAGGAGACAGAAATTTTATCTCAAATCATCGAAAACGGCATTGTGAAAAAGGAGGATGTGAGGAGAGATATTGAAGTTTATTACGGACAGGAAACTTCTGATGAAGATTTTGATGCTGCTATTTCTAATTTGAGCGGGCGGTTTGTTACAAATAAAGATGAATTGGATAAATATGGAGAAATTGAAATGATCCATATGGATGGCGTTGAAACGGTACAGAGAACCATGAGTTTTTATGAGAGACTGGGGCAGCCGATATTTCTCTCCTACATGAGAGATTTGATTGAGGTTTCCCGGGCAAGGCTTAGAAATCAATATAAGAAAAGCATGTGTGAGGATGCTTTTATTCTGTATGAAAAGTATTCTCGCAGGGATGTATGCCAACTATTGAATTGTAAGCGGGATCTTTCCTCTACAATGTATGGGATGAAAAGAATTGGCGAAGATGCTTGTATTTTTGTAACATATCATAAGCAGGAGGATGTTACGGGAAAGGAATATTTGGAGGGAAAACCGGATTATGCGGATGAATTTTTGAACAATCAGATATTCATGTGGGATTCCCAGATTGGTAAAGGGCCAGAAAGCAGCTATATGAGGGAAGTTGTGACAGCGAAACGCCGCCGTCTTTTTATTAAAAAGAGCGACGCAGAGGGGATATGGTGATTTTAAAGGCGGATGGGAATTTCCGGGTGGAAAAATTGAACCTGGAGAAACGCCGGAAGAAGCGTTAAAAAGAGAAATTCGTGAGGAGCTGGATACGGAAATTGAGGTTGGCGAGCTTTTGGAAACTGTGGAATATGACTATCCTACTTTTCATTTATCAATGGATTGTTTTATTTGTAAAGTGATTTCTGGAAATCTGGTATTAAAGGAGCACGAAGCGGCCAGATGGCTGAAACGTGACGAACTGGACAGCGTAGCATGGCTGCCGGCAGATGAGGGATTGGTGGAAAAAATCGCAGGGAGGATTTAAAGGGGGATGAGAATTTTAATGTTTGGAAGCAGTTCCATAATCCAAAGGATCTGGCGCTGTCCATTTGTCTGGAGGCAGCAGAGTTACTGGGATTCAGTGCAATGGAAAAAAGTATCCGATCGATAAGGTGAAGGACAGTGCAAAAAAATATGATGAATTGTAAAAGGTAAGCAGGTATTTTTAAGGAGGCTCTGATGCGCTATATTTCCAGAATATCCAATGACAATCGGGAACAGCTGAACATAGACCATTTGCGGGAGTGTGCGGATTATGCGTACCGTTTGGGAGAAAAGGTATGTGTGCCCAATATTGCGTATCTAACGTCCCTTTTTCACGATATGGGGAAATTTTCCGAAAGTTTTTTGAACTACCTAAATGCGAGCCATGAAGCAGGAGAAAATAGAAAAATATCTAAAAACTCCGTAGTACATTCAATTCAGGGGGCAAAATATTTATATGAATTGCAGAATACAGGTAGAAATATAGAGGAAGCGATCGTAAAAGAAATCATTTCCATGTGTATCGCAAATCATCATGGGGGTTTAATGGATGGCATTACAGCGGATGGGGATACGCCTTTTCGTGACAGAATGCAAAATGAAAGTGATCATTACCATTATACAGAGGTAATTAGAACATTTTCTGAATCGGGGGTTCTTACGGAAGCTCCTCAGATTATAATGGGCAGATGTGTGGAAGAAATGAAAGAATTTCTTGATAAGTGCAGAAAATATCGGTTGAATTATTCTTTTATGATTCATTTCCTGACAAAATATATTTATTCCTGCTTAGTTGATGCTGACAGATATAATGCCTATTGTTTTGAGGCGGAGATTCCCATGGATTATAGCTTTATGCCATTATGGGATGATTATATATTGCGTCTTGAAGATAAGGTACGTTCTTTTCCGGTGAATACAGATATTAACCGGCTTCGGCATGAGGTTTCGGAGATGTGTTTCAACGCAGCTGCACGAGCGGCGGGGGTTTATTTATTGAATGTCCCGACTGGAGGCGGAAAGACATTATCCAGCTTGCGATTCGCCCTTAATCATGCGAAAAACCGTAATTTGGATCATATTATTTATGTAATTCCTTATCTTTCTGTTTTGGAGCAAACGGTTAATGATATAAAAATTGCCTTGAAATACGATGATAAAAAGGAGGATTTTTTATTGGAGCATCATTCGAATTGGAGTATATCGGATGATGAGAAAGAAGCCCAGGCACACAGGCTGCTGACAGACCGATGGGACAGCCCTATTATCGTTACTACCATGGTTCAATTTTTAGAAAGTATTTATTCAGAAAAGAGTGGAAGGTTAAGAAAATTACATAATATGTCAAATGCGGTAGTGATCTTTGATGAGGTGCAGTCATTGCCGGTGAAATGCACTCATCTTTTTAATGAAGCGGTCAACTTTTTACATAATATGGCTAATTGCACAATATTGCTGTGTACTGCGACTCAGCCTCCATTTCATGAAGCATATAGACGTTTATATTTATCGGATTCCCCATCCTTGATTTTTGATATGACCAGCTGTTTTTTAGACTTAGGACGAACTCGCGTCATTGATGATACAATCCGTGGAGGGTATTCTATGGAAGCTTTATCACAATTTGTGCTGGAGCGGTATTTGGAAGAAGGAAATTGCCTTATTATCTTAAATACGAAAAAAGATGCAAAGGCCCTTTTGAGTGCTGTAGAGAGGCTTGTAAAAAAGGAGGGAGACGGATCGGAACGGATTGTTTATTTAAGCACGGACATGTGCGCTCAGCATCGGTTGGATGTAATTAGTGCGATGAAGAATAATGGACTGGAACGCACAATTTGCATTTCAACACAGTTGATTGAAGCAGGCGTGGATATTTCTTTCCGGTGTGTGATTCGTGCAATGGCAGGTCTCGACAGCATTGCTCAGGCAGCCGGGAGATGCAATCGAAACGGTGAGGAAGAGAAAGCAAAGAAAGTCCATCTTGTCAATATAGCGGATGAGGATTTATCGTTTCTTCCGGATATAAAATGCGGGGCAGATATTACCTGGCGAATACTAGCTGAAAAAAGAGATGATTTGCTGGCTCCGGATGTTCTGGAACGGTATTATATAGAATATTACAGCAAACAAGCGAGCAAGATGGATTATTCGTTAAAGTCGGGGAGCAGTATATATGACTTTTTGGCTGAGAATCAAAAGGGAACTGATGCCTTCCGAAATAAGGGGGGAAAGGATATTCCGGCTTTGAGACAGGCATTTCAAAGTGCGGGAAAACAATTTTCCCTGATTGATCAGCAGACAATTTCGATTTTTGTTCCTTATGCAGAAGGAGAAGGGCTGTTGAAAAAATATAGAAAAGCAGGCATAAAAGAAAAAAATAGGCTGCTGCGTCAGCTTGGTAAATATTCTGTTTCTATTTATCAATGGCAATTAAAAAAACTGGCAGAACAGGGGGCGCTTACGATGGAAAACGATCAGATATGGATATTGAATACACAATTTTATAGCGAGAAATCAGGTGTCATATATGAGAGCGAGGGAATGTGATAAATGTCTGAAGGAAGAAAACGATATAGAAATACAGTTGAGTTTATGGTCTATGGTAAATATGCGCTGTTTTCAGATCCTATTACAAAAGTGGGAGGCGAGAAATTTTCCTATCCGGTGCCTACATATCAGGCAGTGAAGGGAATACTTGAGAGTGTTTACTGGAAACCTACCATTATCTGGTATATTGACGAAATTCGTGTCATGAACAAAATACAGACACAATCTAAGGGAATGCGTCCGATCAAGTATGTGACGGATAAAAATGATCTTGCCTATTACACTTATTTAAAAGATGTCTGTTATCAGGTACGGGCACACTTTAAATGGAATATGAACAGGGCAGATCTGGTGGATGATAGGAATGAGTATAAACACCATAATATGGCGCGGCGCATGATAGAAAAGGGGGGAAGAAGGGACATTTTTCTTGGAACCAGAGAATGCCAAGGGTATGTAAGACCTTGTACATTTGGAGAAGGGGAAGGGTTTTATGATAGTTATGGGGAGATTAATTTTGGGCCTATGGTTCATGGATTTGACTATCCGGATGAGACTGGAAGAGATGAGCTAGCCGTCCGATTATGGAAACAGGCGATTATGCGGGATGGAAGAATCTTGTATCCACTGCCGGATGCTGATAAAGGAGAGCTTATAAGAAGATATATAAGACCGATGAAAAGAAAAGAATTTGTTTATGGAAAAAATACGATTGATTGTGATGAAGTGGAATTGATGAAAGAGGAAGGCAGGGAATATGAGTTGGACTGAGAAGTGCTGCGATACATATGATGCCTGTGAGGATATAGTCGGTATCTGCAATGAGGAAGAAGGGACCGTGCTTCTTCCGTTGGGGCATATGTATACAGAGCTTAATGCGATTGTTTATCTGGATTGTGCAGGCAGCTTACAAAGGATGGAGAAAATAGAAGGATGCGATTCAAATGTAAAGAATGGAGATAATATTTTCATGCCCTGCACAGAAGAATCTGCTTCACGGTCAGGAAAAGGAGCTTCAAAGTTTCCGCATCCTTTGTTTGATCGGGTAAAATATCTGTGTAGTTCGATATATCTTGAAAATTTGAAACAATGGATTACTTATCTTGAAAGAAAAGAAGAGTACGCGGCGGCTTGCCGTATCATTAGTGCGATATACTGTTACATCAGTCAGGGCACTTTGATCAATGATTTGATATCATACCGGATAACAGATTCAAAGGGAAATGTAAAAAAAGATTGGAATATTGGATTTTGCGTAAATGCTGCAGATGGAAAAGAAAATAGATTGTGGAAAATGCCGGATTTGTGGAGAGCTTGGAATGATTTTTATTCGGAGAATTATGTAAATAAAAGAAAAAAGGATGTGTGCTATGCTACCGGGAGAGAGAATCTGCCGTATTCATCGAAGCATCCCAAAAAGATCAATATTTATTCAGCTAATGCAAAATTAATTAGTGGAAATGATCAGGAGAATTTCACTTTTCGCGGAAGATTTGAAACGCCTTCTGAGGCAGTTACCATAAGCTATGAGGCATCTCAGAAAGTACACCAGACTCTGCGATGGCTCATATCAAAACCAAACTGTTATCGTTGTGATACGCAGGCAATCATTGCGTGGGCGATTGATAAAGTACCGGAAATACTGAGCTGCTATGAGGATAGTTATGGCATTTATAAGATGGAGGTGCAGAATGATCCGGAAAAATTAAGGTTTGCTGATCATACTGTTTATGCCGACTACAGCCAGGCATTAAAAAATTTGTTATTAGGCTATAATTCATTTGATAAAATCAAGAGACATATCAGGCAAGTTGTTGTTATGGCTGTGGATTCTTCTACAGATGGAAGAATGGCAGTTACTTATTACCGGGAGTTACGGGAAGATGAGTATGAGGAGCGCCTTGTAATCTGGCATGACACATGCAAGTCATACCAACGATATGACAAGGAAACTGGGGATTTCGGGAAGACGGGATATTTTATCGGCGCACCTTCGATGAACCGTATTACTTTAGCTGTTTTGGGGACACGCAAAGCATGGAAAAGTGATGCGTCTTATAATAAAATTGTCAGAATATTACGCGAACAACTGTTACACTGTATATTTGATGGGGACAAAATACCGCAATCGATGGTTAATGCGGCATTCAGACGTGCAATAAATCCGCTTGCTCTGGAAAATACAGTTTCAAAAAATAGGGAAGGCCGTTGGCGGAATTGGGAATATGTGCTTGGAACAGCATGTGCTTTAATAAAGCGGTATTATCATGACTATAAAAAGGAGGAGTATGAGGTGAAACTGGAGGAAAGCAGAAGCGATCGGGATTATTTATATGGAAGATTGCTTGCGGTAGCTGACCAAATAGAAATGTCGGCAAGGTACAGGCAGGGGAAAACAAAGGAGGATGCCAGGGCGACGAATGCCATGAGGTATATGACTGCATTTTCAATGCACCCATTTCGAACATGGAATATGTTATTTTCACAGCAGCTGAATCCTTATTTAGTACAACTGGATGGAGGAGGGCGATATTTGAAGGAGATTGGTTTAATATGCAATCTGTTTGAAGCTGGAGCATATGAAAGTGATGCCCCGTTGGATGGTAGATTTTTACTTGGATTTTTTGCGCAGAGACAAAAAAATTATAAAGAATAAAACAGGTGAGAATGATTAGGAAGGGAAAGGCAGATATTATGAGCTTAGAGAATAAAATTGATTTTGCAGTGGTATTTTCGGTAAAAAAGGCAAATCCAAATGGAGATCCGTTGAATGGAAACCGCCCTCGCGTTAATTACGATGGGTTAGGGGAAGTGTCAGATGTATGCTTAAAACGCAAACTTCGAAATCGGCTGCAGGATATGGGAGAGAAGATTTTTGTACAGTCGGATTCTAATCGAGAGCCCGGAGATAATTACCGAAGTCTGAAAGACCGCTTTGAACATAACAGTGCAATAAAGGCTATCATGGATGAACAAAAAAAGAGTAAGAAATTAAATTGTGAGGAACTTGCAGAGGCGGCTTGTAAAAATTGGTATGATGTCCGTGCATTTGGTCAGGTATTTGCTTTTTCAAATGGCAAAAAGAAGGGAAAGAGCAGTGAAGATGAAGGTGCAGATTCCGTTTCCATTGGAATTCGTGGTCCAGTTTCGATTCAAAATGCGGTTAGTTTAATGCCTGTAGATATTTATTCTCAGCAAATTACAAAAAGTGTTAATTTAGAGACGAATGAAAAAGATCCGGGGCATAAGGGGGCAGATACCATAGGAATGAAGCACAGAGTGGATTATGGTGTATATGTTGCGTTTGGCAGTATCAATTGTCAACTTGCAGAGAAAACGGGCTTTAGCAATAAAGACAGTGACCAGCTGCTGGCGGCTTTAAAGACGTTATTTGTAAATGACGAGTCATCTGCACGTCCATCTGGAAGTATGAAGGTGGAAAAAGTAATATGGTGGAAGCATAATTGCAGAAGTGGACAATATGCTTCAGCCGATGTTCATGAGAGTCTGCAGGTAAAGTGTGATGGAATGAAAAAGCCGGAAGTGAGTTTTAAAAGAACATTTGAAGGTCTGGAACCCATAATCTTTGATGGAGAAAATATATAAAATTTAACCGGATTCGGAACGGGAGAGTTGATGACGAGGGGTGCAGGCTCTGGAAGGAGCTTGCATCCCCAATCATTATCATAGAAGATCTTAATTACAGACTTTTCTTCATACACTTCCCTTTTCTAGCATCCCCCCGCCTCTGCTTCCTGACTTCCCTTACCCCATATCATCCCAACACCTTTTACAGCCGCGCAGCCTACAGCAGTCACAATGCCGACAATCACCCATCCCAGTCCCAGCGGGTAAAGCGGGATCGCATGCAGGGCGTCCCCGACAGCGCCGAGCTGCACACCGGCATTTTCAACGGCGTAAATGATGCTGACAGCGCCGACCGTCGTGATCGTAGCGGGATACACATACGGGATTTTCTGAACCAATTTGTCGCAGAGCCCGAGCACGATGAGCATGATCGAAATCGGATAAATGGCGTTGAGCACGGGAACGGAAATGCTCAGGATCACATTCAGGCCCTGATTGCAGATCAGGAAGGAGAATCCTGCGATTCCGAGCACCCACTGCCGATAGGAAAGCTTTGTCGTCAGCGTTGAAAAATACTGCGAAATGGAGGTGATCAGACCGACGCAGGTGGTAAGGCAGGCGAGCGTAAAAATAGCCGCCAGCAGGATCGCGCCGGTGTCCCCAAACAGCTGGTGGACGATACAGCGCAGCGTCCAAGCGCCGTTTTCCTGAATCGGGAATACGCCGGAGGAGCCCATGCCCATATATGCCAGGATGAGGTAGATCCCGGCGAGGATCGTTCCGGCAAAAATGCCGGTCATCGTCGTATATTTCATCACGCCCTTTTTCTCTTTGACGCCGAGGCTTTCGATCGTCACAGAGATCACAAGGCCGAAGTTCAGGGCGGCGATCGTATCCATCGTCAGATAGCCCTCGAGAAACCCTTTGACAAGTGGATTTTGGCGGTAGCTTTCCTGAGCGGGGGCAACATCTACAGTACCGCGCAGAAGAAAGCTGAAAAATACAAAAAGGATCAGGCACAAAAGGGTCGGCGTTAAAAATTTTCCGATGCGCTCTACAAGCTTGTTGGGCGTCAGTGCCAGCCACCCGGCGATCAGGAAAAATACGAGCGAAAACAGCAGCATGAACAGGCTCAAATTCGCTTCTTTCGGAAGATAGGGCGCTACCGCCATTTCAAAGGGAAGGGAAGCCGCGCGCGGGATCCCAAGTCCGGGGCCGATGGAAAGATAGATCAAAACGGTAAAGATCATGGCAAACCTCGGATCGACCTTGCGCGCGAGCTTTTCCAGACCGCCGAATTTGGCAACGACGATCACGCCGAGGACAGGCAGGGCGACGGCGGTGATCAGAAAGGCAGCGATCGCGGCAGGCGTTTGGCTGCCCGCGTTTTGCCCCAGAAAAGGCGGGAAGATCAGGTTGCCCGCACCGAAAAACAGCGAAAACAGCATAAAGCTGACGAGCAGGATTTGTTTCTTTTTTAGCTTCATAGCAGAGTCCTCCTTGAATGTTTGAAGAGCATTCCATACGCAGAATTTTGCGTACAAAAAAATCGCCCTGCAAAGGACGATCATAAACCGTGGTACCACCTTAATTCCTGAATGAAATCCAGCTCATCTCCGCATCCTCTAATGCGTATCACCTGTAACGTGGCTCTGCTCCGGCGCTCCTACTAAACTTCAGTTTGCTTCTCCAGGATGATTTCATCCGTCAGGTTCAATGACAGCTCACACCAGCCGCTGTCTCTCTGAAAAATCCTCTGAGGATTACTTGTTCCTATCAAATGAATTTTTTCTATGGCTGTATTATAGAATAAAAAATCAGAAATTACAATAGTTTCCAAAATTATTTTTCATCACAGACCTGGAAGATGATGAATTTGAGATAATAGGATTCGTCTGCCGCCCACAGGATCGGATGATCGGCGGCCTGGGTTCTGTATTCGATCTGGCGCAGCCGTTTGTGGACATTGGCAGCTGCTTCACGGATGGTTTTTGTGAAAAGCTCCGGATCCATAAAATGGGAGCAGGAGCAGGTGGCAAGGTATCCTCCGTCTTTTACCAGCTTCATGCCTCGGATATTGATTTCACGATAGCCTTTTACTGCATTTTTGATGGAACTTCTGGATTTGGTAAAGGCGGGAGGATCCAGAACTACCACATCAAAGCGTTCTCCTCTTTGCTCTAACTGCGGGAGAAGGTCAAATACATCGGCGCACTGGAAATGAACCCGATCCTCTAAGCTGTTAAGGCGGGCATTCTCACGGGCCTGTTCCACTGCAAGCTCCGAGGCGTCTACTCCCAGAACATGGCCGGAACCGGCGATTCCCGCATTTAAGGCAAAGGAGCCGGTATGGGTAAAGCAGTCCAGCACCCGTTCCGGCTGCGTTTTTTTACACAGATTCTGTACAGCCAGCCGGTTGTATTTCTGATCCAGGAAAAAGCCGGTTTTCTGTCCATCCTCTACATCCACCAGATAGCGGACCCCGTTTTCCAGAATTTCCACCTTGGTATCAAAGGCTTCGCCGATAAAGCCCTTATAGCGATCCATCCCCTCCTGCAGACGTACCTTGGCGTCGCTGCGCTCGTAGATACCCCGAATATGGATATCTTCCTCTTTGAGTATCTTAAGCAGCTTTTCCAGGATTACCGGCTTTAAACGGTCAATTCCCAGAGCCAGGGATTCTACTACCAGAACATCGGAAAATTTATCGATCACAATACCCGGCAGGAAATCGGCTTCTCCAAAGATGACACGGCAGCTGGAAGTATCTACGGTGGCTTTCCTGTATTCCCAGGCATTTCTTACCCGCATTTCGATAAATTCATCATTAATGACAGCATCCCTTTTTCTGGATAACATCCGAACGGTCAGTTTGGAATGTGTGTTGATAAAGCCATGGCCCAGAGGATAGCCGTCAAAGTCCTCGGCTGTTACCAGATCTCCGTCCTTATATTCACCGGAAATGGTGTCGATCTCATTGTCATAGATCCATGCTCCGCCAGCCTTTAAGGAACGCCCGGCTCCCTTTTTGATCCGTACGCAGGCGGTTTCTCTGTATAATTCATCTTTTGTCATATAGGACTCTCCTTTAGCTTTCTTCCATAGGAATATCTTCTTTTATACCACAGATTACTCAGAGGCGCTACAGAGATTTTGACTGAAACTGCGGATTTTAATGGGGATGCTTTATTCCAGAGGATTCTGGGAAAGCACATGAAGCTGGTCAGTAATGATTTTTTCGGTCAGCCGCGCCATCTGAACCGGCGTTTCCTTAAGACCGGTCTTCAGCCAGTGCTGCACCAGCCCCAGGCAGCCGGAAACGATGAAGGCGAAGTAGGCGTCAAATACTGCGGTACTTTCGGTACGAACCACTTCCATCCAGTCGTGAAGACATTTATCACGCATGATCTGTTTCATCCGGTTGAGAAAGTTCAAATCTCCATTTTCTCCCAGGAGAATTTCTACCAGAGACGCATTTTCATATACCAGCGTATACACCTCATGGAAAATATTAAAGGGGCGGTCTAAAAGCTCTTCAGCCCGGTGCTTTTGGATCACAGAGTTTAATTTTCCAAGGAGCTCAGTTTCTGTCTGTTCCAGAAGATCAAACACATCTTTATAATGAAGATAAAAGGTTCCGCGGTTTAAGTCTGCCATTTCCGTCAGCTCCCGGACGGTGATATCCTGTATACGCTTTGTTTTTAACAGAGAAATAAGACAGTCTTTTAATTGTTTCCGCGTTTTGCGGATTCTTCGGTCGATCAGTTCTGTTCCCATTTTCATAACCTCCTTATGTATGGGATTTTGTATAATAATGAACATAAAAATCGAATATGTTGATTAACGTACATTGAATGTGAAATCAATCATTGTTATTTTAAACATTCATTAGTATAATCTATTATAGTTAAGTAATGAACATATGTCAATTATCGTTCACAGAGTTGAGAAAATAAACATGACCAGCAAAGAATCAGGAGATCGGTTGTATGAAAAAATGGAAGAGTATCAGGTTGATGTGCCTGATCGGGGCGGTTCTGCTTCAAATGGAAAATATGGATGCGCTGGCGGCAGAGCCGGGAGGTTCTGATCCGGGATGGATCTGTCTGGATGGAAAGTGGTATTGGCAGAAAGCGGATATGACAGCAGCCACAGGCTGGCTTTCAGCTGGAGGAAGAACTTACTATCTGAGGGAGGACGGGGTCATGGCGACCGGATTTCAAAAGGTAGGAAATGAGTGGTATTATTTCCATGAGGACGGTGGAATGAATCTGGGAGATCTGGAGCTTGATAATGCGGTATATACCTTTTCGGCAGAAGGTGCTCTTACCGGAGCCTCATGGAAGGAAAATACGGGAGGAGGAGCCTATTTTGCAGGCTGCTATGATACGCAGGAGCAGATTTTGTTTGAGTATTTATGCGATGAAAAGCGGGATCAGTATTTTGACGCCAGACCGGACCGGGAACATGAGTATGACGGGGATATGCATACGTCCTATGACCGGTATGCGGGCTTAAAAATGGATGTAAAGCTGAACCGGATTGCGGCTGCCCGCCTTAAGGAGGCCATGGAAAATGGGTATGCAGATGGGAAAAACAGCACTTATAAGGAGCTTTATATACGAAATTGTGAGGATGGGGAAGCTGCTTTTGATAAAATCATGGATGTGCTGGAAAAACAGTACAGCAGAGGAGAAGCTTATCAGGATACGCTGGATTATTATCGGTATTTGGGTATGGCCCATTATGAGGCGGACGGACGTCACTGGTTTATGGTGGTACTGAAGCGCTGAATGAAATGAACCCCGGGATGTTAGGAGCAGGATCAAATGAAGGAGAAATTGAAATTCGTACATAAAAAGAAAGAGAAGCAGACAGAGAATGGCTTGACGGAACGGTTGTCTGTCCGCCTTGCCCGCTTTATTTTAAGAAGGCAGAAATGGATTGAAAGCATATTTGTGGCAGGATGTGTTTTTTCCTTTATTGCAATGCTGTTTGTAAATGTGAATTACGATCTGACTGAATATCTGCCAAGGGAGGCGGCATCCCGTATTGGATTGGACCGTATGGAGGAGACGTTCGGATATCCGGGAACCGCACGGGTGATGGTAAAGGATGTAAGTCTTTATGAGGCGAAGCAGTATAAGGATCAGATAGAGGCTGTGGACGGAGTGGATCAGGTACTCTGGTGTGATGCTGCCGTTAATATTTATGCAGGAGAGGACTTTATCTCCATGGATGACATAGAGGATTACTATAAGGATCGCTGCGCAGTAATGGATATTACTTTTGATGAAGGAGATACGGCCAAGAGAACTTCCCGTGCTGTGGATGAGATCCGGAATCTTTTAGGGGAAAAGGGCTGCTATACCGGGATGGCCGTGCAGAACAAATCCTTAAAGGAAAATATAGAAAGCGAAATGCAGCTGATCATGCTGGTAGCGGTGATCATGATTTTTACGATCCTATGTATTACCACGGCCGCCTGGTCCGAACCGTTCCTGTTTTTGATCGTTATGGGCGTTGCCATTCTTTTAAATCAGGGAACCAATATTTTTCTAGGAACTGTATCCTTTCTTACCAACAATGTGGCTATGGTGCTGCAGCTTGCAACGTCCATGGATTATTCCATTTTCCTGTTGGATGCATTTGAAAGGGAGAGGAAAAAGGGGCTGGGAAACAAAGAGGCCATGACAAATGCCATTGACGCTGCCATCAACTCTATTTTTGCCAGCAGCCTTACTACCGTA
>OHCU01000428.1_pt1 | contig 18507 bp, 12 predicted proteins | sample 1566861 | NCBI WGS metagenome assembly OHCU01 (sample SAMEA3879521, study PRJEB24766) | human gut metagenome | biome: human-associated habitat; feature: feces | place: USA | collected 1985/1987
TCTCTTTTGGCACGCAAAAGAGAACTTAGCCCCAATGCAAAAGCGCTCTACCTCCGCGCCACAAGCGCGCAACCCCACCTGACGAAACCGCGCCCCCACAGCAAAAGCACTCTATTATTTCTTCGTCAGCGACTTCATCAGACCGCCGTCGGCGATGATCTTCTGGATGAACGGTGGGAAGGGTTCGGCCTGGAAGGTCTTGCCGGTGGTCTCATCGGTGATGACGCCGGTATCAAAGTTCACGCTGACCGTATCGCCTGCGCTGATGGCGTCCACGGCCTCGGGGCATTCCATGATGGGCAGGCCGATGTTGATGCTGTTGCGGTAGAAGATGCGCGCGAAGCTCTTGGCGATGACGACAGAGATCCCGGCGGTCTTGATGGCCAGCGGTGCGTGCTCACGGGAGGAGCCGCAGCCGAAGTTCCAGCCGCCCACCATGATGTCGCCGTCCTTGACGTTGTGGATGAAGTCCTTGTCGATGTCCTCCATGCAGTGGGCGGCAAGCTCCTTGGCATCCTGCGTGTTCAGGTGGCGGGCCGGGATGATGACGTCGGTATCCACGTTATCCGGGTATTTGAAAACAGAACCGTTTGCGTTGTTCATGGGTGACTCTCCTTTTCTCAGACCGTGCGGGGGTCGGTGATGCAGCCGGTCAGTGCGCTGGCGGCAGCGGTAGCGGGCGAAGCCAGATACACCTCGCTCTTGACGTGGCCCATGCGGCCCACGAAGTTGCGGTTGGTGGTGGAGACACAGCGCTCACCCTCGGCGAGGATGCCCATGTAGCCGCCGAGGCAGGGGCCACAGGTAGGGGTGGAGACGATGCAGCCCGCGTCGATGAAGGCCGTCGTCCAGCCGCGGAGGATGCACTCCCTGTACACGGCCATGGTGGCGGGGATGATGATGCCGCGCACGCCCTTTGCGATGTGTTTGCCCTTCAGGATGTTGTAAGCGGCTTCCATATCCTCGAGGCGGCCATTGGTGCAGCTGCCGATGACCACCTGGTCGATCTTGATCTCCTTGCCCTCGCTGGCGGGGTGGGTGTTCTCGGGCAGGTGGGGGTAGCTGACAGTGGGCTCGAGGGCAGAGAGGTCGATCTCAATGGTCTTCTCGTACTCGGCGTCCGGGTCGGCCTCATAGAACACCGGCTCGCGCTGGCTGCGGCCCTTGAGATAAGCCTTGGTCACATCGTCCACGGGGAAGATGCCGTTCTTGGCACCGGCCTCGATGGCCATGTTGCAGATGCTCAGGCGGTCGTCCATGGAGAGGGAGGCGACGCCCGGGCCGGTGAACTCCATCGACTTATACAGCGCGCCATCCACGCCGATCATCCCGATGATGTGGAGGATGAGGTCTTTGCCGGAAACCTTCGGCGGCAGCTTGCCGGTCAGGACGAACTTGATGGCGGCAGGCACCTTGAACCATGCCATGCCGGTAGCCATGCCGGCGGCCATATCGGTGGAGCCAACGCCGGTGGAGAATGCGCCCAGTGCGCCGTAAGTACAGGTGTGGCTGTCGGCGCCGATGACGCAGTCACCGGCTGTCACGATGCCTTTTTCGGGCAGCAGAGCGTGCTCGATGCCCATCTGGCCCACATCGTAGAAATTGAGGATGTCGTACTTGTTGGCGAACTCGCGGCACTGCTTGGACTGGGTCGCGCTCTTGATGTCCTTGTTGGGAACGAAGTGGTCGAGGACGATGGCGATGTGCTCTTTGTCGAACACGTCGTTGAAGCCCGCCTTTTCGAACTCGTTGATGGCGACGGGGGTGGTGATGTCATTGCCCAGCACGATGTCGAGCTTGGCGTTGATGAGCTGGCCTGCCTTGACCTCGGCGAGGCCTGCGTGTGCGGCCAGAATTTTCTGCGTCTGGGTCATTCCCATGATGGTACTCTCCTTTTTATCGTAGCTTGTTCTCTATGGTCAGTCTCTCCTCTGTCCAACCTCTCAGCCGCCTGCGGCGTCAGCTCCCCTAGTAGGGGAGCCTCTGGCGAAACCGTTTACTTTGCGGGGAATGCCAAGGCCTCCCCTCGATAGGGGAGGTGGCATTGCGAAGCAATGACGGAGAGGTTGTGCAGAGCTGCCCTTTATTTACTCTCTTTATTTATTGTTGATCGCGCTGACCAGTGCATGGATACCGGCCACGATAATATCGGTATCGGTGCCTGCACCCCAGGTGACGACGCCGTCGCCCCACTCGAGGCCGACGTAGGAAGCGGCGCGGGAGGTGGAGCCTTCGTCCAGGCTGTGCTCGGAGTAAGTTTCCAGGTGGAAGCCCATGCCGGTGGCGCTCTGGATGGCGTTTGCCACAGCATCCAGACGGCCATTACCCACCGAGGTGACCACCTTGCGCTGGCCGTTCAGATCCAGCGTGACGGTGGCGGTGATGCCATTGACCTGTGCGAAGTGGGCCTCGACGACAGACAGGGGCTTCGACTTGTTGAGGAAGGTATCCTCGAAGATGTGGAGCACTTCGCCTGCGCTCAGCTCCTTGTGGCTGTGGTCGGACACGCTCTTGACCTTGTAGCCCAGCGCCTCGCGCATCTTGGCGGGCAGATTGTAGCCGTAGTTCTGCTCCAGCACGAAGCCGATGCCGCCCTTGCCGCTCTGGCTGTTGATGCGGATGACGTCGGCGTCGTAGGTGCGGCCGATGTCGTGGGGGTCCACCGGGATATAGGGGCAGGTCCAGCGGTGGTCGCCCTTCTCCTTGCGGTAGGCCATGCCCTTTGCAATGGCGTCCTGATGGCTGCCCGAGAAGGCGGCGAACACCAGCTGGCCGGCATAGGGGGTGCGCTCGTAGATGTGCATCCGGGTGACCCGCTCATAGGTGGCGCAGATGGCGGGCATATCGGAGAAGTCCAGCTTCGGGTCTACGCCGTGGCTGTACATATTCATGGCGAGGGTCACAGCGTCCACGTTGCCGGTGCGCTCGCCGTTGCCGAAGAGGCAGCACTCCACCCGCTGAGCGCCGGCCAGAACGGCCAGCTCGGCACAGGCGACGCCGGTGCCGCGGTCATTATGCGGGTGGGTGGAGATGATGACGCTGTCGCGGTACTTGAGGTGCTTGTCGCAATACTCGATCTGGTTTGCGTAAACGTGGGGCATGCTCATCTCGACCGTAACCGGCAGGTTGATGATCATGGGGCGGTCGGGGGTGGGCCGCATGATGTCCAGGACCGCGTTGCAGACCTCAACGGCGTAGTCCACCTCGGTGCCGGTGAAGCTCTCGGGGCTGTACTCGAAGAGGAAGTTGCCCTCATACTCCTCGCTCAGCTGCTTGACCAGCTTTGCGCCGTCCACGGCGATCTGCTTGATCTCCTCCTTAGACTTGTGGAACACCTGCTCGCGCTGGGCGACGGAGGTGGAATTATAGAAGTGGACGACCGCACGGGGTGCGCCCTTGACAGCCTCGAAGGTGCGGCGGATGATGTGGTCGCGGCACTGGGTCAGCACCTGCACGGTGACATCGTCGGGGATCATGTTCTTCTCGATGAGGGTGCGGAGGAACTCGTACTCCGTCTCGCTGGCGGCCGGGAAGCCGACTTCGATCTCCTTGAAGCCAATTTTGACCAGCATCTGGAAGAATTCCAGCTTTTCCCCGAGGCTCATGGGGACGATAAGGGCCTGATTGCCGTCGCGCAGGTCCACGCTGCACCAGGTGGGAGCTTTCTCGATGTGGTCCTTCTTGACCCAACTGTCATAGCCGGCGGGGACCGGGTAATATCCCGGTGCGTACTTGGTAGCGTCCATCATTTTGTTTTCCTCCAGTTTCCTATTGATTTACGTTTTGCACTTCTGGGGAACAGCCTTGCCCTCTCAGGCGCTTCGCGCCAGCTCCCCCAAAGGGGGAGCCAAAAGCCTCTCCCTTTGGGAGAGGTGGCATTGCGAAGCAATGACGGAGAGGGCGAGGCCGTTTCCCACAAACGAAAAGGCTCCCGTCTCTCAAAGGACGAAATCCCCTGAGAGACGAGAGCCTGTAATTTCTGCTACAGGGCACCCGTGGTACCACTCTCTTTGCTGTGCCATAAGCACAGCCGCTCTGCACGATCGGCTTTTTAGGGCGAATCGCTGCCCTTATAACGGTGGGCTTCCGTCAGGGCCTACTGTCTGCTTCAGTCCTGCCGCTCAGGGGCCAGTAACCGAGACCCTCTGCACCGCCTTGCACCATCCGGCGGCTCTCTGCACGCAGAAGAAAATCGTTTTTTCCCCGTCAACGCATTTGCGCTTTGTTCAAAGTGGTCTCATTTTAGCAAAACCCGCCGCCCCTGTCAAGCAGTTTTGCTCACAACGAAAATGAAACGATTTCACATGAATAGCAGCATAAATTTTCAAAATTTGCGGGTGGATCCTATTTTTGTTGTATTATATCACCAACTATGGTAAAATAAAAATACCGCCCGAAGCGGCGGTATCCAGGTGCTGTCTGCATAAAAAGGTGGTCTAGCTTCCCCGGCAAGCTTCCGGGGGTGTGAAACCTTATTGTTGCTTCCCCCGGACGCAATGCGAAAGGGGGGATGCCTTATGACCCTGACGGAAACTATCGCATTGCTCGGCCTGCTGGGCGGAGCAGTCTTTGTTACCTTTCAGATCTCATGGGCTATCTTCAAAGAGATACATAACAATAAGAAATGACCGCCCCAGCCTACCAAGCAAAGCGGTCATTCTTATTGTTTGACTTAGCCGAGGGAAGCTGACCATTGCGGACAGCACCTTCTTGTATGTTCAGTATAGTCAAAGTGATTCGATTTGTCAAGCGGACGGCCTCCTTGTTCCTCGGTTTTGTTAAGAATCTGCGAAGTTTTTGCAAAGTTCGCCTCGAAACGCTGGTTTCTGAAATAGCGTCGTGGTATGCTGTTTGCAACGTAAGGAGGGATCCCCATGAAAGAAGTCAAGACCCCCAAAAAGCCATTGGCTATTTACTACGCCATTGTATTACTGGTGCTGATGCTGCTCAACTTCGTGCTCGTGCCGTGGATGAGCGAACGGCAGGTAAAAGAAGTGGACTACGGCACCTTCATGTCCATGACCGAGGACAAAGACATCGGCCGGGTGGATGTGGAATCGAACCGGATCATCTTTACCGATAAGGACGAAAAGCAAATTTACAAGACCGGCCTGATGAACGACCCTGACCTGACCCAGCGCCTCTACGACGCGGGGGCCGAGTTTTCCAGCGAGATCGTCGAGCAGGCTTCGCCCCTGATGAGCTTTCTGCTGAGCTTTGTGCTGCCCATCGTCCTCTTCGTCTGGCTGGGCAATCTCATGAACAAAAAGCTCATAGAAAAGGCCGGCGGCGCGAACTCGATGATGTTCGGCGGCGTGGGCAAGTCCAACGCCAAGGTCTACGTCCAGTCCACCCACGGCATCCGCTTTGCGGATGTGGCCGGCGAGGATGAGGCCAAAGAGAACTTACAGGAGATCGTCGATTATCTGCACGACCCCAAGAAATACGAAGAGATCGGCGCCTCGATGCCCAAGGGCATCCTGCTCGTCGGCCCTCCGGGTACCGGCAAGACCATGCTGGCAAAGGCCGTGGCGGGCGAATCCAACGTGCCGTTCTTCTCCATCTCCGGCTCGGAGTTCGTGGAGATGTTCGTGGGCATGGGCGCGTCCAAAGTCCGCGATTTGTTCAAGCAGGCCAAGGAAAAAGCCCCCTGCATCGTCTTCATCGACGAGATAGACGCCATCGGCCAGAAGCGCAACAGCGGCCAGCTGGGCGGCAACGACGAGCGCGAGCAGACCCTGAACCAGCTGCTCACCGAGATGGACGGCTTCGAGGGCAACAGCGGCGTCATCATCCTCGCGGCCACCAACCGTCCGGATTCCCTTGACCCGGCTCTGACCCGTCCCGGCCGCTTTGACCGCCGTGTTCCTGTGGAGCTGCCCGACCTCAAGGGCCGCGAAGAGATCCTGAAGGTCCACGCCAGGAAAGTCGCTCTTGCCCCCGGCATCGACTTCAACACCGTGGCCCGGATGGCCTCCGGTGCCTCCGGCGCAGAGCTGGCCAACATCGTCAACGAAGCCGCCCTGCGGGCTGTGCGCGCCGGCCGCAAGTCGGTCACGGAAGCAGACCTTGAGGAGAGCATCGAGGTGGTCATTGCCGGCTACCAGAAGAAGAACTCCATCCTCACCGACAAGGAAAAGTGCATCGTAGCCTACCATGAGATCGGCCACGCACTGGTAGCGGCGCTTCAGAATCACTCCGCACCCGTGCAGAAGATCACCATCATCCCCCGCACCTCGGGCGCACTGGGCTACACCATGCAGGTCGAAGAGGGCAACCACTACCTGATGACCAAGGAAGAGCTGGAAAATAAGATCGCCACCCTCACCGGCGGACGTGCTGCCGAGGAAGTGGTGTTCGGCTCCATCACCACCGGCGCGTCCAACGACATCGAGCAGGCCACCAAGCTTGCCCGCGCCATGCTCACCCGTTACGGCATGAGCAAAGAGTTCGACATGGTGGCTCTGGAGACGGTGAACAACCAGTATCTGGGCGGCGACACCTCGCTGGCCTGCTCGGCCCAGACCCAGCGGGAGATCGACCAGCGGGTCGTGGAGCTGGTAAAGGCCCAGCACGAAAAGGCCGTCAAGATCCTCACCGACAACCGCGCAAAGCTCGACGAGCTGGCAAAGTACCTTTATGAAAAGGAGACCATCACCGGCGACGAGTTCATGGCTATCCTTGAGGAAAAAGATTCCAGCGAAAATTAAAACAGGATCTCTGCAATAATCCAGCCGCCGTATCCGTATTCATTACAGATACGGCGGTTTTCTGATACGCCGTACCGCTGATAAAAGCATTTGGGATAAACCTCTCCGTCAGCGCATCAGCGCTGACGGAGAGGTTGACTCCCTACAACTACAGGAGGATACTACTATGAGACTGCTGAACAAGAACACTGCCCGCCGCGCTGCCGCTGCTGCCGCGCTGCTGACCATGACCGCCGCCATGAGCGTGGGTGCCTTTGCCGCCGACGCCGAGGACGCGACCGTTGCCGGTTATCTGCCCCCTCAGTCGTCCGAGGTCATGGTTCAGGGCGACATCGCTCTCCACTCTGACGTTCCGGTGGGGGAGGTAGACCCCAACTACGGCGGCTACGCTTCCCCGGTAGAGAACCCCATTCAGGGCAACGTGATGATGATCTCTGGCGAGACCCCTCTGCCCTCTGACACGCCGGTAGAGAAGAGCGAAGCCCGCTACACCGTCAAGGGCCTGCTGGGCAAGCAGGTGCTCTACACCGCCCGTCAGGAAGGCCGCGTGCTGACGCTGGACGCCCCCGATGACAACGCCACCTTCCGCACCACCATCCTCGACATGCAGACCCTGATGAATCAGGGCGTAAGCACTCTGGTGCTCAAGACCGGCAAGACTTCCACCACCCTGAACCTGACTCTGCTGTGTCAGGGCCAGAAGCCCGGCACCCGGGTCACTCTGCGCCACCTCGGCAGCAGCGCTCACCTCACCGTGGGCTTCCGCGGCCGCCGCGACCTCATCGTTGGCCGATAAGCCCCCCCCTCCCCTGCTTTTTGCCTGTATCATAGCTACATCGAAAAAGGACGTCGCCCCAGCCGGGACGGCGTCCTTTTTCGTCAAAGTGCCAAAAACTCAAACAACAAGCTGTACTATCTGCCAAAAATAATGCCGATTTGTGAAATTCTATTGCCAAAAATATATGGGGGGGGGGGGTATAATCTATTTAGAGTTCCCGCAGGGTGCGGGAGCCGAATGACGATACAGGAGGAAGCAATATGATGTGGGCCAAAAAAATTGCCGCCGGTGTTCTGGCTGCAGCACTGTCTCTGACGCTGTTGACTGGATGCAGCGGAGGGGGACGCAGCGGGAGCGTGATCAGTGAGGGGGAGACCATCTCCTTCGATACCAGTGCAAGCTATCGGCTTGTTCAGTATACCGGAAACATCTATCTGGCTCGTGAGCTGGAATGCACCAACGAAAAGGATGGCACAAAAATCTATGCCGGGCAGGCAAATAAGGCCCGCTGCTTTGCAGGCACCCACGAGGCGATCACTATGGATGTAAGAGCTGTATCCGACAATCCGAATATGGGAACAGACGCAGACGGCAACGTGATCCAACCGGGCCTTTACACGGTGAATTATAAAAATAAGACCTACAAAGAGGGCGGCACCTTCGGCAGCGTGGAAAAAGTGCTGGCCGCTACGATCTTCTGCAACCGTGAGAAGGAGGATGGGACCCTGAAGGAGGTGCGTGCGGCCACCGGCACCAAAAACAAGCAGGAGTATTATGTCGAGCTGCTGAAGTTTGATTTTGGCACGGCGGCGGTGTTCTACACCAAGGATCACTGGCTAGCGCACAAGCCCGAGGAGACCGACCCTGCGGCGCTCAAGTATATCGAGGTATACCTCCCCGGTGAAACGACTGCAAGAGCCTCCTTTGAAGTCAAAGCGGTGCCCTTCTATGGTTCTTATGAAGAAACTCCGCACAGCGGCGTGACAGAGCTTCATAAGGTCACAGAGTGAGCTTTTTATAAAGAATAGAACCATCCATTTCCGCTTCCGCCCCGGGCGTTCCGCATCGCCCGGGGCGGATTTGGTTTGTCCTCACACAAAAAGGCCCGCTGCGCTTGCAGCGGGTCTTCCGGCGTTTCTTTATAGGGTATTATCCGAGCCGTTCTCGCTCTGCTCCGATGCATAGAGCACCATCAGGTGGTTTGCGGATGCTTCGAGCTGGCTCTTGGCCTGACGGAGGTTCGCTTCCTCCGTCTCGTTCATCTTCTCGGGCTTATCCTTCCGCAGGCAGCGGCGGAGGCTGGCTACATCGGCCTTGATGCGGTTCTTCTCCTCCTTGTCCAGCTCCTTCTTGCACTTGGAGAGGGCCTCGTCCACCTTGTAGGCCAACACCTCGGCCTGATTGTGGAGGTCAAGCCGCTCTTTGCGGCGGCTGTCCTCGGCCTCGTAGGCGGCGGCGTCGGCCATGGCGCGCTGGATCTCATTCTCCGAGAGGTTCGTGCTGCCGGTGATGGTGATGTTCTGCTCCCGGCCGGTGCCGAGGTCTTTGGCCGAGACTTTCACGACGCCGTTGACGTCGATGTCAAAGGTGACTTCGATCTGGGGCTTGGACGAGAAGCTGGCCCGGATGCCGTTCAGCTTGAACTTGCCGAGGCTCTTATTGTCGCGGGCGAAATGCCGCTCCCCCTGCAGGACGTTGATCTCCACGCTGGTCTGCATGGGGCGGGCCGTGGTGAATATCTGGCTCTTGCGGGTGGGGATCATGCTGTTGCGGGTGATGAGGGGAGTCGCCACGCCGCCCAGTGTCTCGATGGAGAGGGTCAGCGGGGTGACGTCCATCAGCACAAGGCCCTGCGCCGCCGCACCGGAAGCGCCAGCCAGCTTGCCGCCGCCCTGCAGCAGACCGCCCTGCACAGCGGCACCCATCGCCACGCATTCGTCGGGGTTGAGGCTGTGGCTCGGCTCACAGCCCAGCAGCTCCTTCACCTGACGCTCGACGGCAGGCATCCGGGTGCTGCCGCCGACGAGAAGGACTTTGCCCAGCTGCGAAGCCGAGATGCCGGCATCCCGCAGTGCGTTCTGCACCGGGGCCACCGTCCGTGCCAGCAGGTCGCCGGTCATCATCTCGAACTGGGGGCGGGAGATGGTCAGATCCAGGTGGTGGGGGCCGTCCTTGCCCACTGCGATGAAGGGCAGATTGAGCTGGGCCGAGAGGGCGCTGGACAGCTCTTTCTTGGCCTTTTCGGCCTCTTCTTTCAGGCGTCCCATGGCGGCGGGGTCGCGGGAGAGGTCGATGCGGTCCGATTTCTTGAACTCTGCCACGGCGTATTCCACGATGCGCTGGTCGAAGTCGTCGCCGCCGAGGCGGGTATCGCCGCCGGTGGCCAGCACCGTAAAGGTGCCGTCTTCGATCTCGATGATGGAGACGTCGAAGGTGCCGCCGCCGAGGTCGTAGACCAGGATCTTCTGGGGCGCTTCGTTGTCAAGGCCGTAGGCCACAGCGGCGGCGGTAGGCTCATTGATGATGCGCAGGACGTTCAGGCCCGCGATGCGGCCCGCATCCTGGGTGGCCTTGCGCTGGCTGTCGTCAAAGTAAGCGGGGACGGTGATGACGGCCTCCGTCACCGGCTCACCCAGGTAGCTCTCGGCGTCGCGGCGTATCTTGGTCAGGATCATGGCGCTGATCTCCTGCGGAGTCAGGTCTTTGCCGTCGATGTGGACGCGGTAGTCGCTGCCCATATGCCGCTTGATGCTGGACACCGTCCGGCCGGAGTTGGTGGCAAGCTGGCGCTTTGCCGCGCCGCCCACCAGACGCTCGCCGTCTTTGGTGAAGGCCACCACGCTGGGGGTGGTGCGCTCTCCCTCCGCGTTGGTGATGACGACGGGCTTGCCGCCCTCCACCACTGCCACGCAGCTGTTCGTGGTGCCAAGGTCAATACCGATCACTCTGCTCATTCTGGTCGTCCTCTCTGTTTTTGCGACGCGCATATTTTTCCTTCAATATCATATCGGTTCCGTATGACGATTTCTTAGAGCATTTGTAAAGATTCTGTGTTTCCGCTCATTCTCTCTCGAGCAGCTGGCGGATGACGGCCTCCGTCTCGTCCAGCCAGCTCTGGGCCGTCTGGTCCCCCTCTTTTTTGCGGACGAGGAAGCCCTGCTTCGCCTCAGCCAGCTGAGCCAGCGCCTTTTTGCGGGAGATATACTGGGTCTCATACTGGGCCACCCGCAGGCAGACCTGCGGCATATAGGCGATGTCGGGGGTGGAGGCGCAGAGCTTCTGGGCCTTGCGGTAGGCCCGCAGGGCCGCACCGGCCCCTTTTCCCTGCACCATGGCATCGTCGCCCAGCGCCACCCATGCGGCCACATCGCCGGCGTCGGCGGCTTTTTTCCAGAGCTTGCGGGCCTGTGCAGGGCTCTTGCGGCAGCCCCGGCCCTCGTAGAGCATCTCGCCCATCATGGCAAGGCCCTCGGCGCAGCCCTCTTCGGCAGAGAGCTGATAATAATGCATCGCGTCGTCCCAGCGTTCCTCGGCCATGGCACGGTTGCCGGCCCGCAGCTCCGCTTCGCCCGGCTCATCGGTGTCGTGGCTGGCGTGGAGCAGACCGTTCAAAAGCGAGCAGTCCAGCGTGGCAGAGCTGGTCCACGGGTCGATGACCACGCCGTCGATGCTGTCCGAGTCCAGCGCCATCTGCATGGCGGAAGCCAGAAGCCGTTCCGCCATGGGGCGGCTGGCCGTGCCTTTATCGGCCTCTGCCATCTTCACTGAGGTGAACACCGGCAGGTAGCACCGGCCCTTCTGGGTGCGCAGGGTCCAGGGCTGCAGGTCTTTCGCTTTCTCCGCCGGGACAGGATGCTCCGCCCACGGGGCGGCCCCGTCCGGCTGGTCGGACGCAGCTTCCAGCGGCACCAGGACTCTGGTGTCCAGCTCGAGGGCATAGTTGATGGCGTTCATCAGCGCCCAGAAGCTCTCCTCGTTCTGGCCCTTATAGAGCGCTGCCACAGCCCGCTCTATCGCCGGGCAGCCCGTACCCAGCGGCCCGTATTCCGGCAGCTTTTTGCGGTCTGCCGCGCCCACCGGGCGCAGCCGCAGCCGTGCCGCACCATCTTTTGCCATTGCATCCACCATTCTTTCCGTTGAGATTCCCTTCCAGTATAGCAGGATTTTCCGGTTTTCTCAATCTCCGGAGCCGAAATCTGCTTCCAGAGCCGGTTTTCTTCGGCAAAAACATAGCATTCCTGCTGGGAGTGCGTTATAATAAGGAGCGTCTCGACTAAATGTATGAAGGAAAGGGAGTATCGAGCCTTGAACAAAATGCTTCGCTATCTCAGCGACTACAAGCGCGAGAGCGTGCTTGCACCGCTTTTCAAGATGCTGGAAGCTACGTTTGACCTGTTCGTGCCGCTTGTGATGGCCGACATCGTCAACGTGGGTATCGCGGCCCACGATTTCCACTACATCCTCGTGCGGTGCGGCATCCTGCTGCTTCTGGCCATCGTCGGCCTCGCGTGCAGCCTGACAGCCCAATACTTCTCGGCCAAAGCCGCCGTGGGTTATTCCACCGGCCTGCGTCATGCGCTGTTTGAGCACATCCAGACGCTGAGCTTTTCCGAGATGGACACCATGGGCACCAGCACCCTCATCACCCGGATGACCAGCGACGTCAATCAGGTGCAGAGCGGATTGAACCTCTTCCTCCGTCTGTTCCTGCGCAGCCCCTTCGTGGTGATTGGCGCCATGATCATGGCCTTTACGGTCAACTTCCGCGCCGCCCTCATCTTCGTGGTGGCTATCCCGCTGCTGAGCGTCGTGGTCTTCGGCGTCATGGTCATCACCCGGCCGCTGTATAAGTCGGTGCAGACCCGCCTCGACCGGGTCCTTGGCCTCACCCGCGAGAACCTGACCGGCGTGCGCGTCGTCCGCGCCTTCGGCAAGGAGAAGAGCGAGGTGGACCGCTTCGAGGACGCCAATGAGCTGCTGACCAAAATGCAGCTCCACGTCGGCCACATCTCCGCCCTGATGAACCCGCTGACCTACGTTATCATCAACCTTGCCATCGTGGCGCTGCTGTATGTAGGCAGCATCGAGATAAACATCGGCGGCATGGCCTCCGGCGATGTCATCGCGCTGGTCAACTATATGAACCAGATCCTGGTCGAGCTGGTCAAGCTGGCCAACCTCATCGTTCAGGTGAGCAAGGCTCTGGCCTGTGCAGGCCGTGTGCAGGCGGTTCTGGACACAAAGCCCGGCATGGAGTTCCCGGCCCAGCTCACCGGCAATGTTCCGGCGGAAAAGGCCGGCGACGCCGTCCGCTTCGACCACGTGAGCCTGACCTACAAGGGCGCAGGCGCACCCAGCCTTTCCGACATCAGCTTCACCGCCAAGCGCGGCCAGACCATCGGCGTCATCGGCGGCACCGGCAGCGGCAAATCCAGCCTCATCAGCCTCATCCCCCGCTTCTACGACGCCACTGAGGGCAGTGTGGAGATCATGGGCCGACCGGTCCGGCAGTACCCCCGCGCCGACCTGCGCGGCAAGGTAGCCGTGGTCATGCAGAAGGCCCAGCTCTTCGGCGGCACCATCCGCTCCAACCTGCTCTGGGGCAGCCAGAATGCCTCCGACGCCGACCTCTGGGCTGCGCTGGAAACGGCACAGGCTGCGGAGTTCGTGAAAGCCAAGCCCCTCGGCCTCGACGAGCCGGTGGAGCAGGGCGGACGCAACCTCTCCGGCGGTCAGAAACAGCGTCTGACCATCGCCCGCGCTCTTGTGGGCAAGCCGGACATCCTCATCCTCGACGACAGTGCCAGCGCACTGGACTACGCCACCGACGCGGCCCTGCGGAAGGCTCTGGCCGCTCTGCCGGGCGATCTGACTGTCTTCATCGTCAGCCAGCGTGCCGCCAGCCTGCAGCACGCCGACCAGATCATCGTGCTGGACGATGGCTGCATGGTGGGCCTTGGCCGTCACGCCGAGCTGCTGGAAAGCTGCCCGGTCTACAAGGAAATTTATGAGAGCCAGTTCAAGAAAGGGGATGCGCAGAAATGAGTGCAAAAGCAAAAAGCAAGCTGACCCCTGAACAGCAGAAGGCCACCATGACCCGGGTGCTACAGAAGATCAAGCCCTACGGCTTCTTCGTGGTGTGCAGCCTCATCGTGGCCGCTGTGAGCGTGGCGGCTCAGCTGTATATCCCCATCCTCTGCGGCAGCGCCATCGACATGATGCTGGGCAAAGGTGCCGTGGACTTCGCGGGCGTGCTGCGCATCATCTACGAGATCATCGTGGTGGCTGTTGTCGCCGCCTTTGCGCAGTGGCTGCTGAGCGTCTGCAACAACCACATCACCTTCGCAGTCAGCCGTGACCTGCGCAACGCCGCCATGCGGAAGATCCAGACCCTTCCCCTCTCTTACCTCGACAGCCATCCCTCCGGCGACATCGTGAGCCGGATGGTGGCCGATGTGGATACCTTCGCGGACGGCCTGCTGATGGGCTTCACCCAGCTGTTCTCGGGTGTGCTGACCATCCTCGGCACCCTGCTCTTCATGCTGCAGCAGAACATCCCCATCACGCTGGTGGTGGTCTGCATCACCCCGCTGAGCCTTGTGGTGGCCAGCTTCCTCGCAAAGCGCAGCTACAAGTATTTCCAGAGCCAGAGCACCGTGCGCGGCGAGCAGACTGCCCTTGTCAACGAGATGATAGAGGGTCAGAAGGTCGTGCAGGCCTTCGGCCACGAGGCCCAGAGCCTCGAGGCTTTTGACGAGGTGAATGGCCGACTGCAGAACGTGAGCCTGAAGGCCATCTTCTTCTCCAGCATGACCAACCCCGCCACCCGCTTCGTCAACAACATCGTCTACGCAGGCGTCGGCCTCGTGGGCGCAGTCTATGCCGTAGCCGGAGGCATCACCATCGGCCAGCTGAGCATCTTCCTGAACTACGCCAACCAGTACACCAAGCCCTTCAACGAAATTTCCGGCGTCGTGACCGAGCTGCAGAACGCTCTGGCCTGCGCAGCCCGCGTGTTCGAGCTGCTGGACGCTGAAGACCAGACCCCCGAAGCGGAGAACGCCGCAAAGCTCGTGCCGGACGGCCGCGTCCAGATCGAGGACGTCTCCTTCCGTTATCTGCCCGACCGCCCGCTCATCGAGGGCCTGTCTTTGGACGTCAAGCCCGGCCAGCGCATCGCCATCGTCGGCCCCACCGGCTGCGGCAAGACCACCCTCATCAACCTGCTCATGCGGTTCTATGATGTCAACGGCGGCTCCATCAAAGTCTCCGGCACCGACATCCGGGACGTGACCCGCGCCTCCCTGCGCGGCAGCTACGGCATGGTGTTACAAGATACCTGGCTCCGGGCGGGCACCGTGCGGGAGAACATCGCCTACGGCAAGCCGGACGCCTCCCTCGACGAGGTGGTGGCTGCGGCCAAGGCGGCCCATGCCGACAGCTTCATCCGCCGCCTGCCCGAGGGCTACGACACCGTCATCGCCGAGGACGGCGGCAACATCAGCCAAGGCCAGAAGCAGCTGCTCTGCATCGCCCGCGTGATGCTCTGTCTGCCCCCGATGCTGATCCTGGACGAGGCCACTTCCTCCATCGACACCCGCACCGAGGTGCGTATCCAGGCAGCCTTTGCCCGGATGATGCAGGGCCGCACCAGCTTCATCGTGGCACACCGCCTTTCCACCATCCGGGAGGCCGACGTCATCCTCGTGATGAAGGACGGCCACATCGTGGAGCAGGGCGGCCACGATACCCTGCTGGCGCAGGGCGGCTTCTACGCCAAGCTCTACAACAGCCAGTTCGAGGGCGTGGAGACCTAACGCTTCAACTGATAGCGATTCAACTTTTTAATGCAGCAGCGGTGGATTGCCTATCGCAAAGATGCCGTTTGAATGCTGCACTAATTTCTTGGCTTGCGATAAAATTTGCGATAAACGATTTTTGGAAGGAATATAATCGTGTCGAAAGATGAATATTTGATTGCAGATCCGCCCCTTAAAGCGCTGACTGTTTTTGCGATGCCGATGATCCTTGGCAGCTTTTTTCAACAAGTATACAATATGGCCGATTCCATAATCGTCGGTCAATTTGTTGGCTCCTCGGCACTTGCGGCTGTTGGTGCTTGTGCTGCACTGACCAATGTTTTTATTTGTGTGGCGCTTGGGGCCGGTGTGGGCGCAGGTGTGCTTGTAAGCCGCTGTTTTGGTGCAAAAAATTATGGTAGAATGAAAACCATTGTGTCAACATCCCTGATCAGCTTTTTGAGCTTAAGCGTTGTCCTTGGTGTCTTTGGCTTCTGCTTTTCCCATTTCATGATGAGCGGATTACAGACCCCTGCCGATATATTGGAAGAAGCAGTATTGTATCTGCGTGTCTACTTTGTGGGTTTCCCGTTTCTATTCATGTACAACATTCTTTCCACCATGTTCACTTCCATCGGTGAATCCAAAATTCCGTTGGGACTGCTGATCTTCTCCTCTATCCTGAATATTTTTATGGATCTCTGGATGGTGGCCGGTCTTGGTCTGGGGGTGTTTGGTGCAGCCCTTGCGACCTTGATCGCACAAGGAATTTCTGCCGTGTTTTCGTTTTTGATCTTTCTGTCTCGGACGCGGCAATACAAGAGCTCCTTTAGCAGGTTCGACCGGCAGGAGCTGTATTCCATGCTTCGCATTGCGGTACCATCGGTTTTGCAGCAGTCCACAGTGTCTATCGGTATGATGATCGTGCAGGCAGTGGTAAATCCCTTCGGCACACAGGCACTTGCCGGGTATGCGGCAACGATGCGGGTAGAAAATGTTTTTTCGCTGATCTTCGTATCCATCGGCAACGCAGTTTCGCCGTTTGTATCCCAGAATCTTGGCGCAAAGAAAATCGAGCGCATCAAAAAGGGTTATCATGCTGCACTGGTGTTGGATCTATGCTTTGCAGTTCTTGCTTTCGTGGTCATTGAAACACTGCACACACAGATCTCCTCGTTGTTCCTGGGAAAAGACGGAACCTCGTTGGCCTATCAGGTGTCCGGTGATTATATGAGATGGCTTGGTTACTTTTTCATCTTCATGGGCATCAAGATGGCAACCGATGGCGTTCTTCGCGGACTCGGAATCATGCGGCCGTTTCTTATTGCAAATATGGTAAACCTTGCGATCCGCTTGTCTGTTGCTTTGATTTGTGCACCGCGTTTTGGCATTGCTTTTGTTTGGCTTGCAGTCCCGGCAGGTTGGCTTGCAAACTTCCTTATTTCCTATGCGGCGCTCAGAAGATCACCGTTTCTGTTGTAGTTGGTTCATTGCAGTTTCAGCTTACAACAAAAAATGAGATAGGCAACCCCTTTTGGGGAAGTCTATCTCATTTTTTTCGTTGGGGCTATTTTGCAACAGCCCCATTTTTGTTTGCTCTGTTTTATTTTTTTACCTGTTTTCGGCTTTCAGCACCGTTGCCTCAGCAGGCGGCGGTGTGAGGGTGGAGTGGGCCAGAATAAAAGCAGCGGCGCGGCTGGATGCGATGCGCTGGGCGGCGCGGCGGCGGTCGTTGGAAGCGAAGGTGTGCTCCCCGTCCCGCTTTGCGTCCCAGTGGGTGAGCTCGTCGTCCACCTCGGCTTCCGTCGGCCAGAGCCCTTCTTTCTGCGCCACCAGCAGCAGACCCATCCGGCTGCGCAGTTTGCGCTCGGCCTCGGCGTGGAGCCAGGCTCGGAATTCTTCCACCGTCTGGCCCTGCACCTTTAAGTACTGGTCGAAGTTGACGCCGTTGGCCTGCATCCGCAGGTTGAACTGGCGCTGCTCGGCAAAGTAGTTGCTGGCCACCAGCTGCTTGGGCAGCGGGCCGGTGACGTGTGTGCCCAGCTGGGCGATGAGGGCCTGTTCGGCCACGGCGCGGGCCTGCTGGCAGCGCTGGGCATAGATGTCCTGCGTCACCCTGGCGCGGAGGGCGCGCTTGCCCTCGGCGTCGGCGGCGCGGTCTTCGTCACCGTGGCGGCGGTTTATTTCAAGCTCGATGGTCAGCTCCCGGATGGGCCGGGGCTGGATGGGCTGGGTAAAGCCGGTGTACTCTCCCAGTTCCAGCGGCGGCAGGCAGAAGAACTGCCCCCCCGCCCGGAAGCCCTCGGCCCGGTTGACCGCCAGAAGTTCAAAATCCGGGTCGGTGACGGGCTGTAAATCGTTTTCTTTCATCAGCTGGGCGAACAGGGGCGAGAAGCCCTCTAAAATGGCCCGGTTGACCGCCGCCGTCAGCAGGTCGTCCTCGTCCTGCGGAGCGTCCGGGGCCGCCTTTTCGGCCTGCACCGCCGCTTCCAGCTCTTCTGCTGCGGCGGAAAAGACCACCCGGCAGTCACCGGGTTCTGCCATGCCAAAATGTTCGAGTTTCATTTTCTTCTCCCCCTCTCAGCGGACGATGCCGGCCATCAGCACCAGCAGCACGATGCCCAGCACCACATACAGCACCTCTGCCCCCAGGACGGACTTGTCGCCCTCGACGTACATCTCGGCGGGGTCGTCGGGGTTATAATAAAGGGTGACGACAGCTCCCTGTGCAAGCTCTCTGCCCTTGGCAGACTTGGGGTAATGGAGGCGGTGGGTGCCGCCAGCAGTGGTGAACTCCAACAGGTAGGCTTTGCCGTCCCGGCTCTGGACCGTGCCTGCCACAGCGGCCTCGACCTTTTCGCCCCTGGTCATGAGCTTGCGGCGTCTCGACCAGCTCCGCCATGCCATGTAGAACATGATGCCTGCACCGATGAGAAAGATAATGATGTTGAACATTCGCAGTTTCCCTCTTCCGTAAATAGTCCCGCCGGGCCGCTGCCCCGCAGGGGTAATATTTATTGTATCATACTCCGCCGGATTTTTCGCCCCATTCGGCCTATACGGAATGCAACAATTTTCGCAAAAAAATTTGTCGTACTATTTTTGCAGAAAACGCTTGACTTTCTTTGCACCTGTGGTATAATAAATATCGTTCCGAGCCTAACAGCGGCGAACAAAACAGAATATGCGGATATGGCGGAATTGGCAGACGCGTTAGATT
>OHCU01000449.1_pt1 | contig 17901 bp, 18 predicted proteins | sample 1566861 | NCBI WGS metagenome assembly OHCU01 (sample SAMEA3879521, study PRJEB24766) | human gut metagenome | biome: human-associated habitat; feature: feces | place: USA | collected 1985/1987
AATAGCAAGTGCCTTAGAGTTCCATATTCAATTTGGGGTGCAAAAAAGCAGGAGATCTTTTCAGATTTCCTGCTTAGCAAAGCGGTGAAGATTTAATTGTGGTTGGGTTGCCAGTTCTGCAAACTGATATTTTAAGCTTAATTATTCTTTGCAAAAAGCATTTTTAACGCCTTAAGGCCAAAATACACTCCAACTACTCCATATATAATTCGGTTTATTTCATCTTTTAAAAATGGAAAATATGCTGGTGGCTTTATGGCACAATAGAGTAAAAAAACACAGATTATCAACACTATAATATATACTAAAACTGCTAATCTTCCTCTTAGTGGTATTGTTTTTTTCTTTTCCCAAAACTTTATAATCATATCTATCGCTTCCTAACTTTCAGCTTGTTGCTTATATTATACTTCATCAACCTAAAGAATGGAAGATTTTTTTGCCTTCCAAAGCAAAAGCACCTGTCATTTTCAAAATGAAAACAGCAAGTGCTTTAGAGTTCCATGTTCTATTTGGGGTGCAAAAAAGCAGGAGACCTTTTCTGATATGCTCCCTTTATGAGAGACAGTGAAAAAACAAACTGTCATCATGAAGGGAGCATATCATTTCGGATCTCCTGCTTAGTAAAGCTATAAAGTTTTTAATTAGAATGCTTTTCTTCTACATCCTTAAATAATTCTATCCTTTATGGAATTCAACTATTCTGTTGACGGCATATGAATACCCAGAAACACCACGCCAAAAGGACTTTCTCTGTGGCAAATTTCCAATGGCTCACCATTCATAGCCATCTCATAATTTTTTTCTGTAACAGCGAGTTCTGTTTCTTTTCCATTATTCATCACAATGGTTAGCTCGTAGCCATCATCCACATCCGGGTCATCTGCGTGGCTGTCCACAACAACAGCCGGATAGTGCTGCGGTGGGCCAATGAGCGCTGCGTTAACGCAGTAATGCAGTCCCACCGCAGCAAACAGTCCAATGATCGCCATAAAAAATCCTGCGTTTAAGCGCATTCGTTTCGGCGTGCGAAGGATCAACAGCACGGTCAGGACTGTGGCAATAGTTAAGACTCGAACCAGCCAACCCCAGTTTCCATCTGCTTCCTGTAGAATCCAACCACCCCAAAAATAGTGAATTTGGCTAATATAGAGAAGTCCAATCAACATGACCAATATGATGGGCATTTTTATATGCATCGCATTCCACTCTGGAGTGGCGTTCTTTGGTCGGTCATCAAAGAGCAGCACCGGGGCAAACACCAGACAGAATATCAGAAATGGGATAGGAGCCAGGGCGCCGATTTTCATAACAGTTGTGAACTTTGCGTCAGCGAAAAGATATAGTGGAATAGGAATAAGAACGCCAATGGCAAATAATACAATAACAACCCACAATCCAATTCGGATGCCCTTGATATGGTCATGCCAGCGAGTGCGGTACTCCTCACGCCATTGGACGGTGCTTTCCTCCTGGTCTGCTTGTTTGGTCTGCTTTTCCATGTTAGGTGTCAGGGTTGCAGTAAGATTGGTGCTTTCAAGCCACTCTGCAAACCGTGGGATGCCCCGCATATTTGTTTCGATGGAGGCTAGCTTTTTTCCGTCCTTGTTCCGCAGATGGAGAGATCGGTTGGCTGTCAGCCAAACGGAAGTTACCTGCCCTGGTGCAAATTCCCATTTCCGGCCCCAACTGCTGATGTACCACATGGAGTTATCCCGAAACACAAACAAGGTGCGATTGCGTCCGGCCAGCAGCATCCACACACCCAACAGCATGAATGGTAACCCAAGCAGAGTACAAACAAATGTCGAGCCAGCGTCAAAAGGCGGTGTCCCAGCCACGATAACGGCTGTCAGCATCATAACAAGGGAAAGCACCCACTGGATGATCCCAAACACGGCGACTATTTTCCGTTCCCGCACAATGACGATCGGTTGTTGCATTTCTTCCGGCTCTTTGTGTCGGCAGAACAGCAGTATAAGACCAAATCCGAGAAGAATCAGCAACAACACAACGCCAGTCCATACACCGACCATATCAAGCGGCTCATTCCCATCGGGAATAAAAATCAGTGGGAGTAGGAGCAAAGCAAAAGCGGTGGTGATACCGCCGGCAATCATACATGGCCACTTGCTGCCGGGGGTTGGCAGGTCATGGGGCGGTTCCAGAGGCTTTTGGGGAGCATATTCCGTCTGGATCGTCGCCAATTCCGGTGGCTGTTCCAGCACATGGGCGCAGTGAGGACATTGGGACACATACGCCATCTCACAACGATGACCTTTCCCGCCCATGGGCAAGGGCTGGCCGCAGGCAGGGCATATCCAGCAGCGTTGGAAGATCTTTTTTTGCATTTGTTTTAGTATCAGGAGCGACGCTGCCGGAAGAAGAAAAATCAACAGAAATAGCCAAGGGCTGTTCGCGGTGATTAGACCAATCATCAAAATGGTAAAGCACATCGCTATTCCAATCAGAAAGCGGCTTCCCATCTTGGCGGCCTGCTTTGTTGCGAAAATATAGGTTTCGTTTCCCTGCTTCATGCCTGCGTGCTGAAGATCCAATAAAAATGCTTCGATCAGTTCATACAGATCGTCTAAGTCATCCACATATTCACTGGTAAATTGGTCATACAGATTTCCGTTTACATATATCTTTACGCCAGATTGGTTTACTTCGACCTTGCAGTAGAGCCGTTTTAGAATCAAACTGTCTCCAGAGAATTCCAGCTGATACTGGGGATATTGCGCTTTTAGGCGCTCATACAATTTTTTGAGTTCGTTTTCTTGATACATAGGTAATCTCCTTCAAGTAAGGGGGTGAGATTTTAATCAGCATTTCTGCTGTTGATGTTTCTGGTTATGTGTAAGTTTTCATTTTGTTCAGGAGGATGTCCAGATTTTCTTCCTGCGTAGCAAACCCATAGACTTATTTAGATATTCGGAACTTTATCATATCTCCATCTGTTAAATAGATTTGGAGAATATATTGAAGCGGAAACAGACTTTTTCGTACTTTTGTTTTCTGGATATTGCTGAAAGGGATACGATTGGTTCCCTTTAATTTTTTCGAATCGCCTTGAAGAAGGGATACCAATATCGCATTTTCGCTCAATCCTAAATATCCAAATGTGTAATTTCGCTTTTTTTGCAATAGTGTGCCGCAAATCGGTGCTTTTAAGGTTTCGCCTATTTCCAGCAAATTGGAAAGTAAAGGGACCATCTGTTCGTAAAATGTCATTTCAGTACCTCCGTTAAAAAGGAAAAGACAGCTACTAATAAGAAAAAGTAATTGTCATATCTATATGAGAACATTATAGCATTTGTCTGTTTTTTCGTCATCATTTTTCTACTATACAACTGGGAATTAAAAGGTAAATAAACTGTGAATAGACATAAAAGGATTTGCAAAAAGAAAAACCGACGCATGATCGCTTTACGCTCAATACATCGGTTTCTTCATCTGACCTTAACGGTCATATTCAGTTGTGGCAGATTGTTATTACAATGCCTGTTTTAGAATGTGGCAAATATTTTACTTTTATAAAATCATCTTTATGAATACCATTTTCCCAATACAAGTTTAAGTCATGTAGTTTACCATTATCCTTTTCTTCCACAACAACATTGTAACATTCTAACTTATTTGATGATTCTATATTTGAACCTTTTACCACAGTCCCTTCCGTTATTACTGCTCCTTTACTTACCACAATCGGAATATCCATCAATGCTGATAATCCAAAACTGCAACTTACAAAAATCATATTAGAAATCACTATCAAATTGATAAGAAAGTCAACTATTCTTTTCCGCTTTTTTAGAATATCCCTTAAACGGCATTGTATCATCCTGTCTGGATTAAATCTAATCCACCCTTTTCTTATATATCTCACTAATAAATATCCTGCAAACGCATAGATGGCAAAAACTTTTCCATAAAACATTAACAAAAACAAATTCCAATTCATATTATGCCCCCCTCTCTACTATGCAGTAAATTTGAATATAATCATTAGCTCTAAAACGAAATTTATTGTGTTATAAGAAATTATACTTCATCAACTTAAAGAATGGAAGAAAAAATTTTGTGTGCAGAGTTCCTGTTCAAGCCTTGAAACGCATATTTCTGCAAAATCCATAGTTCCTGATACTTTCCTCACAGGTGATAGGCAACGGTCAAAACATCAGGTCTGCACCTGACATTTTAACCGCATATCAGCTCTAATTATCACATTATCCCTGCTGACTGTTCAGCCCATGCTTTTTCGCATATTCACTGGCTTTCTGTCTGCGTTCCTCACTGTAAGGCGTTAGGAAACGGATAGACAGACGGGACTTTGCCAGCTCATAAGAAACACCGCCTTGAACATTGGATTTTTCCAGTCGGCAAAGGTCAGGGTACTTCTTAGCAAAAGCAGCCAACCTCTTTTTCAATCCGGCGTTGTGGGTATAGATATTTGCCTTGTCCTCGCCCTCATTAAAGAGAACGATTGTTTCTTTCTCAATCTTCGTCAGTCTCGCCATAGCAGCCCTCCCTATGGTTTTTCAACACACGCAGCTTGCAGTAAAAGCAGCGATACCACCTTTCAACACCCTCAGCACTCAGCTTGACGGAAAGCATATAAAACAGCTTCTTCGCCACTGGATCGGGTGCAAGGGCAGCCACCATACGCAACCGCTCGACAGTTGCTTTCAGGTTCGGACAGCCAAAGGCATAAAGGGCTTCCATTTCATTCCGGTTCATCTTCATTGTGTTTTCCTCCTTAAAGTTTGATAAATGAAAAGCGACAGACACTTCATAAGGAAATACCTGTCGCTTCGTTTACGATATAAATTTGTTGGTTTTGGACTTGATAAAATCAGCAGTAAATCATTTCCTGTCTGATGATTTCTTCGGCTCGGTTACGGATAGAGTTCATGGACTGTACCCACAACATCTGATTGTCTGCTTTCATGGTTTCGGTCACACCCTCGGCTTGTTTCATCTGCTCAATGATAAGGTTGCACCTTTCCGCTGCCTGTTCGTTCAGGTCAGCAAGGTAAGTATGCAGTTCGCCGGATAAACAGAGGGCAGAGAACCTTGCAGGGCGGTACTGCTCTAAATATGTCCTGTGCAGTCTGCCCCACATACCGATAGGGCGGTGTTCCTCCGGCAGCTTCAAGTCCGGCACATAGTAATCACCCACAAGAACATAGTCCAGACCGTTGCTTTCATCATGGATTCGTGGTTTCAATTCTGTCATGCTATTTTTTCTCCTTTCACTTTTTGCCGATTTGATTTGCTTGTGGCGTTCTGTTCAGCACACAGCTTGCTATCAGAACTTTTTTCTTCTGCTATACGCTCATGCTCCGCAAATTTTTTTGATTTCTCACGAATCTTTTTCATATACTTACGATTGGATTCTCGTTTTCTGCGAAGTCGTTCCGCCTCTTTTTCAGCAGCAATCCTTTCTTCCTCTGTTGGTTCATGCTGCTCCACAGGTACTTGAAATTGCCCGACATAGTTAAGATATATCTCCACCTCTGTGGTGCGGTCTGCACCTTTTCCCTGTGGCTCGTGAACCAGTATTTTGTCTATAAATTCATTTATCATGGCAGGAGTAAGTTCTGTAATGTTCTCATACTTTTTGACCAGCTTTAGAAAACGCTCCACATTATTTTGACCGCCTATAATCCGTTGCATATCAGCGGTGTCAGTCTCAATAATCTTGTTTAGCTCGTTCTGCTCATTTTCATAATCAGTAAGCATACTCTGAAAAAGCCTGTCCGGCAATCTTCCAATCACATTATCTTCATAGATTTTCCTGATAAGCATATCCAGTTCGTGAACTCGCTTCTGATTTCTTTCAATGCGGTTTTTTACAGTTTCAGAAACAGCAATATCTTTCATCGCCGATTCTTCTTGCAGAGAATAGACAAACTCCTGCTCATTCAAAGAAACATAATGGCAAGTCTCTTGTATGGTTTTCAGAATGATGCTTTTAAGTGCTTTTGTTGAAATATGGTGGCAAGTACAGTGCCGATCATACTTCTGATAAGCAAGATTATAAGTGGAACATTCATAACAATCTGCCGGATTTGAATGGCTTATCCGCTTTTCACCTTTGGTAGTATAGTATATTCTTTCACGCCCTTTTCGTTGCCTGTGATTATACATCGGTGCACCACAGTCAGCACAGTAAATCTTTCCGGTTAGAACATTAGGCTCGCCCATAGGATCTGCTTTTCTTACATTCTGTCTTAACTTTTGAGCAAGCATCCATGTTTCTTCATCGACAATAGGCTCTTGTGTATCATCAAAAACCACCCAATCTTCCTTATCTGCCCTTTTCGTCTTTTTGTCCTTATAGGAATTTTTGAATGTCCTGAAGTTGACAGTCTTTCCAATATACTCTGGTCTGGCAATCAGAGTAGTAACCTGATTTCCTCGCCACATATACGGATTTTCTTTGTCATAGTTGCTTGCATGATTTCCAAGTCCCTTTTTGCCAAGATAATAAGATGGTCTTTCAATTTTTTCTTCTGAAAGTTCTCTTGCTATCTGATAAGGTCCTTTTCCCTCAATAGTCATGCGATAAATTCTGCGGACTACTTCAGCAGCTTCTTCATCAATAATCCAATGGTCGGGGTTTTCTGGGTCTTTCAAATAGCCGTATGGTGGGATATTACTTGTATGAGCGTTGCCGGAAGAACCTCTGGATTTCAGTACAGCTTTAATTTTCTTACTTGTATCCCTGACAAACCACTCATTCATGATATTCAGAAAAGGGGCAAACTCACTGGTTTCTTGACGGTCACTGTCAATACCATTATTAATTGCTATAAATCGAACTTCCTTTTCTCTAAACAGAATATCAGTGAAAAAACCTACTTGCAGATGATCTCTGCCAATTCTGGACATATCCTTGCAGATACAGGCAGTGATTTCTCCGTTTTTAACACCTTCAACAAGTCTGTTCCATGAAGGTCTGTCAAAAGTTGCTCCACTCCAACCATCATCGGTAAAATGAACAAGATTCGTAAAGCCATGTTTTATAGCATAATCTTCAAGCATTTGCTTTTGATGAACGATACTGTTACTCTCTCCAGCATTATCATCATCACGAGACAGTCTTTCATACAAAGCAGTAATGCCATTGCTTCTATCTTTTTTTCTTCTCATGCTGAACTCCTTTCTTCAATTCCTATCCACTCCTTACGCTCACAAAATATCACATCTGTGAAATGTTTGGGAGGAGAAGTTTTTCCTTCTTTGATTTCTGTGCCAATTACATTCAGCTTGTCTCCAACAGAAACGGAGGGGAGGACCTGTTCTTTTTCGTCCAATTTTGTCGAACTATTCTTCCTTACAAGGGTTTTCCAGCCTTCCTGCAAAACAGTTTTTCCCTTAGCAGAAAACATCGTGCCGTCGCAATCCAGTTCAATAACGCTCTCAGCATATCGGTACGGATCTCCCACAGCCACACACAAACGATTGGCAATCAGCTGCAAAATTGCAAGTTCACCTTTCGGAAGCTCCTCAAGATTGCATTTCTGCAATTCTCTTGTGGGAATAATGGCGTGGTGGTCCGTGACTTTTTTATTATTCACAACCTGCTCCTCATGAATCGGAACACGATCCACACCTTCAACAGGGAATGTGTTGAAAATCATGCTCACAAGGTCAGGAATGCCGTGTGCCATATCATCTGTCAGGAATCTGCTGTCCGTGCGTGGATATGTGACCAGTTTCTTTTCGTACAGATTCTGCGTGTAATCCAACGTCTGCTGAGCCGTGTATCCCAGAATACGGTTTGCATCTCTTTGCAAGCTGGTCAAGTCATAAAGAGCAGGCGGTTTTTCGCTTTTTTCCTTACATTCTGCCTTTGTGACTGTTGCCACAGTACAATTCTTACTTACTGCCTCCGCTTCAGGCAGTTTCTTATATCGGTCACTGGATGCAGTAAATCCATCCAGTTCAATCTGCACTGTGTAAAATGGCTCTGTCTTAAACGCAGAAATCGCAGCTTCACGCATTACTGCCATAGCAAGTGTAGGCGTCATCACACGACCAACATTCAGCGTCTGCCCATAAAGGGTAGAAAAAAGTCGAGTAGCATTGATACCAACAATCCAGTCGGCTCGCTCTCGACACAGGGCTGCTTCATACAAAGCATCATATTCCATTCCAGACCTGAGATTTTCAAATCCCTCTTTGATTGCCACATCTTCCATAGAAGAAATCCACAGTCTCTCAAAAGGCTTTTTACAACCGGCTTTATGATAGACCAGACGGAAAATTAGTTCTCCTTCACGACCGGCATCTGTTGCACAGACAAGACTATCAATATCATTTCTTGCCATCAGCTTTTTTAGAATACCAAACTGCTTCTTCGTACCGGAAGATACATTGTACTTCCAAGCGGTAGGGAAGATAGGCAGGTCATTATATGACCATTTACCATACTTTTCATCATAGGATTCCGGCTCTGCCAACTCAACCAGATGACCAACACACCAGCTTACGACATATCCACCGCCTTCCAGATAACCATCCTCCCGTTTGTTTGCTCCAAGAACCTTGGCAATACTCTGAGCGACAGAAGGTTTCTCAGCCAATACCAACTTCATTTGCATCTGCTCCTTTCCAAAAAATAAGCAGCCACACACCGTAATGCATGACTGCTATGTAATTAGCCATATTCAATTTGTAAAACCGAAAATTTACAGCACTATCTTTTTCCATTTTCTAATCTTAGTTCTAAAAGTTCCGAAAGGAGCAACCGTATTAACATGAATGAACTTGTAAACTTCCCATACCGCTGTTTTTGTAGCATCATCAGCCCACTTTCTCATATGTGGTTGAAATAGTTCTTCCTCACTCATTGAATCAATCATTGTATGGATAGATGTAATATTTTCTTTTAATCTATCTTTCAATTCTGCCAATGACAAATGTGAGTAAGTATCTGTAAACCATTGATATAAATCGCCTAACTGATTCCACTTAAACATATCTGATGGTGTTTTCACTTCAATTCCATGTTTCTCATCATCTTCCCATTTCAAAACTAATGTCGTCCATCCAACTTGATAAGCAAGATTTTCTGCTGGCGTTCTATCTACTTCGATTATTCTCTTATCTTTTAAAGATTCAGGAATATTATCAAATTCAGAAATATACTTTTCAAAGCTTTTATTTATCTCATCTTTTAATTCCTCTTTATCCTTGTATGTCCTCAAAATATCTCCTCCACAAACTGGAATTTGTTACTCTTTTGTATCGTAAATAATTTTGCCCGTAAAGTAAATTGAAATGTCCATTTGAACTAAATCTTCTGTTTCTAAGATAGATAAATAACCAGAATACAATACTTGATTATACCCGTATAATTCATCTACAATTTCAAAGCTATAGTTTTTGTATCTCTTTATAAAGCGTTCCAGTTCTAATTTCTCACCGTTGAATTTTCCATAGTTTCCCCATTTGCTCTGCAACATAACGCAGGTACAATCAAAATCCACACCTTCGATTGTGATGTTTCCCTCGACCTGTTCAAAAGGTTCTGTAAGTTTTTCATATCCGTCCTCGAATTCAAGGACTATTGTTTTATCTTGAATTATAATCTTTTTGACCCGCATATCATGCAGACTATATGGAATGGGCGGATTGTGTTTATATTCTGTCCTCATGAGACCTCCCCGTCAAATTCTAATTTTCCTGCTTCTCCTGATTATTAAAATTATACCATAAGGATTTTCAAAAATCTATTTCTAATATGTAAAAGCAATCCGAAGATTGCCCCGTAGGTTATTCATCATCGTGACCTTGAAATTCCTCCTTCATCTGCTTATATGCTTCAAATGCTTTCTGCTCATCGGATACATAATCCATATAAGTGTGAAAGTTCTCAAAATCACTGTCGATAAATACACGAATTAGGCAGCGAGCCATCTCTGAAAGTTCTTTGATAAAAGCATCTTGCTTTTCAACATCTATATCATATTCGAAAAGCTGCTCTACATGATTACTATGACATGCTTCCTTCATTTCGATGGCAAGATTACCATCTCCAAAAATCTGAAAAGCCATATCCTGTCCATAAGAGTGAAAACGCACATATCGGTTATAATTCTGATGAACAATCCTGACTTCAAACTTCTTCCGGTGTCCTCTGGTTTCAAGAGGAATAGATTTCAAAATAGTATTGTACACGTTGCTGATGAAATCATACTTTCTCTCTGTCTCCATTTTCTTAATTTCTGCTCTTGTCATAGACCAATCCTCCTCAAAAATGAATTAAGCAGACATACACCGTAGTGATTGTCTGCTATGTAAACAGTTTGGGAAGGATTTTTGTAACTTGATACAATTTTCCGTTCCTGAATCTCCATCAATATAAAATTATCTCCATCATTACGAAAAAAATGACGGAGATATTGTATTAAATACGGACATAGCCGGTAGATGGACCTGCACCAACTTTTGCGATATACCCACTCTTAACCAGATCCGTTAAAGTCCTTTCCACAGTAACTTTGCTTATATCAGGGCAAAGCTCCATGATTTCCTTCTTTGTAATCTTGCCAACCTTATTATCAATCACTGCTTTAATTCTATCAGGCTTAGAAATGCTACGATGCTTCAAGTGCTCTACACGGCTTTCAAATTCATTGTATGCTTTCAGCATGATACCCAGATAATATTTAACGAAAGGCTCATAGCTGTTTTCACCCTCATGCCAACCAGTAGAACTTGCTTGAAGGGCTTCATAATATGTTTCTTTTGTCTTTTCAATCAGCATTTCCATGCTAACATATTTTCCAACAATGTATCCTGCCTTATAAAAAAGCAGTAAAGTAAGCAAACGGCTCATTCTACCGTTTCCATCATTAAAAGGATGGATGCACAGAAAGTCCAGAATGAACATTGGAATCAAAACCAGTTTATCAATACGGTTAGCTTCCCATGCTTCAAGGAAACGAGTGCAAAGTTCTTCCATTGCTTCAGCAGTCTGAAATGCGGGAACCGGAATAAAACGTGCTTTCTGATGACCCTCGGCATCTGTTTCTGCAATTACATTATCAGAGTTCTTATACCTTCCACCGGTAGCCCCCTGTGAATAGGAATATAGATCTCGATGTAACTGCAAAATAATATTCGGTCTTGGATTGATATATTCATATCCTTCGTGAATTGTAGAAAGCACTTCACGATAACCGGCAATTTCCTGCTCAGATCGGTTTCGGGGTTCTGCTTTCTGGCTTACCAATTCTTCCAAACGCTTATCGCTTGTAAATATACCTTCGATTCTGTTGGATGCACCCGTACTCTGGATCAAAGCAACTTCTAAGAGTGTTTTCAGTTCATCTATATTGGCTTCAAGAAACAATTCCTGTTTGCCTTTATGTTCGTGGATGCTGCCAACCATCTGAACAATTTCGGGGGTCAGCAACTTCGCAGGACTTGCAATATAATCAAAGTCTCTCATAGGAATCTCCTTCATTTCAAATTTATCTCCATCATTTTATCATCAAATGATGGAGATTTCAACAGGTGTGATGGAGATAGACTCCCCACATCCACAGAAACTATACTCACTTTGGAAAAGGTTTTGTGTCAATAATTCCTATGTAAAGGCAATCCGAAGATTGCCCCAGGCATTACGCCTGTTCTGGATTATACTGGCTCATTGTCCTCATCCTCAATATCGTCTACATAATCCTCATCTTCCTCGATGTAGCCATAATCCTCATCATCGTCTACATAATCAGCATCAGGATCAGGCTTGGCAGCTTCTTTTTCCTTTTTCTTCTCCTGAATTTTCTTGAAAGCGAAGAATCCACCACCTGCCATCAATGCAAGAAGAGTGATTACTGCCGGAACCATATTGACCTTAGGTTTTTCAGGCTCATCCGGCTTCTGAACTCCTGGAACCGGCTCTTTTTCAGGTTCCGGTGTCGGTTCTTTCTCAGTCTTCGTATATTTTTCCGCTTCCTTTTCATCCATCAGCTTCAAAAGATCGGCTTCATCTACCTGATTCAAGAAATGCACCGTTTCCTTACCCTTATCATCACGGTCGATAATGATATAAAAATAGTTGCCGTTTTTAGTGACAGCCGTGATAAACTGCTTACCGGCATCTGGGTGTTTGCCTTCATCATCTACCAGAGTCATATTGCCATCGGGAGTAAGTGGCTCCATCGGCTCCTTAGGCTCCTTTTCCGGAGCTTTTTCTTCAACTACTGGTTCTTCCTTTGTTGCATTTTCATCGACATAAGCAAATGCGGTGGTGGAAAAAACACCAAAGCACATTACACCCGCCAAAATTGCAGCACTCAATCTCTTAAACTTCATCTTGCACATCCTCCTCATTCATAGAATTGATTGTTTCCGGCTTCGGAACCATATCCGCAGCAAACATGCGAAGCAGTTCAGAGAGCTGATCCGGATTCAGGTTTGCAGCATGTACCATATCGTGAATCTCGGAGTTTTCTTCCTCACGGTATCTGCGTTCCAAATCCTTTACCTTCGCATCCCATTCAGCCTTTTTCTTTCGTGCTTTCGCAAGCTCTGCACCAAGTCTGTCTAACTTTGCACTCATTTACATCCTCCTTATCTGACCCTGCCGAAGCAGTAAAAGTGTTGTTGCCAATAATTCGATTCAATCGAAGCGTAGGAAATCGGGTTTCCGCAATGAATCATCATTCCATTTCCCACATAAATTCCAACATGAGATGCACCCGCAGTATCATACGTTCCCTGGAAGAAAATCAAATCTCCAGGTTCTGCGGAACTTTGTGGAATGATGTCACAGCACCCCATCAGCCCGTTTGCGGTTTGTCTGCCTACACTCCAGCCATTTCCGCAGTTATTCAATACCCAGGAAACAAAGCCGGAACAGTCAAAGGACGTAGAAGGACTACTGCCACCCCATACATAGGGATATCCCAGATATTTTTCCGCTTCACGCACCATATTGGCAAATCGTGTATCGGTCAAAGCCTCGCCCGGAATATCATAGTCGGTATATTCACCGCCTGGCGTAGCATAAATGTCATCACCAAAGATATCAGGACGATTTCCTCTCGTTTCGAGAAGAACGGTATAGCGTTCCATCTCATCTTCCGACAAGCCGGAACCTACAATAACACTGTTCAAGCCCTTATTTCTGAGTTTTACATGCAGAATATAATACTCATATTCTTCTTCCTCCGTTGTGGTTTCTCCGGTTTCCGGATCAGTAGAAGATACCGTTCGTGTACGGATTTCTACTTCTTCTGTGAGTGTCAGCTCATACTGCTGGTCAAAAAGCCATTGAAGCGTACCCTGCACTTCAGAACGAGTGTAATCTTCAAACTTCACTGTCAGATAAGCTGCAAGTTCATAAGGATTGTGGTTGATTTCGTCAAGGTCATATCGGTACTCATCATAGCCACTGTGTGTCTGCTCAATCTGATTGATTTCGTTGCGTAAAGAAGCTTCCAATGCCTTGTAGTCATCGTCCGCACCGATAATGTCCTCATCTTCCGCTGTAAAAGAAGTCCCAAGAACTGTCTGCATACCACCCTGGAACATCGCTCCGCAGGAAGTAAACATACTGGATGCAACGATAAAAAGCAGACCGCCAACTAACACCAGCAACAGTGCTTTGGAATGTGTCGTACAGAATTCTGTCAGCTTTTCTGAGATAGACTTTGCACCTTTTGCGGCTTTTCCAGTTCCTTTTGCTGTAGAAGCAGCACCGCTTGCCGTATCTTTACCGGCTTTTGCGGCAGTGTATTCTTTCTTGATTGCCTGCTTCTGTTTCCATCTGGAAAGAAAATTGGAATCCGCATCAGGGCGATCCTTATTAAACTTCTCATACAGTGCATCTACATTTGCCTTATCTGATTTTTTTACCAGCTTTTCCGCCTTATCGTAGGCTTTCAGCTTATGGCTATATGCAGCATGGTCAACGGTATAGGCAGTGGTTTCCACTGCCTTAGCCGTCTCCTGAGCAGACTGTACACCTACATTATCATCCTCATACTGAGATACTGCCTGATGTGCTTTTGCCGTCACTGCCGCCATCGAAGCCCTGCTTGCCATGTGCTTTGCCACGGAAGGTCTTTCAATTTCCGTAATCTCTGCCTTTTCAAAACGCAGCTTTGCCTTTCTACTGCTCCCAGCAGATGTTTCCTGACGAAGCTTAGCGGAAGACTTTTTAGATGCCAATTTATCTACCGCTTTTTCTGCTTTGTCGGCAGCTTTTTCCGCATGATCTGCTGCTTTTTGCACCTTGGCATCAGAAAGATCATCTTCGGTAAATCGAAGGTGAGTCGGTTTCTTCACCATCGTTTATCCCTCCTTTGTTGCCACCACCTCGTTCAATTTTGTGGTCATAATACGATAGAGTTCTGTGTCAGTCGGGAACCTGTCAATAAACGGCAGAATCACATTCCCATAGAACAGAAGTCCTTCACCCTCACCGGAGTTGGTTACATAGGAAAGCTGGTGTGGAGAAATATTCAGACGCTTTGCAAGAATGCCTCTATCCTCACTTGCCTGATTGAGCATATAGATGAAATCAGAGTTTTCAAGAATATTGGCAATCTCAGGAGAACGAAGCAGGTCCTTAACGTTCTGTGTAATGCCAGTCGGCAATCCACCCCATTTACGAAATCTTTTCCAGATTTCTACGGAATAAGTTGCCGTCTGCTCATCTTTCAGAAGCAAATGGAACTCATCAATATAGTACCTGGTGGATTTACCGGCACTTCGATTTGCAGTCACACGTCCCCATACTTGGTCCTGAACCACCAGCATACCGATTTTCTTCAGCTGATTTCCAAGCTCCTTAATGTCAAAGCAAACCAGGCGATTCTGAATATCCACATTGGTTCTGTTATTAAACAGCTTCAGCGAACCCTTAACATAGATTTCCAAAGCCGTTGCCACATGATGTGCTTCCTTTTCATCCTGTTTGAGCAGTGCGTTATACAAATCTTCCAGAATCGGCATATTCTCAGGCACAGGATTATCGAAATACTTCTGATAGATCTGATGCACGCAACGGTCAATAACCGTCTTTTCTATCGGCTGCAATCCATCTTTACTACCCATGATCAACTCACAGAGAGAAAGAATAAAATCTGCTTTCAGTGCCACCGGATTATCATCCTCGGAGTAATTCAGGTTAATATCCATCGGATTGATATAGTTGGAGCTGGAGGAACTGATTTTTACCACCTGCCCATTGAACTTGTGAACCAACGCAGAATACTCGGCTTCCGGATCACAGATAATAATGTCATCCTCTGTAACCAGAAATGCATTGGTGATTTCTCTTTTTGCAGAGAAAGATTTACCGGAACCAGGTGTACCAAGGATAAGACCGTTCGGGTTTTTCAGCTTCTTTCTGTCTACCATAATCAAGTTGTTGGACAGGGCATTCAGACCATAATAAAGAGTTTCCGGTCCATTCTGGAACAGTTCCTGCGTAGTGAATGGTACAAAAATAGCCGTAGAACTGGTAGTCAGACTACGGCGAATTTCAATCAGATTCTGTGCCAGCGGCAAACTGCTCATCAGCCCCTGCTCCTGCTGAAAATCAAGCCTGCGAAGATTGCAGTTATGCTTCTGAGCAATACTCTGTGCCTGGAATACGTTATTTTCCAGTTCCTGCTCCGTGCGACCAGTATTCATCACAAGGAAGGTCAGCATAAACATACGCTCATTCTGGCTCTGAAGCTCCTTCAGGAGTGCTTTTGCATCTCTGCCATAAGTGGCAAGGTCAGAAGGGATAATATCCATATCATAACCGGAACGGACTGCCTTTTTCTGTTCCTCAATCTTAGAACGGTCAAGCTCTGTAATGGTATGCTTAATCGTCTTGATTGCCGCAGTCTGGTCCACTGACTGAATGTGCATGGTCACAATCTGGCTGGATTCCATATCCAGAAAATCTGCAAGCATACGGTCACTCAGGTCAGATGCAGTAATTTGCAGATAGGACATGGAACCGAAAATATTTCCCATCTGGAAGGTACGATTTGTCTTGAAGGCAAATGCTGTTGGAGCGATAAAGTCTTTCACGGACAAACCAGATTCCACAAGGTATTTCCAGTCAAAGAAGAACTTGTCGTTGTCTCCCATATGAAACATAGCGTGCATCAACCGAAGTCGTTCCTTCCCGTTCATTGAGGTGGCAATCACGCCCAAACGACGGAAGTTATTGAGCAAATCGTTTTCGATGTGCTGCAATCTTGGCTTTGCCTGTTTCATAGAATCTGCTTCAATGCCAAATGTGAGAAATTTTGTCTTAGTCAGACCGTTATTTCCCTGTGACAGCTGCTTTTTCAACATTTGACTGTACTCTGCACGCACTGCATTAAACGCATCTTTACGGAATGGAATACGAATACTTTTTTCAAAGCTCTCCGCATCGGTACTCATGTTCATAAAAGACAGTTCAAAATGGATTGAGCTGTCGAAGAAGTTCAGGAAACTGCACCACTCATCAAAAATAGCTGTTTTATCCTCTTGCTGCGCCAGCTGATAGTTGATGTCCTGAAACTGAATGGTTTTGGTGTAAAAGCTGTCTGTGATACGGCAAATTCCATCCGGGAACATCCTCTGGAAGGGAATGGACTGCTGTGCCGTTTGGGGAACACCATTGTCTTTCTTCGCCCGTTCTACAACAGCCTTAATTTCTCTCTGCTGTTTGCGGTTCAGATTTGCAGGCATTTTGACCTCTCTTGTCTGCTTTTTCTTCTGGAAAAACAATCTTTTCGACCTCCTTTTCAAGTTGATACTGTCGCATCAACACATCGTAATAATTATCCGTCTGAAAAAGGCGAACCTTGGGACGGACAAATTTTGCCTGAATAAAATGTCCTGCGATAACTTCAAGTGGCTGACCATCTTTTTCATACATTGCCAAAAAGAACAGAGGCAACATAACGATAATCATCACCATCGTTGCAAGACTGACATTTCCAAAACTCTTGATCCAAAAGAATAACGGCACTCCAATCAGTGCCGCCGTTCCAAAGCATACCAGCTGTCTCTTGGTGAGATTGAAAAATGCCTTTGTTTTAACCCTCGTCAGGTCACGAGGTACGGGAATATATGCTGCCACAAGAAACCTCCTTCCTTAGTGGGCTGAGAATATACTTTTAGCAAGTGTTCCTGTCTTAAACAGGGTAAAACACAGAAGAACGGTATAGCCCATAACGCCCCAAATGGAGCCGATGATATCATCTGTGAATGCAATGGATTGAACCAGAACTGCATAGATACCGACACAGATCATAATCAGGAAACCCTGGAATCCAAGTGCAAACAGCGAACGAAGATAGTTCTGTCCCACATTACTTTGCTCTCGATTGCCAAATGTAGAAAAAGGAATCGGAGCAAGACTGACCATCAAATAAATCTCAATCATACGTCCATAGACAATGACAAAAATAATGATTGCCAGAGCAGATATGGTCACTTGCACGATAAAAGATTGCAGGAATACCCCCAGCAAAGGACCAAGATCCATCGCCATCAGCGTATCTTCCATATTTTCAAGGGCAGAAGCATCAATTGCTGTGCTTCCAGATATAATTCCGGCACTTGCTGTGATGACATTCTGCGTGACATCGAACACAGCCATCGTAATGTTAAATGTGTTAGTGATTAACATGACCGCAACGAAGGTCTTGAACACCCATTTGAAAAATGTCCATGTCTCAAAATTCGCCAGATTGTTGTGGTCAATAATCATTTGAATTAGCTCATAACAGGCTATGAATGTCAGTATTAAGCCTGCTATCGGGATAATCACTGACTCGGAGATGTTGCGTACCATGGCAAAAACGTCCGGCGAGAAATTCGCCGGTGTCATGCCAACGGAGGTTGCTATCTCGCCAACCTGGTTGTTGACGGACTCAAACA
>OHCU01000459.1_pt1 | contig 17314 bp, 23 predicted proteins | sample 1566861 | NCBI WGS metagenome assembly OHCU01 (sample SAMEA3879521, study PRJEB24766) | human gut metagenome | biome: human-associated habitat; feature: feces | place: USA | collected 1985/1987
TTATATTTATTACATTTGTTAATATAAAATTATAACAATGTGGTTCTGCATCAATTTTATATTGTCTTTGATTTTTGTTCCGCTTTTTACTAAAGGGTGGCCGATGGAAATGAAAGTCGCAACGTTTATAATTTCTTTAGGTGTGTCTCCTCTCTTGGGGATTCCCTTAATGAAAATGGGATATAAATAACAAGGATGGTATTGAACAGTAAAAAATTACGATTATGACAGAATGGATCATTGTTAATATAGCGGTTGTAATAATATTTATCAATTGGAAAGGCGGGAAGTGGAAAAAGATCGATTGGTTTGCAGCTTGTTGTCTTTCTATTCTTGCTTCTACTACTATTATAGGATTTCCTCTATATGCATTCATAAAATATATTATGGACTGACTTGTCAACAATAGAAATTCACGAATATGATATTACTTTGGCTACTTTTCAATTTGCTCTGCGTTTGGCTGTTTACCGGCAAGTGGGAAAAATTTGACCGGGTATTCGCATTCTTGTTATCGTTTTTTTTTACCCCGATTATCGGAATACCCTTAACGAAAATTTTGAGCCGTTTTTGGCATTAACCCGTTATCAATAAAAAATTACAACTATGGGATTACTTTGGATGCTTTTCAATTTGCTCTGCGTCTGGCTGTTTACCGGCAAGTGGGAAAAATTTGACCGGGTATTCGCATTTGGGTTATCTTGCCTTGTCACTCCGATTATTGGAATACCCTTAACGAAAATTTTGAGCCGTTTTTGGCCTTAACCCGTTATCAATAAAAAATTACAACTATGGAATTACTTTGGCTACTTTTCAATTTGCTCTGCATCTGGCTGTTTACCGGCAAGTGGGAAATGTTTGAGCGAGTATTCGCATTTGGGTTATCTTGCTTTGTCACCCCGATTATCGGAATACCCTTAGCAAAATTTTTACTTCGTTTATAGGACCGGCCTGTCCTTTATACTCCCGATAACCATGGGTACTTTTACCGTAAAAAAAGTACCTGTATGGCATCACGACTGACAGAAGACCAGATCAAATGGATACTCACCCTCGACGCCTCGGCGGCCGAGAAGGAGATAAACAGCCTGATAAAAGTAAACAAGGAGTTGCAGGAGGCGAACAAGGGCGTACAGAAAGAGATGCGCCAGTTGGAAGCCGCCGGAAAGAAGGAATCGGACGAGTACCGCAACCTGAACGGCGTGCTTCGTGAGAACAACAATACCCTGAAGGCGAACCGGGAACAGATAAAACGGCTCGAGAACCAGATGGGACTCGCCAATCTCTCCATGTCGCAGCTCAGAAGACGGGCGCAGGACTTGGAGAGCCAGATGAACCGCACCTCCCGCAACCTGCATCCCGAAGAGTGGAACAAGCTGCAAAAAGAACTTACCGAGACCCGCTCCAAAATGAACGAACTCAAAAAGGCGGGTAAACAGGCGGAAGAGTCTTTGGGCAAGTCTATTCTTATGAAAGGGGGTATTGCAGGTTTTTTGGGAAATATGGGTACTAAAGTTGCCGAGTTTGTAGGAGGACTTATCTCCGGCATGAAAGACCTCGTTGCCGAGGGCGTCAATATGGCGGCGGCCGCCGACGGGGTGACCCGTGCGTTCGAGGCGCTGGACCGTCCCGATCTGCTCGATAACCTGCGCAAGGCGACCAAGGGGACGGTAAACGATCTTGAGCTGATGAAAGCCGCTAATATGGCGAAAGACTTCAGAATACCGTTGGAAGATCTCGGCAAGTATCTCGAATTTGCCCAACTCAAGGCGCAGCAGACCGGACAGTCGGTCGAGTATATGACCAACTCCATCGTTACCGGTCTGGGGCGGAAGTCGGTGCTGATACTCGACAACCTCGGATTGTCGGCCGCCGAGATAAACGAGCAGATGGCAAAGACGGGCGACTTCATGTCCGCAGTCGCCTCTATCGTGGACAAGCAGCTCGCCGAGGCGGGCGGGAGCTATATATCGGAGGCCGATAAGATGGCTCAACGTACGGTGAAGCTGCAGAACGCCCAGATGAAATTGGGAGAAACCCTTCTTCCTCTTAAACAAAATCTTGATGCGACTTTCGGTTCGTTCAAAATAGGCCTGCTCGAAGCTACCGGATGGGTAGTGAAGAACCGGGCGGCGATCATCAGTGCGGTTCTGGCTCTCACATCATTTATTACGGCTCAGAAACTGGTGGCGAAAGCGACAGCCATAAGTACGGCAATAGTCAAAGCGCAAGAGGTGGTGATGTCATCCGTCAAGGCTGTTACTCTGCTATTTGCAGCGGCTAAAGCTAAATTAACCGGCAATATAACCCGAGCTACCGCTGCCATGAAGTTATTCAATGCGATAACCAAGATGAATCCTGTTGGATTATTGATCGGTACACTCACCGCTGCAGCGACGGCGTTTATGACTTTTAGAAACCGGACGTCCGAGACTATGGATATCTTATCTGAGGCCAATCGGCAAACAAGTCATGAGACCAGTACTCTGAACCGGTTAAGAAAAGTAATACATGATTCATCTAAAAGCTATGATGAACGGAAAGCCGCCATTCTTGAAATACAAAAAATAGTACCCGAATATCATGGCTCGTTAACCGAGGAAGGAAAATTGATTAATGACAACAGCGATGCCTTGGACAACTATGTCAAGAAATTAAAACTGTCTGCCATGACAGAGATAGCCAGCCGAAAGCTTGTTGATGCGGAAAACAAAAGAGATGAATATATCAAAAGTCTCGGAGATGACGCATACAGGTATCTTGAAGTCAAAAACGCAGCGTCTGATTCAAAATATGATAACGAGAATCAGGCCGCGGTAGCGCATGGAATGTCTCCGACGGTATATAAAGCGATAAATAAAAAATTGGGTAAACTGAAAAGCGATGTCGAGAAGTATGAAAACCTGATCAACAGTTATATGTCTGATTTGTTCAAAATCGACAATTCGTCAAAAAGTCTTTCCGGAGATAGAAAAAACGTCAATGACAATAAAGCCTCGAAATCTCCCGACTCCATGTCGGCAGATGTATCGGCCAATGACAATGCGTACAAGGCACGCCTCTTGTCTATCAAACAGAACCGGGAAAAGGAAAATCTCACGGACGAGGAGTATAACCTGCAAAACCTTAAGGCCGAACGGGAGTTTCTTGACGAGAAACTGAAAATCCTCAAGATGTATTACCAAAGGGAGAAAGACACGAAAAAAAGAGATTCGATCGCCGGACAAATATCGGATACGGAATCGAAAGGCATTGACATCGATAACCGGATAGACCGGGCGGAAATCGATAATGTAAAGGCGAAATGGGCCGACCGGATGGCGCAGGAAGAGGAGGGCTACCGTCAGCTGAAACTGCAATTTACCAAACAACTGGCTGACCAGAAGATAACGAAAGAACGGTATGACGTCGCTATATTGGCCTTGGAAGAGGAAGAGTTAAAAACCCGTCTGACCTTGCAAAAGGAGTATCTCAACGAATTGACCAATCTTGAGGTGCAGAACGGGAGGCTGAAAGCGGAGATTGTTAGGGAAGCGGGTAATGAGGTACTGAAAATCGAACAGCAGGTAGAAGACAAGCGTGCCGAACAGGGAATAAAGATGTCTTCTCTGCTGAAAGACTTCAAAGACCAGTTTAACCTGACCAACCAGGAAAGTGAGACCGACACGCAATTGAAGTTTCTCGAATCGGTCTATAAAGTCCGCAAGGCCGAAGCCCAAAAGCAAGGTCTCGACACGACAGAGTTAGATACCGCATACGAACAGGCCAAGACGAATATTTTGCTCAAGGGGGAACAGGAACGGGCGAATATCCGCCAGCAGTACGGGATATTTTCGATGCAGGAAGAATACCAGTTACAAATGGATATGCTTGAGCAGCAATATGCTCAAGGACTGTTAAAAGAAGAAGAGTATCAGCAGGCTAAAAACCAGCTTCAGGTACAGCGGGCTAAAGGATATTTCGATACTTATTCGGGTCTGGCAAGCAATGCTGTTGAAGCCATGCAGCAGGCAGAACTTGACCAGATAGACGCTAAGTATGATGTTGCCATAGAAGCCGCACAAGGAAATGCGGAAGAAGTGGAGCGCCTCGAGAACGAGAAAGCCCAGAAAAAGTTAGATGTACAGAAAAAATATGCGGATGTAAATTTTGCAATTAAAATCTCTCAGATTATAGCAGATACGGCTGTTGCCATAATGCAGGCATACGCACAATTGGGTCCTATCGGAGGGAGTATTGCTGCAGCATTTATGGCTGCAACCGGTGCTGCACAGATTGTCTCGGCGAAAGCAGAGCGGGATAAAGTGAAAAATATGAAGCTTAACACTTCGTCATCATCATCTTCTTCATCTTCTTCTTTTTATGGGGAAAGGGTAGTGACAGGGAGAGAAAGCGGAGGGTATATCGATGTGAAGCGTGAGCAGGATGGAAAGAGATATAAGGCAGTTTTGAATCCTAAACGCCGGGGATATATCGGTTCTCCTACCGTTATCGTGGGTGACGGACCGGTCGGTAAGAGCCGGGAGTGGGTAGCGTCGAATGATGCCGTATCGAACCCGACGATCCGCCCTTTGCTCGATATGATAGACAGTGCCCAAAGGAGCGGAACCGTGCGTACCGTTGATATGAATCTGTTGATGCGTCAGCGCATAGCGGGGTTTGAAAACGGCGGATTTATCGGCTCTGCCGCCCGACAGAATCCGGATTATACATACGGCGGAGAACGGCAACAGGATGACCTGTCAGCGATAATATCGGAAACGAGAGATCTGCTGCTTTATCTGAAATCGAACGGGATAGAGGCACGCTCATTCTGGAGCTTGACCGAGTTTGATAAGATACAGAAAAGAAGAGAGGCGTCGGAAAAACCTTTTACCCGAAAATACTAAAAAACATTTCTTATGCAAGTTATTAAAAACGGGGAGATACTCGACCTGAAAGAAAAGCAAATCGAGATCGATAACACTTCTCCCATTTTCAACATGAAAGGGACACAATCTGTCTCAATGAATTTTCCGAAAACACCCAAGAACCTTCGGTTGTTCGGTTTCCCAAATCGTTTGGATAGGTACAATAAAGTAAGCGGAGATGAACAAGTCGAAGTAAGAGACGGTGTTTTGATAAAATCAGGTATAATGAATGTGACTGCCGTAGGGGAAAACATAGAAGCGAATATCGGATTCGGAGAGAGTGAAGCGTATTCGAAAATGAATAAAACTAAGCTGGCGGATATGACCGGATTGCCGGTCTTTTATCCACCTTTACCCTCTACGGGTATATCGTATATATTAAGTATGCTGGAAGGAATTTTAATCGACCGTTCCAAGTTCGATGAATCGGACTTCGGGATTTTTCCGGTCGTTACTTCCTTTGAAAAAGACGGGGATACCGGAATACGGAAGAATCTTATGATCTTGAATGAGTTGGATACGAGTCAAACAAAATTTAAAGGAGATGACGATAGATTTATATCGGTTAAAGTCGATTCGGAATATAAGGATATAAAAGTCCCTATAGGTTACGGGATATCTCCATTCCTAAAATTGCATGTATTGTTGCAGTTGGTTTGGAAATATTTGGGATTTAATTTAATAGAGAATCCTTTCCGGGAAGATTTTCAACTTAGCAGTATCTGCGTGCTAAACAATACATGGGACACTATCGTTGCCGGTGAGATCCGCTATTCTGATCTGATGCCTGACTGTACGATTGAGGATATTTTGTCTATGGTTTGGGGAAAATTCGGAGCCGTGTATTTTGTCGATTCGAATACGAAGAATGTACGGATAAAATTGATCAAGGATATTCTTCAATCTCCAGAGTCGGAAGATTATTCGCTCTTCAAGTCGGGAAATCCTGAAATCGGTGTTTCTAAGGGGAAACAGCTAAAGTTCAGTTGCAACAAATCGGGAGATCTTACTGAGACAAGCAAAAAAACTTATAGTGAGTTTCTAAAGAGTCGCAATGGTATAATAACTTCTTTGTCTGCTTGGGATTTGTTTAATCCGTCGGTGCCGGCCTATAAATATAACAATGTTTGTATAAAAGAAACCGGAGAGTTCTATTCCAAGTCTCCTTTTGATACCTATAAGCGGATATCTTCTCCTTTTTTTGATTGGGATCTTGGGATTGAGAATTTGGAATATGAAGAAATAAAAAGTCCGGATAACGCTTTGCCTATTTTATCCGCAATAACTCAATATAATCCGGCCCCTTATTTGGATGCTGGGGAATTGAACTTGAATACGTCGTTGCGTGTTAGTGCGGATAAGAAAACAGAATCGGAAAGAGAGGAGAGAGCACCTTTGTCTATCTGTTTTGCGTTGCATAATGGCGGCTCTTGTTTCGGCTCTATTTTCAGTTTCGAACCCCGAAGCGGAAACCGAGTAAATATTGATGGGAATGAGTTCTCGTTAGATCTTGTCTATCAGGGTAGTTCGGGATTGGTTATGAATTTTTTTCGTGATTATATGGATTTCATGAGGCATGCCAACCAAGAGATAACGCAGCCGTTGATTCTTCCTAAAATAACCTTGTATAATTTGGACTTCAGTCGGAAGCTGCTGATCGATGGACAATTTTTTCTTCCGGAAAGCTTTACCCAGATTGTCGGAAAAGGTGGGGATAGCGATATCAACATGAAACTTCGGAGTCTTACCTTACTTCAACCATACGACTCTAATGAGTATGAACCTGTTGACCCGACTCCGCAACTCTATTATTGGAAAGAAGTAAATTATGCAGAAGATGAAATAGAAAGATACAGATTGATTCTTGAAAATGATCCTGATTATGAAAATGTTGAAGTCTATTCTGTTAGTTATACAACATCTCCTTCTGAAGATGATTTCGCTTATTTAACTGCTCCTACAATAGAAGATTATAATAATGCCGTAGAACATCTGGAACGCTATAAGGTTTTTATAACATATAGGTATTTCAGAATTTCTGATCAAAGAACAATATTAGAATATTACGATACGGAGTATAAGGCTGGAGTAAAAGTTGCGCTTATCTGATGTCCTTTAAGGTATGTGATCCGGTGTTTTATTTTGTGATAAAAACCGTTGAATATGAAAGTTAGCGTACCGAATATCATTAACTGTTCCCAACTGTTGCCGGCATTCCGGGCATTGCCCGGAAATGCGGATAAGGGAACTGAAGACCTGTACTGGTTCTTGACGATTCCTTCCGGGGAAAGAGATGCTTTTCTAAAGCGGAACGTCCGGTGTTCTTTTCAGTATCAAAATAGTATAACAATTCCTGTATATGACCCAAGTTGAAGTAACAGTTCCGGCTTATGCGCTGGTCAATAATCCGATTCCGGTATCGATTAACTTGCCCAAAGGAGGTGCTCGTATCCGTATGCAAGTTATATATGAAGAAGAAGTGATATATGAATCGGTATATAATATTCTTAAAAGTATAAAGATTGATATTTCGGATATTCTTCAAACCATTGTATCGGTTAAAGACCGGGACATGACCGAAATCTCTTTTTGTGATGATTCGGAACAGCTATGTGAATATGAGATAAAATTGACGGAATTATTCAACGGTGAGACGGAACTGTTTTCAGGTAAGTATATTGCTGTTTGGGGAGGTGTCAGCAAATTCTTTTCCCGGAATACTCCTATTGAAAATTATATTGAAAATAAACTGTCGGGTAATGCGGCTCTGACGACACGGACAAACGGGAAAATCATAGTGTGGCGCGAAACCGAGATTGTCCCTTTGAAAATATTAGGATCTCCTGATTTGCAGATACATATAGCCAGTCCGACCAATCATGTTTATGCATGTCCGATCGTACAGAGTTCGAAAAAATTGGCAATTTATACTCTCAATATACCGGAAATAAGAAAGAAGTTTTTTTCAGATTTTGATGAACTGCCGGCGTATTTGTCGTTCTTATTTAATGGAGTATTGAGTTTTATTTTGGTTTTCACTCCGGGCTCTGTGTCGGTAAACCGGTATTTACTGCGTTTTCGTAATTCTCTCGGATGTTATGAGCAACTTGAAGTGACCGGGAAAGCAGAACTTTCTACTCACTTCGACTCGGAGGAGAGTTTTGAACATTCCTATTGGGATCAGGATGTAATGGATTATGCAGCTTCGAACCAGAGAAAACAAGGAATGGTATTGATCACCGCTGAAACGGGATTTAAAGATCATGACGAGCTGATGTTCTTACGGGACATGCTCGCCTCGGACGATATTTATTTGATCGATTCGTCCGGACTGAAATCCAAAGTACTTGTCTCATCAGAAGATTTCAAGATTCCTGCCGTAATTGAAGAGCCGGTATCGGTGCCGCTTAAAATCAAGTTTGCCGATATGGAGCAATCTTATTCCCCGAATCCGGATGACGGGATTTTGGAAACTTATCCCGGTGAGTGGTTTTTGGCCCGTGGTCGGATAAATGCTGCAGGGCTGGTTTATACAAATAATACGATAAATACTATTTAAATATGGATTTGAAAAAAATACAAAGTAATGCCGGTGGCCAGACACCGAGTACCGGTCAGGAACTGGTCGATGCTTTTAATGAAAACTTTGAACTGGTTGATAAAAATAAAGCCGACAAAGACCTGTCGAATGTCACGGATGAAGACTTGGTCAAGGTTCTTTATGGACCGGATTATGACAGCAGCGCCGAAGCATTCAGGGAATTTATCACGACAGTACCGGAATCGCTAAAAGTAATAAACAAGTCGGCAATAGACAATACCACATCTTCCGGCAGTTATATTGTCATCGATAAGCAAAAAACCGATAGCTCGTATTTGCTGCTGTTGGTAGATATGAGTGTAAATACGATAAACAGGGAAAAAACATATACACAGAAATTATTCGGCGACTCGTCCGGCGAAGTATTAGTAAGGGAAAAATCCGGAGACTCGGCATGGAGCGAATGGTCCTCCCCCTTTGTCCCCGTAGATCTGACGAATGTAGATAAAAAAGCAATACAGGAAAAAGTCGGTATTTATGAATCGGAATATACCAACGATACGGATGATTCCCGCCGCTTTATAGCATTAAAGGTTTGGGACGATGCCGATAATAACCGCAGTATCGGCATCACATCGGAAGGAGAGCCGTTCATAACCTTGTTGGATCTGGAGGAAAACCCGGAACGGATACCTCTTGCCCTTTCAGACCTGTCTAACGTACCGGCAATAAAAGCGATTGATGTGTCAGAGCTCGATTTAGCTACGGATAACGGATGTATTTATTTGGTAAAAGATCCTAACTATATGTTCAACACCCGTTATATGATGACCGTTACTCGAGTCGATACCGGATCGATATTTACAGTGCAAACCCGATTATCCGTAAACGGGGTTGAGCAACGGAGTAAAGGTAATGACGGCATTTGGACGTCATGGAGTAATACTCTTAAAACAGTAACGGAGAGCTATGACGGTCTGATGCCTTCGTCGGACAAGCGGAAACTGGACTCGATCGAAATCATAGATATCGATCTCAATACCGCTGATGGTACAGAAGAAATAGCCGATGCGGATACCTCCATACCGTTTTTAGGAAACGACACATTCAATGATATAATCACGAATATTGAAACGGGGACAAGATACCTGTTCTATTATAAATATAGCGTTGAAGATACGACCTATACAGGAAATTTTGTTTTTGCGACAGAAAATGGCGAAATCAGGAAAATATCGTTTTCTAATTCGGAGTCTTCGATTTCATTGTTTGTTGAAGAAACAGGAGTATCGGGCGGTCCGATTGAAATAGCAGTAACATTACCATAACGATAAAACCATAACAATATGAACAATATCATGCCCTTAGATAAGAACCTCAATCCCGTACCGGTATTGCCGATAGGAACAGCCCAAGACATCACGGACGGGACACTTCCGTCAGGAGCAAGCCGTATAATCCGGATAACGGCCGTTACCGACTGCCGGCTTTGGCAATATAGAGGAGATAAAACCGGAAACGGAGTTCTCCTCCCGTCCGGACAGACAGAATACTTTTCGGTATATGAGGGGTATTCGATAGAGATATCGGGAACAGCAAATGTAATGGAATGATGAACGGATTAGGGAACTTAGGACATTTAGGGAAGCTTGGTCACGCTTCAACCTCCGGGACGAACCATCCGGAAGTAGAGGCCTCCGGCCGAGCTTTTCCGATCTGGAACACGAAACCGGGAGACGATAAACTGTTGTTCCTATCGATACATGGGCTTACGGAACAGATCGGCACACCGACTCCGGAGAATCCCGTACCTATGCGATCGGTAGGAGACAGAGGGCTGTATTTGTCAGTCATGCAGGATAAAGAAAGCAGCGATTACCAGTTGTTGAACATCAAAGAAGCAATGAAAAAGGCGGGACATGACGGCATACTTCGATCAGTAAACAGCATATACGATGAAGTAGTGTATAACGGAAAAGAATGGAAACTGATACAGCGGATAGGTGTGAGTACAGGATTCACCGTCACTTCAATCTCAACACTTAATAGTAACGGAGATTTAAGAGAAGTCCTTATAAGAGGATCGGTAAAAGGAACACAAGTAACCCCTGACATATCTGTCTTTTACAGCAATAAATTCTATTATACAGGAGATTCCACATCCAATAAGTGGAATAAAGTGTATGGAGTATGGACAAACAGTCTGAGATACGGATTTACAGTTGTATATGATATAACCGACTATCCAACGGAAGAAGCATTAAAAGCCATGATCGAGGATGAAAGTACTATCTATTATTATGTATTATTTACTCCGGCAGAATATTCTCTTGATTTACCGGCAATAACGACCTGTGACGAACAGACCTATTTCGCCAGCAATGCCGCCGAAGTAAAACCCCGTATGATAGCCCGATGTAAAGTATCGAAAGCATTGGACTACATCCGGGAGGGTCTGATCGGTTACTATACCGGTCGAGGACGAAGCAACACGGATGAGAATAAAAACATTCTTCCGGATCTATCCGGCAACGGGAACGACCTTGAAAATAAAAACTTCGCATATACGCCGGAATCGGGTTACGGAGACGGTTATATCCAATATGACGGGGTAGATGACTTCAGTAATGTCGCATGGACAGACGTTACTACAAAATCTGTACTTCTTGTTTGTGAAGATATTGTAAACACAAAACAATCTCCTTATTATAGCTTGACATCTATGATTGGGAATGACCGATCGTTATTCGGGGGTATCTCTAATGGCAAAATTCCAGCTAACAATATTTATGGTTATTTTAATTCATCTAATTTAGGAAGTGAATTATACACAAAAGATTTCTCGTTAGAAAAAGGCATTTTGAATATATATTTAGGGAATACTGGCGGTTTGATAAATAATCCTGAATATGTATATAATTTATGTATTGGAGCAGGTAATTTTTATGCAAATCCACCCAGATATTCGTGTAAGGTTAAAATCTATGATTTCCTTGCATATACGAGGAAATTAACGGATGAAGAAATAGAACACAACTATAAAGCGAGTTTGCAATATAACGGAGAAGATATAGACGGCAAGGCCGGATAAAATAACGAATTCTAAAAACCAAAATACGATGAACAGATATTACAGAATTCCGGTATCAGAGCTCAAAGAGATAGACCCGGATTGGGAAACGAGAAGACAGGACGTGGAAGGAACAGAAGCGATCATACACGTAGAAACATACGAAAGGCTGATATCGGCAATAGCCGGAGACATAATACCCCTATCAGAAGAACACTCGGAGAGAAAGAACTATCCCATTTATCAAGGAAAAGATCTGGAGGAACTGTTGAACAGCCCGGAATGGACACCGGATCAGGAAGGAGGCCGGCGATGAACTGGATGAAAGAAAGCAACCGTCCGCGTCATGTCCTATACGGATTTATAGGGGCATTGATAGGCACGTTACTGTTTGCCGTAGGCTTGGCGATCGGTAAGGAATACGGAGACAAGACGTGGGGCGGGCAATTCGACCGGCTCGATTTATGGGCGACACTGATAGGAGGTATTACCGGGCAGATTGTTCAATTGTTTATTATATGGATTTTAAGTAATTTATAAAATGAAATATATCTCTGTTTTTAAATAGTTGTAACAGAGATATATTCGTATTTATTAAAAAATACCATCATGATTAACTATAAGTTCATTAGCTTCTTGTATGTCATGAGGTGTATATGTATCGGTCATGAGTATATCTGCATGTCGAGCCTGATCGCGCACAGTTATTGTATCATACTTTTTCAACATTGATGTAATTCCGGTATCTTTCAGACTATAAAATTTATATTTGGGAGGGAATTTCAGATCTTTCCGAATATAACGTGTCCAGAAATCTCGAAATGATTTCTCGCTTTTATATTTTTTACCTGGCTGAAAATTATCTGAGAATAAATAGTAATCACCCGGATTATTGAAAATACCCAAATCTAACATTAGGAGAATTACCTTTTTAGGGAGTGTGACACATGCGTTTTTCTTATTTTTCGATATGGAGTCGGGAATGAATATTGTTTGTTTTTTAATTGAAAAATTCGATATTTGAATTTTACTCATTTCTTTTGGCCGTACAAAACAATAATGTAAGATATAACATGCCAACAGAAAATGTTTGTTCTTTTTGATCAAATAGTCATGTAGGCGGACCATGTCACCATCAGGGATTATTGTCCGCTGTTTTTTATGTAACCGTTTTCCCAGAACGGGAATTCCTTCTGTCGGGCGTTCCTTTAAGTAGGAATTCTGAACCAAATAAGAAGAAAATACACGCAAAAAAGTCAAATAATTATCTCGAGTTTGCGCAGTATTTTCCCTGTCGATATAAATATAATCCAAAAATTCTGATATGAACATCTTATCAAACTGGTATATGTAAGTAATCGGGACTTTTCGGCTTTGATTCCATTTGATCATATTCCGGAGGTAAGATGCATAACCGACAAATGTCTCTTCTCGATAATTGCCATCGGAAAACATTTTTTCAATAAAGTGTTTGTACCGTTCGCATACCTCTATGAATGTATGATAAGCCCGACTATTTTCGGCTTCTATCCAAGGATTCCATCCTTCATCAAGTTTACGAGAGATTCGTTTACACAGTTCGTTAGCATATCTCCTTCTGTCTGCAGCTTTTTCGATAAAATTAATTTTGATCGTTTTGATGCGCATTTTACCGGCAACAGGATCGAATGCATAAAAACCGATATACCATCGTTTCCCGACATATAGCTTGGGATAGGTATAATTAATGATTTCTTTTAGTGTAGTTTGGCCTTTCTTTTTTGACAACATTTTTTTTACATTTTTCGCAAGTAGCAAAAAATGCAACGTTAAATATCCTATTTTATCTCTCTGCCGTATTTCTGCCGGCATATTAAAATGAACATAGCCTAATTATTTATTAATTAAATAATTAGGCTATAATTAGTCGGGGTGAGAAGATTTGCGACTTAACAGCGGAGGCTTCTTTTATATTAACTTGAAAAATGAGAGAAGCCATGAATTTAAAAACACGTTGTTGCAGAGTTATAACCCTGTTCCTATATAAAAAGTTCATCCCGATAGTAATAACATTATTTCTTGCAGGTCGCAAAAAGACAGATACCTGCTTTCTCAAGAATAAACCATGTGAACCCCTTTCTAAAATTCCCGAGCTAAAGGTAATAAATAAAACGATATCGGATATTCCGGATGATAAATTTCGGGTTTCGTTCGGCCTTTATCTGTCGGGATATGATTATGAGGAGATCGCCGGCATTATGAACCTCCCTCTCCATGAGGTCGAGTATAGCATACGGTTTGTCAAGGAAAAGCTGTCGTCCGGTCGCTGAATTGATTTTGACGGAATAAAGGCTTACCGAATAATGTATCATATATCTCGTTGTTAAATGATATTAATAATAATATCATTATTCTCTTCTTTATTTGTTGATGATATTACTATTAATATCTTTGTGGCGTACTAATCAAATAAACGATGAAATATTCTGAAATTCACAAAAAATTGAAGGCAAATGGATGTTATCTTGTAAAAAATGGAGCAAATCATCCTCATTGGTTCAGTCCGATAACCGGACTTATCTTTCAGACAAGTTATCACGAAAGTGAAGAGGCCAAAACCGGGACAATGAAAAAGATCAGTAAACTATCGGGAGTTAAATTGTAAATCCCACTTAAAATAAAATAATTATGAAAACAGTAGATGTTATAATAGAGCGGGGATCGGACGGCACTTTCGATGCCAATATGGAGACCTATTCCGATCTTGAATTCGGATTGTTGGGACAAGGCAAAACGGTGGAAGAAGCGAAGGCGGATCTGATGAATTCATACAATGAAATAAAAGAAATATTTGCAGAGCAAGGAAAAGAAGTGGAGGATCTGAGGTTTGAGTTCAAATACGACATTCCTTCTTTCTTACAGTATTATGCCTTTGCTTTTACATTGGCCGGAGTGGAACGTATAACGGGAGTGAGTCAAGGACAATTGAGCCATTATATAAATGGAGTGCGAAAGCCCAGTGCGAAAACCGCAAGAAAAATACAGGAACGCATTCACGAATTTGCAAAGAGTCTAAGTCAGGTTCGTTTCGTTTGATTAGTACACTTACGAACACTTGATGTGTGAGGGTATTCTTATCCGAATACCCTCTTTTTTATTTTTTGTCTTGGCTTTTTCAAATATATTCACCACATTTGTAAAAGACGATTAATGTGAATATAACCGGGCGCAAGCGGTAATATTCCCTAAAATATACCAATTGGTCAAAAGCTCGTAAAGTAAGAGGATGCGCCCTCTGAAATGCGGGCTTTGTTTTTAGTATGATTGATAAGACACAACTGGACGGACCTTTATCTGTAATATATTTTCATAATGTTAAAAGAAATCAGCCATTCGACACAGACTGGATATCCGATCTTTCAGAAGAAAAAATAAGGGAGATCGTAATGTTGCTTGAAGCGGATGGATACATTACCAGTCGTATAGCCAAAAAAGAATACCATGAATCATATATGTGCACCCTCACGAATAAGGGCGTTCAATTTTGTAATGCGGGAGGATATAAAAAACAGAAAAGCAATGAACGTAGAAAAATAATCTTATCGGCAATAGGAGTGATTGCCGCGATCGCAAGTATCATCGCCGTTATTTGGCAAATACTGAACTGATTAACAAAATAAGGTAAAGTATTAAGAGAAGTACGGCAATAAAAAGAAACGCTGTCAGAAAGAAGTCCGGATCTTTATACCATTTTATTTCAGGTTTCATAAACTCCTTGAATAAATAGCTGTTTTTTTCTTTTCTCATATTCTTCTCTTTTCTACAAAAATAGCTTTTTCCCTTGTTTATTTCAAATATGTTTCTCATATTTGCAATGCTCAACATTTAAAACAGGCGACGATAATCGCCAACTCTGCCGTTGGCATTTTTTATGCCTATGGTTTTCGATATAGTTCCGTCCCGTGTGGAGTGTTAATGCACCCACAGCCTGTTTTAGGTGTTGAGCAACGGGGAGCGGAACTTTTTTTGTTCCCTTCCCGTCTTATAATCAAATTATTGTTTCATTTAAATTGCTCAACAAAATGAAAAAAACAAGAACACTGACCGTCAGCGATCTGCTGGCGACACTCCCCAAGAGCACCCGTATACTGGGCTTTAAGTTTCACCGTCAAGACGGACTGTTATCGGGCAAGGTGGAGGCGTGCCTTCACGGGCGATTCGAGACCTTTATCATCAGGGAAGGAGGCCGGTCATGAAAGAATCTGTAAATGTCGGAAGCCTCGGCTTCACCCCTGAGATGATGGCCGTCATCAAGGAATGGCGCGAGCACGGAACGCTCGCCGATCTGGACTGCATCTGCGAACAGATACTGCTCAATTGGGAAGGTATAGACGATTACTTAGATGTCAAGGCTACGCTGATGCTGTTATCGTCCCTGAAGAGACAACTGAAACCGTTCTTAACGTCAGAAACAGAGAAGCCATGAAAAAGGAAATGAGCGATTATAAGCAGGCGATTACAGAGCGCTATGTGCCTGCGAGGACGGTTGAAGAGTCGACGCACCGGCTATCGACCGAAGAGATTTGTGCAGCGATAAATAAGATCAATCCGGGAGTGGATATTTCGGCCTCCGAAGTTTATGATCTGATGAAGTCCGCCGGCTTCCGATTCGTAGCCGTTCCCGGTACAATCGGATTGCAATTCAAATGGATATTGATTGAGAAATAGTCCTCTTCTGAGTTTTGTCCTATAAATGATGATACGCATCAGGTCACGTTTTTTTAACTGTTTATAACTAAAATCGAGCCTGATGCGTATCATAAAAATTTTCTTAACCCATTAAACGAATAATTTATGAAAACCAAAACAATTGCGAGAGTAAACAATGTGGCAATTTTGGCCGGTAACGATTCTGAAAAATTAGTTCCTATCAAACCGATTTGTGAAGCGTTGGGAATCGATGACGATGCTCAAAGAAGAAAGATTCAAGATGATGATTTCCTGTCTTCAGTTGCCGTGCTCAGCACGGCAACTGGAGCTGATGGCAAACAGTATGAAATGTTCTGCCTTCCCCTTGAATTTATTTTCGGATGGCTGTTCACGATCAACCCGAAAAACGTAAAAGAGGAAGCCCAAGAGGCTGTCCGGCAATACCGGATAGAGTGTTACAGAGTGCTGTATAACCACTTCTTCGGAAACCTGAAAAAGCAGATCGAGCAAAACGACAAGGAAATAAGGCTTTTGGAGGAGATCACCGAATTGAGTCAGCAAAAGACCGCTATTCTCAGTTCGCTCTCGGAAAAGAAACGGCTCTTGGAGAAACTTCGGGAAGAGCGTCTGAAGAACGAGCCGGAACTGTTCTGACAAGCCGGACGGGAACCCGGGATGACGGATTCCCGTCCTTTTCCGTACCGTTTGCGAGTCTTAACTTCACCGGAAAAAAGAGATGGTAACCGAAGAGATGATCAAAAAAGAGTTTATACACCGGACAGTGAGCCGGGATATAAGACGGATATATGCGACACAACAAGAAGAGATTTCTAAAGTTTTGCACGGGGAAAAAGAAGACGCCATAGTCTCATTCTTATCCTCGCAGTCGGGGCGGATAGTCACATCGGGAGGTATGCAACCTGTGTTTTATATGAGCACATTGGTAGGAATACGGTTTCTCGACATTTATTATAGCCGGAACGGAAAAGGTTCTTTTAAAAAGTTGAAAATTTATAACCGGGCAGTATGGGGCATATTGTATAAAGAGACCTTGCCCACTTTGAAATACGGACTGTCCGAGAATATAAAACAGAGCATACGGGA
>OHCU01000482.1_pt1 | contig 16567 bp, 15 predicted proteins | sample 1566861 | NCBI WGS metagenome assembly OHCU01 (sample SAMEA3879521, study PRJEB24766) | human gut metagenome | biome: human-associated habitat; feature: feces | place: USA | collected 1985/1987
CGGTAAATCTGAAGAAGCCCATCAGGCCGTGCAGTTTGGCGCCAAGATCCTTGCTGACGCTGCTCTCGAACTGATTGATGATCCAAAACAGCTAGAAGCTATCCAAAAAGAGTTCAAAGAAAGAAAAGAAGCAGAGGAAAAGAATCCCTCTGCGTAAAATGAAGCCTTGTGCACTTGTCTAAGTCCCATATATGATATAACTGAAAAGGACCTTGCGGTTTATGAAATCGTAAGGTCCTTTTTGGATGTGCGTCTTTTAAAAGATAAAGGCAACAACGAAGTTGAACAGGGCACAGCAAATGACGCTTGTCGGTACAGCTATAAGAAGCAGCCGGTTAAAGAGCTCATTACGGTCTTCTTCTTTCGGGCTGGAACCAAGAATCAGGGATCCGCCAGAGGAGAAGGGACTAATGGCACTGGACTGTGCACCGAGTACCGTGCAGGCGAAAAGAACCGGTGCGGCAATTCCCGTAGAGCTGGCAAGACCAGGAATGAGCGGGAAGAGTGCTGGCGTTACAACACCTGTGGTCGAGCTGAAGAAGCTCATGATGGCCCCGATGATGGAAAAGGCGATTGGAATCAAGGGCTTTGGCACGTTGCTTCCGACCCAGTTGCTCAGCATGGTGATGGTTCCTGCTTTGACGGCAACGGCAATCAGCATGCCGGCGCCTGCAATCATGACAATAGTGTTCCAAGGTATTTTGGCAATGGCCTCTTTCTGTGGGGCCAAATCAAGAAGCAGGGCAATGACAGCAAAGATGATGGCAACTAGGCCAACATCAATTTTTCCCGCCATGTACTTGATGAAGGGCTGAGATGGCATAAAAATCTTAAGCAAGGGGAAGGCAAGAACAACAATCATCATGACAATCATCAAGGTCAAGGTTGTCTTTTGTTTTCCCGTAAATGCTTCAGGTTTCTTAAAGACTACCCCTTCCCCGATATTTCGATTGGCTTTGACCCCAAATTTAAAGATGGTGATCAGTAGTACGGAAAAGACGAGGGAAAAGAGAAAAATCTCCATTTCCATGGCAAAGGTATCGAGGGCTGCTAAATTCTTGTTTGAAACGGAGCAAAGATGAATGAAAAATACCTCTAAGAAGATAATGTAAGAAATAAACGAAGGAGTGAGACTCATGTCAGGATTTTATACCGAAGCGGACTATGAGAATTCGATCATCGAATTATTCCAAAACATGGGATATAGGTATGTCTACGCACCAGATTTGGAGCGTGACTTTCGTAGTCCATTATACGAAAAAGAATTGCTATCAGCACTGCACAGACTGAATCCGAAAATGTCGGAGGATGCTATTGCTGATGCGCTATTCAAATTGAAGAATTTTGAAAACGCTGAACTTGTCCAGAAGAACGAACTCTTTATGGATTATCTTCAGCATGGAATCGAAGTTCGGTACTTCGTTAAGGGCGAGGAGCGCTCCGGCCTCGTATATATTGTCGACTACAGAAATCCTGATAATAATTCCTTTGTTGTAGCAAACCAATGGACTTTCATTGAAAACAGCAATAAGCGTCCGGATGTGCTTCTGTTCCTGAATGGTCTGCCGGTTGTGCTTATTGAGTTAAAGTCGCCATTCCGTGAGGAAACCGATGCCTCGGAGGGCTACCAGCAGATCAGAAACTATATGCAGGAAATTCCGTCGATGTTTATCTACAATTGTATCTGTGTCATCAGTGACCATCTGACCAGCAAAGCCGGAACAATCACCTCCGGTGAAGACCGTTTCATGGAGTGGAAAACGAAAGACGGCAGCTATGAAAATACGCAGTACGCTCAGTTTGACACATTCTTTGAGGGAATGTTTCAGAAGGAGAGGCTGCTAGATATTATAAAAAACTTTATCTGTTTCTCGAATGAGGGACTGAAAAAAATCAAAATATTAGCTGGCTACCATCAGTACTTTGCTGTCAGAAAAGCAATCGAATCCACAAAACATGCGACGCTTACGGATGGTAAAGGTGGCGTATTCTGGCATACACAGGGCAGCGGGAAATCTCTGTCTATGGTTTTTTGTGCGCATCTTCTGCAGGAAGCACTGGATAGCCCCACTATCGTAGTAATTACAGACCGTAACGATCTTGATGATCAGCTGTATGGACAGTTTGCCAAGTGTAAGAATTTCCTTCGTCAGGATCCGATGCATGCGGAGAGTAGAGAGAATCTGAAAACACTTCTAGATGGCCGTAAAGCAAATGGTATCATCTTTACGACGATGCAGAAGTTTGAGGAGTCATCGGAGCCACTATCTGAGCGTCGAAACATTATCGTAATGGCGGACGAAGCGCATCGAAGCCAATATGGACTCAAGGAAAAGGTTGATGCAAAGACCGGTGAAATCAAAGTGGGTACGGCACGTGTAATCCGTGATAGCCTGCCGAATGCAACATTCATCGGATTTACCGGTACTCCGATTTCTGCAAAAGACCGAAACACGCGTGAAGTGTTCGGAGATTATATTGATATCTATGACATGACGCAGGCCGTGGAGGATGGCGCAACACGTCCAGTGTACTATGAGAGCCGTGTCATTAAGTTGAAATTTGATGAGGCAACGCTAAGACTCATCGATCAGGAATACGATCTGATGGCGAACCAGGCAGATCCTGCTGTGATTGAGAAGAGCAAGCGTGAACTTGGTCAGATGGAAGCAGTACTAGGTAATGATGCAACAATTGATTCCTTGGTGCAGGATATTTTGGATCACTACGAAAATTATCGTGAGAATCTACTCACCGGAAAAGCAATGATTGTTGCTTATTCCCGTGCGATTGCCATGAAGATCTATCATCGGATTCTGGAACTCCGTCCGAATTGGACGGAGAAGGTCAAAGTCGTCATGACGGAGAGCAATAAAGATCCGGAAGAATGGCGCAGTGTCATTGGAAACAAGCGTCGTAGAGACGAGCTTGCTAAGGAATTCAAAGATAACAATAGTCCGATGAAGATTGCGATTGTTGTTGATATGTGGCTGACTGGTTTTGATGTTCCATCTCTGGCAACGATGTATGTCTATAAACCGATGCAGGGCTATAACCTGATGCAGGCGATTGCTCGTGTCAACCGTGTATTCAGAGATAAGGAAGGCGGACTGATTGTCGATTATGTAGGCATTGCCTCTGCACTCAAACAGGCAATGAACGATTACACGGCAAGAGACAAAAAGAATTATGGCGACACGGATATTGCTAAAGTCGCCTATCCGAAATTCCTGGAGAAGCTGTCGGTCTGCCGCGACCTGTTCCACGGATTTGATTATTCGAAGTTTGAGACAGGCAGCGACCTGGAACGGTCTCGTACCATTTCAGGTGCCGTGAACTTTATTCTTTCTCCTGCAAAAGAGAGAGAACGAGAAGACTTTGTAAAAGAAGCCTTGATGCTTCAGCAGGCTTTGTCGCTCTGCTCATCACTCGTTGAAAGAAACATGCGTATTGAGGCGGCATTCTTCGAATCGGTTCGTGTGTTGGTCATGAGGCTGACTAATCAAGGCGAAGGCAAGAAACTGTCTCTGCCGGAAATGAATGCACGCATCAACGCCTTATTGAAGTCCAGTATCAAGAGCGATGGCGTGATCAATCTGTTCTCTGAGGTTAAAGAAGAATTCTCCCTGTTTGATCCCAAATTCCTTGAGGAAATCTCAAGGATGAAGGAGAAAAATCTTGCTGTCGAACTTTTGAAAAAGCTGATCGCTGAGCAGATACAGATCTACAGACGATCAAATGTTGTCAAATCCGAGAAGTTCAGTGAAATTATTCAGGGTGTCATGAACCGGTACCTGAACGGAATGCTTACCAATGAGGAAGTCATCGAAGAACTCCTGAAAATGGCGCAACAAATCCGAGAGGCTCACGATGTAGGAGATGAGCTTGGTCTCTCTGAAGATGAGCTGGCATTCTATGATGCACTTACTAAGCCCCAGGCGATTAAGGACTTCTATGAAAATGATGAGCTGATTGCTATAACAAAAGAGCTCACAGAGTCACTACGAAAGAATCGATCCGTCGATTGGCAAAAGCGAGATTCGGCGCGTGCCAAGATGCGTATGATGATTAAGAGGCTTCTTAGGAAACATAAATATCCGCCAGAGGGTATGGATGATGCGGTTGCCACAGTAATGCTTCAGTGTGAGCTGTGGACAGATAACAATGATATGGATCGCCGAGTGGTTAGTTATACCGAGGCTTTCAGTAAAAAATCACAGGATTTACAGATGGTAGCGGAAGAACCTGCGCCATACGGAACAAAGAGGAAGGACTAGCCTAATGGATGCGACAAAAGGTAATATCTACGCTATCTTAAATGGAAATAAGCAGTTTCTGATCCCTGTTTATCAAAGGTACTACAGTTGGGAGACGGAGCAATGCAGTCGTCTTTGGAATGATATTGTTGATATGCAGAAAAAGAACAAGGTCGGACATTTTGTCGGTTCCATTGTGAATATCGCGGAACAGGCAATGCCGACCGGTGTATAGAAATATATGATCATTGACGGGCAGCAGCGCTTGACTACGCTGAGCTTGCTTTTGATTGCTCTCCGCGACTATGCAGAGAAGCATCCGGAGGATGGCACTATCAATGCCCGCCGTATTGATAATATGCTTTTGAAGAACGAATACGAGGACGGCGATGAGAGGTACAAATTGCTTCTTACGGAAACTGACCGTGACCTGCTAATTAGTCTCGTCGAGAAAAAGCCGATTAGTGATCCCGGTCTGTCACGTATCCTGCCGAACTATAACTTTTTTGCCAGTAAAATAGCAGATATGGAATTACAGCCGAAAGACGTCTATGAGGCTATCGGTAAGCTTCAGATTGTCAATATTACTCTTGACCGAAATGTGGATGATGCACAGGCAATTTTTGAGAGCTTGAACTCCACAGGTAAAGAGCTGTCTGAGTCCGACTTAATTCGAAACTATGTGCTTATGGGACTTGAGCCGTCAGAACAGCGATATGTATATGAGCACATGTGGAGGCCGATGGAGCTGCTCTTTGCTTATGAGAAGCAGGACTCTGTTATGGATAGATTTTTCCGTGATTATCTGACGATGAAGACTACGCGCATCCCAAAGATTGATCGAGTTTATGAGGGATTCAAGGCCTATCATTTGAATTGCGAGTTTGCTACAATTCGTGAGCTCTGCGCAGACCTTTTGATCTATGCTACCTATTACACAAATATGATATTCAGGAGAAGCGACAATACTATTCTGAAATCGCTGTACTCAGATATCGGAGACCTTCGTATGGAGGTAGCCTTTCCGTTCCTGCTCAAAGTGCATAACGATTGCGCAGAGGGTGTTATCACGGGAGATGATCTTATTGAGATTATCAAAATGTGCATCAGCTATGTATTTCGTAGAAGTATCTGTGATATTCCGACAAATTCGCTTAATAAAACTTTTGCGACGCTGCGTAATGAAATCAAGGCCGATGATTATATGAATTCTATTAAGGCTTTCTTCGTACTGCGCGATGATTATAAGGAATTCCCGAATGATGAGAAATTTGAGAAGGCATTTGTGTCCCGTGACATTTACAATATGCGTTCCAGGAATTTTATTCTTAGTCACCTTGAAAACTTTGGGAATAAAGCCCCAATCATTATTGAGAATTATACGATTGAACACATTATGCCGCAGAACAGCAATCCAAGTGACGAATGGAAAACTATGCTTGGCGCAGACTGGAGAGAGGTTCAGAAAACCTACCTGCACACAATAGGGAACCTTACGCTAACAGCTTATAACTCTGAAATGAGCGATAATCCATTTATGGTTAAAATGGATATGGAAGGTGGATTTAAAGAAAGCGCTCTACGCCTTAACACTTATCTGGTAAAGCTGAGCGAATGGAATGAACAGCATATAAAAGGACGCGCAAAGCTGCTGGCTGAAAAGGCAAAACAGATATGGGAGTATCCAGAAATTTCAGATGCTGAGCTTGCGCCGTATCAGATTGAGGAGAAACCTGCTCAGAAGTATACAATTGACTCATACGATATCAATGCATTTACCAGAACACTTTTTGATATGCTCGACCGGCGTATTTGTAATTTGTCTCCGGATGTAAAGCGTGAGTTTAAGAAGTTGTATATTGCTTATAAGCTGGATACAAATTTCGTTGATCTCGTAGTTCAGAAACAGCGTCTCCGTATATCTCTGAATATGAAGTTTTCGGAAATTCATGATCCGAAAGGTTTATGCAAGGACATCACCGGCATTGGCAGATGGGGCAATGGAGATGTTGAGGTGTTCTTTGAACACACTTCTGAGATTGACGACATAATGGAATTAATCGAGCAGTCATACAGCAAACAGGCTGATGAATAAAAAAGAGGATGCCTGACAACAGAAGCTTAGAGTTGATACGATTGGATTTCAGACTTGTTCTGTCAAAACGAAGTATTGAAGCGGCCGGCAAATCTATAGGTAGGAGCAAGGGTATTGACCTGTTTCCGAGAACGGATAAGAGTAAAAATTGGTATATTTTTTGGCAAAAACACGCTTTGATATATTCCCGCGAACGTCCACGAACGATTGCGAATTCAGATGCACACTCGACATCAAGATGAAGCAGTCTAGCCATGTTGAGACGGTCGTTCTCATGACGCGGGCGCAGTAAGGAAGCCTCGCAAAGAGGCTGTGATGCTCTCCCCGCGGCAAAGGTACCTGTCACAAACGAAAAACAGAGGGTAACCATCCAAATCCGTCTTGTGATTTGGATGGTTACCCTCTGTTCTCCTTTACTTTGATTTAGCCACCGATAACGTATAATAAGTTTCACAAATTCAATTTCATATAAAAATAGACATAGTCCATTGCCGTCGGTAAAATTAAGTTACCACACAAAACCCACCGAGGAGGCTATGGCTATGTCTGATAACATTATACAACTCAATGAGGATCTCATAAAGAACAATCTCAAAGATCTAGTACGCAGTAGCGTCGAAGAGACCCTTAATGCTCTGATTGATCATGAGGCTGATGAACTCGTCAACGCAGAAAAGTATGAGCGTTCCGGTGACCGAAAGGGCTACCGCTCTGGTCATTATGAGAGAAACTTCTCAACCACTTCAGGTGATGTGACTCTCAGGGTTCCCAAGCTCAAGGGCATTCAATTCCAAACTGCCATCATAGAGCGTTACAAGCGTCGTGAATGCTCCGTTGAAGAGGCATTGATCGAGATGTACTTAGCCGGTGTTTCTGTTCGCCGAGTAGAGGACATCACAGAAGCTCTTTGGGGAACCAAGGTGTCTCCGGGAACCATCAGTAATCTCAACAAGAAAGCCTATGAACATATCGAAGAATGGCGTCCTCGCCCGCTTACAGAGGAGTACCCCTACGTCTACGTTGACGGTGTATAGCTAAAGCGAAGCTGGGGCGGTGAGATTCAAAACGTTTCTACCCTCGTAGCCATTGGCGTGAATCATGAAGGTTATCGAAAGATTCTGGGTGCCGTCGAGGGCATGAAAGAAGACCGTGAAAGCTGGAAGAACTTCTTCGTCTGGCTCAAGGAAAGAGGCCTTAAAGGCATTCGCCTCATCATTGGAGATAAGTGCCTTGGCATGCTAGAAAGCATTCCTGAGGTCTTCCCTGGTGCGCGATATCAGCGCTGTACTGTACACTTCTACAGAAATGTATTTACCGTCACGCCCAGAACAAAGATGCGTACAGTCTCTAAGATGTTGAAGGCAATCCATTCTCAGGAAAGTAAAGCCGCAGCCCGTGAAAAGGCTGCACTGGTTGCTGAGAAGCTTCGGGAATTGAAGCTAACTGCGGCTGCCAAGAAAGTAGAAGAAGGCATCGAAATGCAAATCCCCGTATTGATAAAAGAACTTTTCGCACCCCAAATCTTGAAAATCGCTTGATATATGGGCTTTTGAAGCATGCCGCTTCGGAAGTCCATTTTTTATTTTTCGGCAAAAAATTCATTTGCACATTTTTCGTATCAAATTTTCTGAAAACCAAAATGCACAACATTTGAACGGTAGGTTAAAGGGTATCGTTCTATGGTTTGATAATCGTTCATGATTTGGATGACAAAAGACTCCGTGCAGACTATATCAGTTTGCACGGAGTTTTTTTAATCATTGATTGTTTCCAGAATATCCTCGACACGGCAATGAAGAGCTCCACAGATTTTAAGCAGGACATCAGTTGTGATGTTAGCACCTTTACCGAGTTTTGCAATTGAAGCGGCGCTTACGCCGGCGGCTTCTTTTAATTCCATTTTGGTCATGTTTTTGTCAATCAACAGCTTCCATAGTTTATTGTAGCTGATGCGCATTTTATCTTTCTCCTTGTTCGATACCCATCATCATATTGAAGTGCTGTTCTTGATTCATGTATTTGAAAATCATTCTAAATGTGTTCCGGTAGAGCTGTTCATCAAGAAAGTCGTCCGTATAGTTGATTCCATCATTCACACTGGAATTATCGGAAATAATGTAGGAAAGAAGCACTTTCGCCATCTCATATCGCTCTGGAGTTTCTCGACCATTTTCATCAAATAGAAAGTCGTTCTTATGGTCTTCCAGAATACGATTCCTTAGATCATCCTCTTCATACCCGCAGAGTTGTAGGAAATAATATTCTAGAATCCTGCGAATGGTGCTCTTTAACGGGATACCGCTCCGGACTTCCTTATAAGATTCCCAAAGGGCAGCGTAGGAGTTCTTAACAGGATTGACATTCATCATTTTGGTAGGGCAGTCGGGGTTCTGCTTTTCAAACAACTGGACGGAAGATTTATTGTTGATTTTGCGGACCAGGTAAAAAGATACAAAGTCCCAATTCCGGGCATAAAGATAAGTTACTTCACGATGGAAATAGGCATTGTGGGTAAGAATGAAAATCTGCTTGATGAAATTCCCAGATGCTGCTGGTTGTCGGTTATCGATATTGTTCCGACAGATATGGATCATCTTACGGATCTGGGCACTCACGATGAAAAGTGTACCACTATCCATACTCGAAACAGGATCATCAATAACGACAATTTTTTTTCGAGCATTGTCGTCAGCATCGGTGCTTCCGAATACAGTTTGCTGGAAATACAGGAAAGCAATGAAATTCTTTTCTCCTTCACTAAGGTCGTGGGCAATTTCATCTTCTCCCGTTGCATCATTGGTACGTACTACCGCGTAGTTTCGGACCGGTGAAGAAATCTCCCGTTTGATTGAGCCATCTGGATTTTTTATTTCTTCCCAGTGGGGGCAGACTTTGAATCCCTGGAATCCGGCATCTTTTAACATGAGGTTTATGTTGTTCATGGCGGACTCAGTTTCTTTTGTCTGGCTGTTCAGATCTTGGATTTCTTCTTTGATGTTTGTAATTTCCTCGGTTTGGCTATCAATGATATCCTGTTGTTCCTTTAGCTGTTCATTAATGGTAGAGGTACTTTTGTTGAAGGCTTTGATTGAGTCCTGCACTTTGAATGACATCAAAGAAAAGACTTTGTCTCTGCATTCTTCTTTTTTCCTGGGGGCGTTGGTAACTACTGTGTTGTTATCGGAAATCAGCTCATTGTAACCCCTAATCATTTCTTGGAGTTCTTCCAATATTGGGGCGGTTTTTTCCAGTTTGATAGGCTTCGATGGCTCGGCCACTTTTTCTCTTATCAGAGCTATATTTGTGGAAATGATTCCCTTAAGGGCCTCCAACTTGTTGTTGTAAGGCTTTACATCAAGAACAGGATACAGCGGATCCGGAATTTTAAACAAGGGGGCATATAGGGTGTTGGCTTCTTTTCTGTAATCATCAAGGAATTTTGACAGTTTTGAGAGGTTTTCCTCGTATTGATTATCAAAGCTAGCTGTCAGTAATTTTTCAAATTCTGATGGTAAAAGCTGTGAACAAAAAGGACATCTCCCATCAGCTTTGCCATGGTATGCAGCATGGCCTTGGCGTACCCATTCAGATGCGTTGATTTTCTTCCAGAATTTTGCAAGCTGGGTATCTGAGGAATTGACAATCGCAACAGACAGAATGTCATAGCCGTCTATGTTATCAAGTACAGTAGTATCGGCAATTGGATTAAAATGCGAATAAATCTTTGACGTGGAGGAATAGGCAGAATCATACATACGCTTAAGTTCATCCAGATTACATTCTGTAGAAGAACACTGTTTCACTTTTTCGGCAAAATTAGCCTTTGACTTGAGATACCCAACCTGTGTCTTTGGAAATGCTTCACGAAGTTTTTTAGTTTTCTGCCAGATCAATTCGCAGAATTTATTACGGATATTCTTTTTGGCATTGTTTAATTTCTCCTTTTTATTCGTGGCATCTGTTACTTTTTCCTGTGCTTCATCCAGTTGCCTTGTAGCATCATCAATCTTGTCCTGGATTTCAGCATTTTCCTCGGCCATAGTAAAAACACCTGGAAGGTTATGAAAATTCTGCATATTCCGGTTTATGTATTCCTGGTTGAAGACCAGTACTTGGTAGTCTGATGCAGATCTTCCAGGAGTATATTCAACACCAGTCCCGGATTGGATTGCTTTGGCAATGGTGGATTTTCCCGTACCATTGTTTCCAAAAAAGTAGTTGATATAGGTAGGCGAGATGCTGGTATTGGTGTCTTTAAAGGTTGCAGCATCTACTCTAATTTTCCTTATTTCACCTTGAAATTTTTCATTCATAAGCGGTCACCTTTAAATAGCCGGCTGGGGGAGATCCATTAGTCCGGCTTCATTGAAAGCTTCAAAAAGATTAACTTTATGGACAGACCAGGCACTGTGATTCAAATCTGTAATGGCGCAACTCATGTTTAAATCAAAATAAATGGCATATTTCTTTTCACAAAGTATTTTTTGCGGGAATAATCCTATTGGATGGAATGCCACTCTAATTTGGTTGCCTTCATTTTTTACTTGTGTAATATATGCGTAAATCGCATTCTGGTCAGGGTTCGGAATTCCATGGTACTCGGTGTTTTCCATACAGACAAGAGCTGGGAATGTCTTTAGTTCGGTAATCCCTTTTTCTGATAGGGATGAACAACGGGCTAATATTTCTTCTGGAACATATCGTTGACCTAATGCACGGTCTAATGGAAAAGTGACATTATTGGTTTTAAAGACGTCTGGATCACAGGTAACAAGAAGCTGATAATACTTTTTACTAAAGTTGTGAATTGCTATCATTTGGGCGGCACTATTTGGTGCGCCTTGATTAGCTACAATTGTAGTGTTGAAGATGACTTGGCAGCCATCCATATTGTATGTTCTGTTATTTTGGTTCTCTATATACGTGCTGTTAATTGGGCGTACTTTATTGGGGCCAGGAGCCGTTAAATCATTCATGCCTTTTTTCTCCTCAGTCATTAAATGTGACGTTACAATCTTTTAAGTTATACGTCTTAGATTCGCTATGGCCGATATTTGTCTGATTCTGGATAATTGTAATGTGGGGGCCACTTTGCGTTGTCTCGTCTATGACCGTAGCTTTAACAGTCTCGGCTTCATCCATATCGATATCGAAGTCTCTAATATACTGGCAAAGCCGTTTATGCAAGATTGTGGTCTTTTTTCTGTCAGTAACAACCTGTTGACGTAGTTTTTCTTTTTCCATTGGATTCTTTATGCAGATAAAGTACGCAGATGCTTCGTCATACCAAAGATGACGGCTCCAAAAACTGAAATAAGCATTTAATGTGTTCAGAATATTATATTTCAATTCATTCAGCTCTGGGTTTTTAAAGTCCGTATCATTATCTTTCCATTCTTTAAGTTTACAATCAAAGGTTCCTGGAAGATCGAAAGGCATAGGGGTTGTGGTAAGATCCGTGTCTTTGCTGAATTTGAGAAGCGAATTAAAGTCCTTCATCAGTTTTGGCAAAAGCCTAGCATCCCCTTTGGAAAGGGGATTTTTGGCGGAATCACTACTGTCATTCTTTATGCCAGTGTGATTTACAGGTTCCTTGACGGAAGGGTGGGTATTCTCTGTGTTTTTTACGGGTATATCCTGGAACCCTAGGTCCGTGGATACTTCCAATTCACCAAGGGTTTTGTCGATTTCATCAAACTTCTTTGGCTTGAGTTTCCATTTTGCTTTCGGATTAGGCTGATTAAACCAATCTTCAAAGGTGGGACGGCCGGACTCGCAGTCCGGACAATTAGTGATGACATAATGCAGTACGCTGAGGAAAAAGGGTAGAATACGTATGCTCTTTGACTCATGGAGTTTGCTTACAGGTATGCTCTTATCGAAGTCTGTATTGATTTTTGTATTTTGACTAATGGCTTTATCCTTCTGCATGATTTCAATCAAGGCTTTGACGAACCATATATACTTTTCAGGATCCAAAAAATGTTCGATAAACTCTGCTGTCCTCTTGAGGATGGCGGGGTCTTTTTTTATATATTTCGAATTAAAGCTGGACCTGTAACTTTCCTTGGTAAATGGATTATATTCACTCTTGCTATTGACACACGTTTTATATTCGGATACGACTTTGCTTTTATCGCCTTTATCTCTCGGGTCATTCAGGTCAGCACCGGTAACGACCTCTACAAGACCGAAATACACATCTGTATAGGTAAGACCGTCAGTACCGCTATGGTCCCTGTCACGCATACTTTTGCGTAGTTTTGTCGTTTCCAATAAAAGAGCGAACAATATACCACCGCATAAATGGGGAATACTGAAATCGTTTTGTGAGGGCATAACAGTACCTCCTGAAAAAGTAACCTTAAGTATCGCTAGTAACCCTAAACCACCTGTGCGACGGATTGACAGTAACCTTATCTAGAATAGGATAAAGCCAAGAAATGAAGACGAGAGGTGGAATGAAGTGTGATTGCTTGTTTTCTATCATTATACCATGCATGTGCGGGAATTAGTGTGTAGTTGTGAATCTAAATATTGCAAATGCAGAAATATCATCTGCAATCAGTTAATTGGATCTTGTTATGGATAGCCGAATAGTAAGTGTTTCAAGAACCGGCTATCTGCAGTCTGAACATTGATACGGCAGCAGGCAAGCCTGCTTCCATATGAGTGCTCAGGCACTCGAAAAAAATCTCTGTAGTCCGAGATGCGCATGAGGACGATGGGATGCATAGACAGTTCTGAATCACCGCAGTGATGCGGTGGGCAGGACTGGAAATGCCCCCACCGTTTGTTCCCGTGCGCCATTTTGGCATTTTGGGACCTGTGGGGGACTTTCCCCGCAGGTCTTTTTGGCATCCCTTCGTCCTCTGGCACGGACGGAAAGGATGCCAAAAATGAAAATCAGAGTCAAACACTACAGTTGGGATGAATCGAAAGCACCAGTGGTCACGGTAGTGGAAGTCCCTGAAGGTGACTGCCAGATCATGATCGAGAGGGATTACGAACTGAGAAAACAGGCGGCAAAGGAAGGGGAAGAAGTTACCCGGCGCAGCGCCCAGGAAATCATGGACGAAGAATTCAACAAGCCCCTCTATAACGACTGGCGCAGGGAGCACCGCAGAAGAAGTGAGTTCCCGAATTATCAGGGAAGGGATGAAGAAGATATCAGCTTGGCGAATCCCATCGAAGATGCTCCTGATACCTGCGGTTGTGCAGTTGCTGGGAGCGGATGCAAACGGAATGGAAAGGCAATGCCGGATATGAGTCTTGTAAGCCGGGATGAAGTGGAACGGGATCGCGAAGCCAGCGATGAAGAGACCAAGCAAACCATCAGGATCGCATTGGCCAAGAAAACAGAATGGGCAGAAGCTGTCATTGCTGTCTATATCGATGGAGAATCCGTCCGGGCATATGCTGCCAGAACAGGTGCCAATGAAAACAATATCACCCAGAAGCTGAAGCGAGCAAAGAAAAAATTACAGGAATTTTTTGGAAACCGTCAGATTTGACGGGTTCTCCTGGCTAATGAATAGGAAAACAATTCCAAACTTACTTTCAAGGAGGTCATCAAAATGACTACAACAAAAGACTTCATTTATAACGGGATGGATGTGCGGACGGCTGTTGTGAACGGAGAGCCATGGTTCGTGGCCGCCGATGTGTGCCGCATCCTTGGTATTGCCAACCCCAGCGATGCTCTTTCGAGGCTGGATGACGATGAGAAGAATACCCTCGTTTTAACCGAGGGTATTCCGGGGAATCCCGAAAAACGTGTGGTCAATGAAGCAGGTCTCTACACGTTGATTCTCAGAAGCCGGAAACCGGAAGCCAGGGCATTTAAGCGTTGGGTGACGCATGAAGTCCTTCCAGCCATCCGAAAAACAGGCATTTATGCTACAGAAGCCATTCTGGATAATCCGGATCTTGCGATTGCAGCTCTTACAAAGCTTAAAGAGGAACGGAATAGGGCAAGGGAACTGGCACAGATAAATGCCGCTCAACAGCAGCAGATTGCGGAGCTCCGGCCAAAGGCTACGTACTACGATCTGGTCCTGCAGTGCAGGGATCTGGTGAACACATCGACCATTGCCAAGGACTATGGATGGTCTGCAAACCGCATGAACCAGTGGCTCCATGAACACGGGATCCAGTACAAACAGGGCAATATTTGGCTGCTTTACCAGGCTTATGCTCCCATGGGATACATCTCGACAAAGACCTTCAATATCCCGGACGGAAACGGCGTCCTGCATAATCGTGTCCATACCTACTGGACACAGAAAGGTCGGCTGTTCATCTATCGGCTGATGACTGAGGAAGGAAACTATCCCCTGATCGAAAAGGAGTGTGGCATTTATGGACATGCATAACCAGGAACACTATCCGGATCCGACTCCGCAGAGAGCCCTCAGTGCTGTCGAAGCCCAGCGGAAGGCACTCCGGGCTTACCGGCCTCTCGTATATATCTGTTCCCCGTATTCCGGGGCAACGGATAAAAATATCCTGGCAGCAAGGCGGTACTGCCGCTTTGCCTTCGAAGAAGGGTACTTGCCCTTGGCTCCGCATCTCCTCTTTCCTCAGTTCCTGGATGACCGGGATCCAAAGGAACGGGAGGCAGGGCTCCATTTCGGCAACATCCTCATGAGTCTTTGCCGGGAAGTGTGGGTATTCGGGGATACCATATCTCCTGGCATGGATGCGGAGATTCGGCGGGCCAGATGGAAGAACTATCGGCTGAGATTCTTTAACGAAACCCTCGAGGAGGCAGAAAGATGAGATTTACGATTTACACGGCTGACTGTACCGGCAACGAACGAAATGCCATATATCCTAATAAAGCAGTCATCACAAGCAGCAGGGAACTGGGGACGGCTGCTGCTTTCGACCACGTTTGTGCGGCCTATAAGGACAACTACCGGAGCCGGGATAACTTCCTGGCTTCCGATGTGGCGGTGATGGACTGCGACAACGACCATACGGAAAATCCGAAGGAGTGGGTGACGGGAGAAAAGCTCCTTGCCATGCTGCCAAACGTGGCTGTGGCCATCGTCCCGTCCCGGAATAGCGGGAAAGCCAAGGAAGGCCGGAAAGCCCGGCCCCGGTTCCATGCGTATTTTCCCATCACCGAAGTGCAGGACGAAAAAGCCTATACGGCCCTGAAGCAGGGGATCCGGGAAGAGTTTCCCTTCTTCGACGCCCAGGCTCTGGATGCAGCCCGGTTCCTGTATGGCACGGAAGTGGTGCCGGAAGCTATCTTATGGCAGGAAGGGAAGCAAACCATCACGGATTTTCTGGCCGGCCTGGGACCTTTGGAACCCGACCAGACGGAACCTCCCTTCTATACCGGGAGTTCTATCCCGGAAGGCAACCGGAACAACACCATGTCCCACTTTGCCGGCCGGGTGCTGAAGCGGTATGGGGATACGGAAAAAGCCTACGAAGCCTACCTGCAGCGGGCTGAGAATTGCGAACCGCGGCTTCCGGAAAAAGAGCTGGACACCATCTGGAAAAGTGCCCTGAAGTTCTTCCGGAACAAAACAAAGCTGTTGGCCACCCGTCCCTCCAGCCGGATGACTTCTCGGATATCGGGGAAGCCAAAGTCCTGGCCCGGACCTGTATGGGACGCCTTCGGTACACCAGTGCTACGAAGTACATCGCCTACGTGGGTAATCACTGGGATGAAGATGAACATAAGCCCCTGGGGGTCATCGAGGACTTCATGGATGACCAGCTGGCAGACGCAGAAGAAAAGATCCGCCAGGCAGAAGATGACCTGACCGCCATCGGGATCTCCCGGGAAGACGTGAAGTCCAGAAGCAAGACCCTGGCCAACCAGATTCCCGGGGAAAAAGTCCATTTGCTGACGGCCCTTCTCAGCGCGGATGCTTACAAGAAATTCGTCATGAAAAACCGGAACTACAAGAACATTCTCAATGTCCAGAATGCCGCCACCCCCATGCTGGCCCTGGATGTTTCCGAGCTGGACTATGATCCGGAACTTTTGAACACCCCGGAAGCCACCTACGACCTTTCCAAAGGGATGCATGGAAAACGGCCCCATGACCCGGATGACATGATCACCAAAGTCACCGCCTGCTCTCCCGGAACCCAGGGAGGAAACATGTGGCAGGAAAGCCTGGACCTGTTCTTCTGCAAGGACCAGGAGCTGATCCAGTACGTGCAGCAGATCGTGGGGATGGCCGCAGTGGGC
>OHCU01000526.1_pt1 | contig 15383 bp, 8 predicted proteins | sample 1566861 | NCBI WGS metagenome assembly OHCU01 (sample SAMEA3879521, study PRJEB24766) | human gut metagenome | biome: human-associated habitat; feature: feces | place: USA | collected 1985/1987
CTGTCGACCAAACCCGCCGATACGCAGGGCTTCGGGCTGCAATACACCCAGGGCATCGGGTCATTCTGGACGACGGACGAATTCCTGCGTCTCACCTACGGCAACGACCGCTGGCAGACCTCCACGCGCGTGGTATATTCGTCGTCCCCTAACGAATATTCCTACCGGAACCACGACAAGAAGGAAAACATCTACGACGACGAGCACAACATCATCGGTTCGTACTATCCCCGCGAAAAGCACGACGACGGAGCTTTCCGCGACTTCCACCTGTTGCAGGAGGCCTATTACAACACGGGCAACGGAGACCGGTTCGGCCTGAACGCCTGGCTGATCGCCTCGAAGCGCGGGCTGGGGCGCATGACGACCGATTACGGCGATCCGAAGAAATTCATCAACGAACAGCGCGAACGCACGCTGCGCAGCGTGCTGTCGTGGGATCACCTGCGCCGGAACTGGAAAGTCGCGGCCAAGGCCGGATACATCTACAGCTGGTTCGCCTACGACTACGCCAACGACGTGGGCAACGGGAAACTGGAGTACATGACCACCTCCCGGAACTGGTACCACACGCTCTTCGTCTCGGGCGAAGGGGAGTACTACATAGGCCGCAAATGGCTCTTCACGGCACAGGCCGACCTGCACCAGCATTTCGTCACGAACAACGACCGCAGGATCATCTCGCAGGACATGAACCGAAAGACCATCGGATACAACCACGCGCGCACGGAGCTTTCGACCAGCATCACGGCCAAATGGATGCCCACCGAACGGCTGGGGCTGTCCGTCACGCTGCGCGAAGAGATGTACGGTGCGCAGTGGACGCCGCTCATCCCGGCGTTCTATGCGGACTACCTGATCTCGAAACGCGGGACGATCCGGGCAAAAGCCTCCGTATCGCGCAACTACCGTTATCCCACGCTCAACGACCTCTATTTCCAACCGGGCGGGAACACCGACCTCGTACCCGAATCGGGGTTCTCGTACGACGGCGGGATATCGTTTGCCGTAGGGAAGGAAGGGGTATATTCGCTGCACGGCGAGGCGACATGGTTCGATTCCTACATCGACGACTGGATTCTCTGGCTGCCGCTGGGCGGCAACACCAACTACTGGACGCCGCTCAACATGAAGGACGTACACGCTTACGGCGTGGAACTGAAAGCCGGGTACGACCGTATGCTCTCGAAGGAGTGGCAGCTGGGACTGGACGGCAACTTCTCGTGGACGCCCTCGGTCAACCGGGGCGAAGCGTTCAGCAAGGGCGACCGGTCATTGGGCAGGCAACTCCCCTACGTGCCCGTATATTCGGCCGCGGTGACGGGGCGTCTGGCCTACAAAAGCTGGCGCCTGCTATACAAGTGGTGCTATTACAGCGAGCGGTTCACCATGACGAGCAACGCATTCACCTACACGGGCAACGTCCCCTACTACCTGATGAACGACGTGACTCTCGAGAAGCTGTTTTCCGCACGCTGGGCCGATTTTTCGGTCAAGGCCGCCGTCAAAAACCTCTTCGACGAAGAGTATGTTTCCGTGCTGGGACGCCCCATGCCGGGGATAAATTTCGAAATATTCCTCGACATCCGCCCCAAATGGGGAAAGAAAAGAGTCCGGGATTGATCCGACCCGCACAGGGGACATCGGCAGGCCGGCACTATTCCGATTCCGCTTCCCGGGCTCCGAATCACGGCCCGGCAGGAAGAACTTTCCCGGGGAAGGATGTTTCGTATGAGCATGACAAAAGGAGTTTTCGGGGAAGATGCCACGAAACGGCGTCCCGGGAATAAAAAGCCCGGATCCGCGCGGATCCGGGCATAGCGATAAACCAAAGAAGCCGGCAGGGTTATTCCGCCCAGCCGCCGCCCAGGGCTTTGTAAAGGTCGACCAAAGCCAGGTGCTCGTCGCGCACGGCATTGCTGACCCCGATCTGGGCGTCGAAATAGCGGCGTTGCGCATCCAGCACGTCGATATAATTGATGCTCCCGCCCCGGTATTGCAGCTGGGCGAGTTCAACGTATTTCCGGGCTGCGTCGCGCAGGTTAACCTTCAGCGCGGCCGTCCGACGAACGCTGCGGTAGCTGACCACGGCGTCGTTGGCCTCCTTGAAAACCGTCAGCACCTTCTGTTCATACCCCAGCCGGGCCTCGTCGTAGGCGGCCAGCGCGGCCTTGTACCGGGCCTGTTTACGGCCGAACCCGAAGATCGGCGAGGCGAGCGTACCGGCGACATACGAGAACGGCGAACGGAAAAACCCGCTCACATCGTCGTTTTCCCAGCCGCCCGTCAGGTTGAACACGATGCGCGGGAAGCGGTCGGCGTAGGCCATGCCCGCGGCGGCCATCGCCGCACGAAGCTGCTGCTCACAAGCCCGCACGTCGGGACGCCGCAGGAGCAATTCCGACGGCAACCCCACGGGAAGCGACTCGGCGAACTCCGCCTCGGTATTCATCTTGCTGCGCACGACCCGCCAGTCGGGATTTTCGCCCATGAGCAGCGAAATGCTGTTTTCCATGACCTCGATCTTGCGTTCGAGGTCGGGGATCAGCGCCGCCGTCGAGGCGTACTCCACTTTCGCCTGCTGAAAGACCGTTTCAGAGGTGAGGCCGCCCTCGAAACGCAACTGCGCCTGGTAAGCACCCTCGCTGCGCGTGATGAGCGTACGCCGCACGATGGAAAGCTCGTTGTCGAGCGCCATCAACCGGAAATAGGCGGCGGCGACCTCGGCCACAAGCGTCATCTGCATCGCACGCCTGTCCTCGACCGATGCGAGGTATTCGGCACCGCCCTTGCGCTTGGCCCAGCGCAGATTTCCCCACAGGTCGAGCTCCCAGCTCACGGTAGCCTTGGCGCCGAATTCGGGGTCGCGGCTCGGCTCCTCGCCCGCATAGTCGTTGGTTTCGTGATCGGCGTAGACCGTTCCCGACACCGACGGCAGGCGGTCGGCCTTGCCGATGCGGTAAAGCTGGCGCATACGCTCGACACGCGCCGCGGCGGCAAGCATGTCCTTGTTGTTGGCCAACGTATGACGGATGATGTTGCACAGGGTCGAATCGCCGTAGAACTGCCACCACTCCATGTCGGCGATGGCGAGCGAATCGGCCGCAGCACCCCCGGCGATAGCCGCCGGGAAATCGACCTCGGGCGCCTTGCAGTGACGCACGGCCGAGCAGGAGCCCAGCCCAGCGGCAGCAGCCAGTATCATAAGAAATATCGCAAGTCGTTTCATCGTTTCAGTTTTTCTTTAATCCGGTAAATCCACACGAAGAAGAAGGGCACGAAGACAATGCCTACCGTAATGGCGACCAACATGCCGAAGAAGACGCCCGTACCGATCCCCTGACGGCTTGCCGAGCCCGGCCCCGAAGCGAAGACCAGCGGCAGCAGACCGAGGATGAAGGCCAGCGAGGTCATGACGATCGGGCGGAAACGCAGGTGCGCCGCCGTGAGCGCCGCGGAGACCGCATCGCGGCCCTTCTCGACCTCTTCCTTGGCGAATTCCACGATCAGGATGGCGTTCTTGGCCACCAGTCCCACGAGCATCACCAGTCCGATCTGGAAATAGATATTGTTCTCCAGCCCGCAGATCCAGATACCCAGGTAGGCGCCGATGCCGGCCACGGGGAGCGACAGGATGACGGCCACGGGCACCGACCAGCTCTCGTACTGCGCCGCAAGGAACAGGAAGACGAACAGGAAGGCCAGCGCCAGCACGACGCCCGTTTGCCCGCTCACCCGCTTTTCCTGGTAGGAAAGGCCGCTCCACTCGACGCCGATCGACGCGGGCAAGTGCTTGCGGACGAGCTCTTCCAGCACACCCATCGCCTGCCCCGAACTGTAACCGTGCGCGGCCTCACCGGAAATGGTGGCCGAGTTGAACATGTTGAAACGCTTGATGTTGCCTGCGCCCGTCGTATAGTGCGTCGTCCCGAGCGAAGTGATCGGGATCATCACACCGCCCGCTCCGCGCACGAAAAAGAGGTTCAGGTTGTCGCGCTGCGCACGGTAGGGAGCCTCGGCCTGGATGTAAACGCGGTAGATGCGGTTGAACATATTGAAGTCATTGACGTAGATCGACCCCGTAAAGGCCTTCATCGTCGAGAAAATGTCGGACATCGAGACACCCAGCAGCTGCGCCTTGTCTCGGTCGACGTCGAAATAGAGCTGCGGAATGTCGCCCTGCATGGACGATGCCAGCCCCGTGAATTCGGGACGCTGCGAAGCGTAATACATCAGCGTATCCACGGCATGCTGCAAATCCTGGTAGGTCGTATTGCCCCGTGCTTCGAGCACCATCTCGAAACCGCCCGAGTTGCCCAGACCGGGAATCACAGCGGGCGTCGAGAGGTATACCTTGCTTTCGGGGTAGCGCGAGAGTTCGGTGCGCACGCGCTGCATCACGGAACTCAGCCCTTCGGAATCGCGGTCGCCCCACGGTTTGAGGATCACGGTCAGCTGGCTGCGCGCCTGGTTGGTACCCACGCGCGGACTGGAACCCGTGACATTGAGCACGTATTCCACGTCGGGATCGGCCATCAGGAACTTCATCGCGCGGTCGGTCACCTCACGGGTGCGTTCGATCGTCGCCCCCTCAGGCAACTCCAGTTCGACGGTAAAGTAGCCCTGGTCTTCCTGCGGCATGAAGCTCTGCGGCACGAGCCTGTTCATCAGCCAGATGCCGATCAGCACGATGCCGAAGGCGGCGAACATGCGGCGCGAATGCTTCAGCGCCCCCTGAATCATGCGGCCGTAGAACTTGTTGCCCGTCGCCAGGGTGAGGTTGATGCGGCGGAAAAAGCGGTTTTTCTTCCCCTCGCCTTCGGGCCGCAGGAAAAGCGCACACATCACAGGGCTGAGCGTCAGCGCCACGACGGTCGAGATGACCACCGACACGGCGATGGTGATGGTGAACTGGCGGTAGAGCTGGCCCGTAATGCCCGAAAGGAAACTCACCGGGACAAACACGGCGCACAATACCAGCGACATGGCGATCAGCGCCCCGCTCAGGTTGGACATCGCCTTTTTGGTAGCCTCGTAGGGCGAGAGGTGCTCCTCGTTCATGATGCGGTCGACATTCTCCACGACGACGATGGCGTCGTCGACCACGATGCCGATGGCGAGGATGAGCCCCAACAGCGTCAGCATGTTGAGCGAAAACCCGAAAACGAGCATCACGCCGAAGGTACCGATCAGCGAGATGGGCACGGCAACGATCGGGATGATCGTGGCGCGCCAGCTCTGCAACGAAAGGAAGACCACGAGGATCACCAGCAGCAACGCCTCGAACAACGTCTGGTAGACATGGTGGATCGACTCCGAGATGTAGGTCGTCATGTCGAACGGAATCTCGTAGCTGATGCCCTCGGGGAAGTTGTGGCTGATCTCCTCCATGGCCGCCTTGACCAGCGCCGCCACCTCCATGGCATTGGCTCCGGGCAGCATGTTGATATTCAGCACGGCGGCGTTCCCGCCGTTGATGCCGCTCTCGGTATTATAGGACGAAGCTTCGAGCGAGATACGCGCCACGTCTTTCAGGCGGATGATCGACCCGTCGGGGTTGGCACGCACGACGATGTCCTCGAATTCGCTGACAGACGACAGACGCCCCTGCGCCGTGATGGGGATCGTCACGTCGATGCCGTTCATGGGGGCCTGCCCCAGCACGCCGGCGGCAGACTCGCGGTTCTGGTCTTTGAGCGCCGTCTGCAAATCCTTGACCGTCAGCCCCAGGTCGGCCAGCTTGTCGGGCATGACCCATATCTGCATGGCGTAATAACGGCTGCCGACGTTCGAAACGCTGCCCACTCCGGGAACACGGCGCAACATGTCCAGCACGTTGAGCGTCGCATAGTTCGAAAGGTAGATTTCATCGAACTTGGGGTCGGACGAAAGCAGGGTTATGGTCATCAGTTTGCTGGCCGCCTGCTTCTCGACCGAGATGCCGTTCTGCACCACTTCGGCAGGAAGGCGCGCCTCGGCCTTCTTCAGCCGGTTCTGGATATCCACGGCCGCCAGGTCGGGATCCGTCGAAATGTCGAAGGTCACCGTGGCGGAGAAACCGCCCGAGTTGGAGCTCGACGACTCCATGTAGATCATGCCGGGGGTACCGTTCAACTCCTGCTCGATGGGCGTAGCCACGGCCTGCGTCACGGTCTGCGCATCGGCACCGGGGTACGACGCCGAGATACGCACCACGGGAGGTACGATCTGGGGGTACTGGTCGACGGGCAGCAGTGCCAGGCCGATGAAACCCACGATCACGATGATGATGGACAGCACCGTCGAAAAGACGGGCCTGTCGATAAAGAAGTCCGCTTTCATAGGCTACTGTTGTTTTTCGGCCTCCTCATCGCGGCGCGGAGCGACCGGTTCGACTTTCATGCCGTGCTGGAGTTTATGGTAGCCCTCGACGACGATATCCTCGCCCCGCACCAGGCCGCGTTCGACGACGATGTTGTTGCCCCATTCGGGACCCGTCTCGACAAAACGCTTCTCGACGATGCTGTCGGGGCGCACCACGTAGATGTAGGCGCCGCCCTTCTCGATCTCGATGGCCTTCGACGGCACGACGACGGCATCCTCACGCACGTCGAGCAGCAACCGCACCTTGGTGAACTGCCCCGGCAGCAGGATGTGGTCGGGGTTGGCCATCTCGGCTCGCACGGAGAAGGTACCCGTCTGCGGATCGACCTGCGGGTCGGCGAAATCGACCAGGCCGCGGTAGGGGTATTCCGAACCGTCGGCCAGGGTCACGGTGATGTAGGGATCCCACTTGCGGGTCGAATCGCGGTGCCCGAGGTTGACGTTGCGCGCCTTGCTGCGCAGGTAGTCGAGGGCCGTCATGCTGAAATCGACACGCACGGTATCGCTCTTCACGACCGTGGCGAGCAGCGATTTGCCGCTCGGCCCCACGAGCGTACCGATGTCGGCGTTGCGTTCGGAGATATAACCCGAAATAGGCGACTGCACGGAGGTATAGCCCAGGGTCATCTGCGCCTGCGTGAGGTCGGCCTCGCCGACGGCCACGTCGGCCACGGCACTCTCGTAAGCCGCCGTGGCATTGTCGAGTTCGAGCTGGCTGGCGGCACTCTGTTCGAAGAGCGGACGGATACGGTCGAGGTCGCGCTTGGCTTTCAGCGCCTGCGCCCGGGCCTTGTTCAACTGCGCCTTGGCCTTGTCGACGCGTGCACGGTAGACCCGGGGGTCGATCACGAAGAGGGTTTGTCCCTTCCTGATGTAGGTACCCTCGGCGAAGAGCATCTTTTCGAGGTAGCCCTCGACGCGGGCGCGGATTTCGACGAACTGCTGGGCGCGGATGCGGCCTACGTAATCGCCATAGATATTGACGTCTTCGGTCGTTACGGGTTCCACCGCCACGACGGGCAGGACGACTGCGGCGGGACGCGGCCGGAGCAGGATGACGAGCAACACCGTCACGACCACAAGGCCGGCAATGACTCCGATCCACTGGCCTCGGCTCAGTCTTATCCGGACATGGGCAACACGGGAGGCCGCTTTCTTCACACCGTTCAGGTTCAGCTCCTGCAAATTCGGTTTCAATTTGTCAAATTTCATAAAGCACTAATATCATTGGGGGCAGCAAAACGGGGTTCAAACCTTGCGCCAGAATTGCAGGCAGCCCATTAAAACATTTATTGACAGCAAAATATCTACCAAATACCAAATCAAATATATACAAAAATCTGTGGAATAATTCTACATCCGTGTGGAATTATTCCACAACACCCCGGCAAAGCGTCCGCCTGCCCGGGGTCTTGCGACGGCCGGAGCCGTAACCGGCGCATCCGAACGCATTGGAGGCAACCGCCCCGGCTTCGCGGCGCAAAGGTAACAAAACAAGTCCGGGCAGGCGAAAAACTGCACCAGGAAGGTTACAGCAAATCCGCCCGGAATATTATCCGAAGCGGGCACAGTCCCGGCGGGAAAGCCATAATCCCGGGGAAACATCCCGTCAGAAGGACACAAAAAAAGACCCGCACGGGTCTTTTTTGCCATATCGCGGCAACGCGGTTCAGCGCTTACGCCCCGCCTCCCGGGATGTTTCGCATGCCTGTGCCTGCGAAGCAGACTGCGACCATGCTGAAATTCTATTCCGGAGGGCTTATTCCCGCCCCCGGATGAGGCTGCCGTCCCCGGTCACCTTGAGGATCCGGGCGTTTCCAGAGGGCTCAAATCCCCCCCCCTCACGGTTCTCTCCATCCTCCGGGAAACGGATGTCGATCGGATGGGCGAAGACAAAACGCGCACCGGAGGTATAGGTCGGATCGACCCAGATGCGGCCGCCGAAGATCATGGCGATCTGACGGCAGATGGCCAGTCCCGCCCATATGCTGTACCAGCACCCGCGCTATGGCAAGGCCGAGGCCCGTGCCCTTCTTTTTGTTGCCGTCGAGTTTCTCGAAACGGTTGAAGACCATCTCCTGTTTGTCGAGCGGGATGCCGGGGCCCGTATCTGTCACCGAGAAGAGCACTTCCCCGTGTGCCTCGTCGACCTCCACGCCGAGCGTGATACTCCCCTGGGAAGTGAACTTGCCGGCGTTGGTGAGCAGGTTGATCAGGATCTGCGACAAGCGGTGGACATCGGTTACGAGCATATAGGAACCCACGGCACATTCGAGACGCCCCTCGACACCTTCCTGCCGCGTATGGGCGGTCGTCATGAGCACATGCTGGCAGACCTGCACGATCTCCTCGGACGAGTAGTTGAATTTGATCTTGCCGCATTCGAGCGACGAAATGTCGAGGATGTCGTTCAGCAGCGTGAGCAGCATCTCGGAATTGTTGACCACGATGGCGCAGTACTCGGCACGCTCCTCCTGCGAAAGTTCCTCGCCCTGCATCAGCGACGAGAAGCCCACGATGGCGTTGAGCGGCGTGCGGATCTCATGGCTCATATTGGCCAGGAACGCCGATTTGAGCATGTCGGACTCTTCGGCCTTCTCGCGGGCGACCACCAGCTGTCCCTCGCGCTCTTCGAGCGTGCGCTTGAGGCGCCGCGTGCGCAGGAAAAGCGCCGCGACGAAGACCAGCAGCAGCACCAGCAGTACGATACCCGCCACGAGCAACTCGATGTAATGGGAATATTTCGAGAGTTTGGCCGCTACGGTATCCTCGACCACACTCCCCTTGGGAAGGGCGTATTCGGCAATCTTCAACTCCTTGAGCTTGCGCGAATCGAAGAGGTACTGGCCGTCCGTAAGGTGGAAATGCGTCCCGTCTATCCTGCCCGATGTGTAGTACTCCTTGATCTGCGAAGCGATGACCGAGGCTGCATTCTCGTATTTGGGGACATAGCCACCCACGGCCACGTCGCCGATGCCGATCTGGGATATCGAGAAGACCGGGATGCGCGGATTGAACTGCACCAGATCATTGAGCGAACGCTGCATGAGGTACTCCCCGTCGCGGCCCACACGCCAGGTTCCGAGTATCGCCGCGGAACGGTGCGACAGCGACGCATAGGTATCATGCATCGCCTCGTCCCCTTCGCGGCTGTCCACCAGCACAAGGTTCATATCGGGATAGTTCTTCATCTCCTCGCGCACGAGTGCCTGGAGCGAAATACCCCCGTAGGTGTTATCCGAGATGAAGGCGACGTTCTCGGCCTCGGGGAAAAGCGAACGGATCAGCTCGATATTGCGGCGGACGTCGTACTTGTTGAGCATACCGCCCACATTGTTCAGGCTGTCCGTCATGTTCATGTAATTGATCGAAGGGGGCAGCCACATGCCGAGACTGTCCTCCGGCGGCGGGAGCACGATGCCATTGGAGCTGACATAGCAGCAGAAGCACATCACATCCTTGGGGATATGCCCCAGCGAGACGAACGACGCCCAGGCCTCCTGCCCCAGCAGGACGATGGCGCGAAGCCCCTTGTTCTCATACCGGGAAATCATGTTCTCGGTCTGCGACATCCAGATAGGTGCGTCGTTGATGCTCTTGCATTCGAGCGTTTCGACATAGATATCACACGGTACGCCCGAGGCCAGGATGTTGCGTTCGAACTCGGCGATGAAGCCCGACATGCGGCGCGTATCGGGATTATACGAAGAAATTATCAGGATGCTCTCCCTCTCCTGCGGCTCCTGCGCCCGGAGCAATACCGGCAGCAAGGCGCAACAGAAAAGAAGCATCCGAAATTTTATCACGGGGTTTCTGGTCATAGTTTTCCTTGTCTATCGCGAAAGCAGCGCCGTAATCCGCGTACGGAGTTCATCCGCCCGCAGAGGTTTGGCAAGACATTCGTTGAAGCCGGCCTGGAACATGCGTTGGCGGTCGGTCTCGAATGCATAGGCCGTAAGTGCGATGACGGGGACATCGGGCGCAATCTCCCGCACGCCCCGAAGCGCCTCATAGCCGTCCATGACGGGCATGTTGATGTCCATCAGCACCAGGTCGGGGCGGCTGTCGGAAAACAGGGCGACGGCCTCTTTTCCGTTCCATGCGTGTAACAGGTCGTAATCACGGCGCAGCAACACCTCGACAAGCTTATAATTACTCGGATTATCCTCGGCAACCAGCAAGCGGGGACGGTTGCCGACCGGATTTACACTATTGTCACACTCCATCGCTTCATCGGTTTAACAAAATCGCCCGACAGCGGCAAAGACCGGACAATTGCACAAAAATACCATTTTTTTGATTAATAATAAAATATTTCCCTTTAAAAATTAGCAGCACCCCGAAAACAGGACGGGAAATCCGGGCGTTTTTGACATATAAATTACCTTAAAAGTTTATAATGCCAATTTTTTTACCGATATTTGCACGGGGTATCCGGATCAGGAGCGGGAAACGACACGGTTTGCAACGCCCGCTCCGGAATTCCAGGTAAATTTAAATAAACAACCGCCCGGAACCGGACAACGAGCATGAGACGCTTCCCGTTCCGGAAAAACCCGATGACAACGAACCGCCGAACATGAACCGCAAGAAAGTACTGATCGTAGACGACAAGGAGCAAATCGCAAAAATCCTTTTCGCATACCTCCACCAGGATTACGAATGTTTTTACATGCAGAACCCGCCGCAGGCCATCGAGTGGCTCTCGCGGGGGAACATGCCCGACCTGATTATTTCGGACATCCGCATGCCCGAAATGCGCGGCGACGAATTCCTGGCATACCTCAAGCTCAACGAACTCTTCAAGCAGATCCCGGTCGTGATGCTTTCGAGCGAGGACAGCACCTCGGAACGCATCCGCCTGCTGGAAGAGGGTGCGGAAGACTATATCGTCAAACCGTTCAACCCGCAGGAACTCAAAATAAGGATTAAAAAGATTTTGGATTGAAGTACCCCGTCATCTACATCAAAGGCAGAGGCAACCACACGGCCCGTTTCACGGAGCTGACCGAGGGACAGATGCGTATCGCAGGGGATATCGGCGCAGCCATGGGCAAGCTCATGCCGCTCAAGGACGACCACGCCTTCATCCTCTACGAACAGCAGGGCGAGGAGGACATCCGCAGCATCCGCTTCCTGCGTTCCTGGTTCCCGGGCGCCGGCATCGTCCTCATCACCTCGGGGCAGCTGACCGGGGAGGAGCGGCGTGCGTACCTCGGAGCCGGCGTGAACAGCGCCGTGCCGGGCGACATATCGCGCGCAGATTTCCTCCGCATACTGCAATTCATGACCGACTATACATTCGTCTGCAAACCCGTCGCAGGCGCCGGGAACGAAGTACGGTTGTTCCGCATGCCGCTCTGGAAACGGGCGTTCGATATCGCGGCATCGCTCTCGGCGATCCTCCTGCTCTCGCCCCTGCTCATAGCCGTGGCCGTGGCCGTCAGACTCGACAGCCCGGGGCCGGTCATCTACAAGTCGAAACGCGTGGGAAGCAACTACCGGATCTTCGATTTCCTGAAGTTCCGCTCGATGCGCTCCGACGCCGACCGGCGGCTCAAGGAGCTGGAGGATCTGAACCAGTATGCCTCGGCACCCGCCGCGGAAGACGACGCGAAGATGGTGCTCGACGACGAAGAGATCCGCAAACTGCTGGCGGACACCGAAAACGGCATGCTCTATGCAGACGATTTCGTGATCCCCGAGGAGGCCCATCAGCACCAGCTGGAAACCGAACAGGAAAACGCGTTCGTGAAGATCGAGAACGACCCCCGCATCACGCGCCTGGGGCGTTTCCTGCGCAAATACAGCATCGACGAACTCCCGCAGCTCTTCAACATCCTGCGGGGCGACATGTCGGTCGTGGGCAACCGCCCGTTACCCCTCTACGAGGCCGAACGCCTCACGAGCGACGAATATATCGAACGGTTCATGTGCCCCTCGGGCCTCACGGGACTGTGGCAGGTCGAAAAACGCGGGCAGGCGGGGAAACTCTCGCCCGAACAGCGCAAGCAGCTCGACATCGAATACGCCCGCAGGATGTCGCCGTGGTTCGACCTGAAAATAATCCTGCGCACGTTCACCGCATTCATACAGAAAGAAAATGTTTAAAACCCAGCAACATATGAAAAGGGCCGTCTTCACACTCTGGCTGCTGCTGGCTGCTGTCGCCGCAACGGCGCAAAGCGAGCCTACGCCACCCGAATTCGAATACAGCGACCTGCAACGGCTTACTCCGGAAGATTACATCGACATGCAGCTGCCCCCGCTCCACGTACTGATGGAGAATGCGCGCCATGCACCGCAGGTCGGCTATTACGAGTCGAACCGCGAGATCGAGGAGCGCGAACTGAAAACCGTGCGCCGCAACTGGATGCGCAATTTCAAGCTCAACGCCAACTACAACTACGGATCGTCGGACATCTACAACCAGAATTATCAGGACAGCAACATCCCGATATGGACGACGACCACGACCGGGCGCGAGCAAAGCTGGTGGAACGTCGGGGCTTCGTTCTCGATCCCGCTCGACGAGATTTTCAACCGCCGCAACAAGATCAAGCAGCAGAAGAAGCGTATCGAGAATACCCAGTACGACCTCGACCGCTGGTACGACGAGTTGCGCATGAAGATCATCGACGCCTACACCACGGCCGTCGAGCAGCTCTCGATCCTGCGGAGCGCCGCCGAAGCCAAGATCACGTCCGAGGCACAATACCGCATGACCGAAGTGGACTTCGTCAAAGGCAAGCTCGACGCGCAGACGCTGAGCCGCCAGAAGAGCCTCGAAAATTCGGCGACCCGCGAATACGAGCAGGTGCGGCGCAACCTCAACGACGCCCTGCTGCGGCTCGAGATACTCACGCACACGCCGATCATCAACAAACCCATATCAATGCCCGGGACATCGAAAGAAGCGACTAAAACCGAATAGCCTATGAACTACATCGCATATACCGCGCGGTTTCTCTACCGCATCAAGTGGTGGCTGATACTCTGTCCGCTGCTGGTCGCGCTGCTCGTCTACATAAAGATGGGTACCAAACCGCGCAACTACAAGTCCACGACGACGATCTACACGGGCATCGTCTCGGGATACGACATCACAACCACCGAAGGCTCGCGCCAGGACTGGAACGTCATCAACAATGCGATGGACAACCTGATCAACATCATCCTGTCGCAGTCCACACTCAAGAACGTTTCGCTACGCCTCTACGCACAGGGGCTTACGCACCTCGACCCGGACAACGACAACCAGTACCTCTCGGCACGCACCTCGCGGTACCTGCTGAGCAAAACCCCGCCCGACGTCATGGAGCTCGTCGACCACACTTCGGAAAAGAACACCTACGAGAACCTGCGCAAATACGAAGAGATAGACCATAACAACCACGTCTACGGCATGTTCCACTGGAGCCCTCCGTATTACAGCTACCAGGCGCTGAGCCAGATCAAGGTCAAGAGGCTGGCCAACAGCGACATGCTGGAAATCAGCTACGAGAACGACGACCCGGCCATCGTCTACAACACGCTGATTATCCTCAACGACGAGTTCGTCAAGCAGTACCGCGACCTGCGGTTCGGCGAGACGAACAACGTCATCGCCTATTTCGAATCCGAGCTGGAGCGGGTGGGAAACAACCTGCGCAACCTGGAGGATTCGCTGCGCGACTACAACGTCCAGCACCGTGTCATCAACTACGACGAGCAGACCAAGCACATCGCCGCCCTCTCGCGCGACTACGAATTGCGCTACGAGGAGATCCTGCTGAACTTCGAGAGCGCCGAGAAACTGCGCGCCTCGATCGAAGGGCAGCTCGAAGGGTTGCAGGAAACTTTCCGCAACAACGCCGAGTTCATCGAGAAACTCCATAAGATCGGGAGCATCTATTCGCGCCTGTCGGCCGCCGAGGCCTTCCAGCCCGAAACCGACGGCACGGAAGGTATTTCCGACCGGACGGCCATGCCCGCCAGCCGCAACGACACGGGGCAGTTACGCAGGAAACTGAGCGAGGAGACCCGCAGCCTGCAGGAGCTCACCACGAACATCGCCAACCAACAATATACAAAGGAGGGACTTTCGGCCAATACGATCGTGACGGAGTGGCTCGCCGCCGTACTGCTGGCCGAGAAATCCCGCGCCGAACTGGCGGTGATGAAGCTCCGCAAACAGGAACTCGACCAGAAATATACGCAGTTCTCGCCCGTGGGCTCGACCCTCAAACGCAAGGGGCGCGAAATCAACTTCTCGGAACAGTCCTACCTCTCGATCCTCACGGCGCTCAACACGGCCCGCCTGCGCCAGAAGAACCTGCAGATGACTTCGGCGACGCTGAAGATCATCAACGCTCCGGTGCTTCCCCTGGAGGCGGAACCGAGCAAACGCAAGATGATGGTTGCCGCGGCAGGCCTCGCCACGCTCCTGTTCGTACTGGGATTCTTCATCCTGCTCGAACTGCTCGACCGCACGCTGCGTGACAAAGTCCGCGCCGAGCGCATCACCAAGGGGCGGGTCATCGGGGCCTTTCCCGGCAAAGCCTATTTCGGACAGCGGAGGTTCACCAAGCAATACCGTGAGATCGCATCCCGCTACATCGGCAATGCGGCGGTCAACTATTTCGACCCGGCCAAACAGCCCAACGTGCTCAATATCCTGAGTACCGAACGCGGGGACGGCAAGAGCCTGATCGCCGAACACCTGGCGGCATTCTTCCGCGAAGCGGACATGAAAGTCCGCATCGTTTCGTGGAACAAGGATTTCGACATCGAACGCAAGGAGTACCTGCTGGCCGAGAAACTCGGGGATTTCGTGCGCGACATCCCGGGCGAAGTTCCCCTCGCCGAGGCCGACGTGGTGCTGGTAGAATACCCGCCCTTCGCCACGAGCTCCGTACCGAAGGAGTTGCTGCGCCATGCGGCGCTGAGCATCGTCATCGCCCCGGCGAACCGCACGTGGAAAGATACCGACCAGCTGCTTTTCGAAAAGGCAGAAAAACTCTCGGGACGCACCCCCGTCG
>OHCU01000537.1_pt1 | contig 15201 bp, 14 predicted proteins | sample 1566861 | NCBI WGS metagenome assembly OHCU01 (sample SAMEA3879521, study PRJEB24766) | human gut metagenome | biome: human-associated habitat; feature: feces | place: USA | collected 1985/1987
TATAAGCGTGGATTCGTTATATTTGGTGTGGTATCTTTAACTATGGGAAACTCCCAATTCCCATTTTGAAATTGTCTGCCGTGTAACCGTTACCTTTTCAGCAAGTGCCTCTTGTGAAAGTCCTTGCTGTTTTCTCAATTTTTGTATTTTCTCTCCGAGGGTCATAGTGTCGTTTCCTCCTGCTATTTGATTTTGAAAAAATCATAGCAAATAAGCTGTTTTATTTCTACCAACACAAGCAGGAACCGCCGCAACGAACCATTGCAATGACGATTTTGGCAGTCTTTTATTCCTCATTTTATCATAAATCGCCCTCGTATCATAGAGACTTATTCGTCAAAATCCGGGTACAGCTCCAGCGCGTCAAACTCGGCGTCAGTCATGGTGCGCAGCTTGGCGAGGGTACTGTCGGTCAGGGCCAGCAGTTCGGTCTCATCCGGCGAAAGCTCGCCGCGCATCTCGGTCAGGGCCTCGATGGCCCCCTGGCGGGTGCCGGGGTTGTAGATACACAGCAGGTTGGTTTCCTCAAAAGTTAAAGCGTTCATATCAAAGCTCCCTTTCCGCGCTCTTTTTGGGCGCTGTCTTTTTGTGTTCGGGTTTAGGCTGGCTTTTCAGCTGCTCCACAACGGATTTCTTCTTATCCCGATCCTCCCGGTGGGCGGCGGCAGCCAGGTCCATCAGGGAAATAGACTGGCCGCTGCGGGCCTGCTGTTCCAGCTGGGCCGCCGTCGGTTCCTTGGAACCGTTGTTGAGAATGCCGTCGATCATGCCGTAGTCATCCTCCACGGCCATCTCTGCATTTTTCAGCGGATTGTCCGGCAGGAAGCCGGGCACCTCGGCAAAGCCGAAGCTGTCGCAGTAGTGACAGGATACCTTGCCGTCCCGCTTGATGGCAACAATGTCGCTGACGCTCATGGATGGGTGGCGATAGTCGGCAGGGTGTTCGTTGTTGAAGCGGTATTCGAGATTGTCCAGCACGCTGCCTTTCAGGTCGCCAGGGGCCAGCGGCGCGGTATAGACCAGATCGTAGTTGTCCCGCTGCACCGTGCGCCCGATGGACTTGATCCACTCCAGCCCCTCGTAGCGGATGTCCCGCAGCTCGTCGGTGTGCTTCACCTGGTAGATGGCAAAGCAGTCGCCCTTGTGGCCGAGGAACGCCTGCTCCCGTTCCTGCTGGTGGTCCATGCGCGCCTTGACCTGGGCATCAAAGGCGGCGCTTTCCTCCCATTCCTCGCGGGTGACGGCAAAAATGCCATCGTGGGCGTCCAGATCGTCAGTGTCAAAGGCCATCGCCGGGTTCTCTCCCTGCTGAACCATGTAAACGGTCAAGTCCTGCGCCATCAGCTCATAGGCGCGTTCTTTGGAAAGGGGCAGAAGGTCCCCGTCCATGTAGCCGCACTTTTCCAAATCGTCCTGGGTCAGCGTGGGGTCCGGCATGGGGTATTCGTCCAGATGCTGCTCCGGGGCGTCCGGCAGCTGGGTGGTTTCCGGGGCGGCGGCCTTGGCCGCTGCCTGCATCTGCTGGACAGCCGCCTCCTGCAAGGTCTCAATCATGGACAGCGGCGCATACTGGATGGATTGGCCGCCCATGTCGTGCATCTCGCAGATTTTCAGCGCGGCGGTGGACAGGGGCAGCTCCGGCGCGTCCAGCTGGCCGCCGTCCAGTTGCTTCATGGTCGCCACATCGTAGAGCGTGTAGTCCCAGCCAGTATCACAAGTCTGAACATGAAGATAGGTGGCATCATCCACCAGCAGCAGGGCCTCCTGGGCTTCGGCGCTTGGGGCAGGTGCGTCGGGCGTTTCTTCTGCGGGCTGCTGAATAGCGACATCCGGGGGCGTCTCCGGCGCGGCCTCCTGCTGAGGTGTAGCCTGTTCCAGCTGGGCGGTCAGGTCAATGCCGCGCTCCTTGCAGATTTCCTTATAATACCGGTCAATATCGGAAATCAGCTCACCGGCCGCCTTGTTGATGGTTTCCAGACTGGCCCGCAGCTCCGGCAGCGTTTTGTCCTGGCTCCAGGTAGCAATATAGCCGAAGCTGTTTTCGCCGGTCTGGATGCCGTAATACTGGCAGACGGCGTAGGAAATGCTCTCGGCCTCCACTTCCTCGGTGTTGCGGTCTTTCTTTTGGGGCGGCTCCTTGTCGCCGGCCCTGGCCGCTTCCTCCTGGGCCTTGGCGTAGTTGTGCAGCTTGCTGTGGGCAATCTCATGGACAGCGGCGGAAACGGTCTGCACCTCGCTCATGCCCTCCCGGATGGCGATGCGCTGCCGGTCCGGCGAGAAATACCCGTCCATGTTGGCAGCCATCGGCTCCACGGAGAGCGGCACCGGCGCGGACCGGCGCAGGGCCTCCATGAAAATCTCGTAGTTCTGGACGTTCCCGGACAGGGAGGACGCCAGTTCCGGCAACGGTTTTCCGTCCGTCTGGCTCACATCGAACACCTTGACCGGGCGGAACATGGGAATCTCAACTTCCCGTTCCTCCATGATGATCTTGCCCTCTGCATCCAGCATGGGGGCTTTGGTGTCCGGGTCCAGCTTCTGTTCCTCGATCTTTTTCTTGAACGGCGTGGGCGCGATGATGGTTATACCATGCTCACCCTTTTTCACATGGCGCTCAAACTGATTTTTCCACTTGTTGTACCCGGCCACCAGCGTGGCGTCCGGCTTCTGCATATAGATGAGCATGGTGTTGTTGACGGAGTAGCGGTGGAACCGGGACATCACGGACAGGTAGCGCATATACTTTTCGCTCTCGAACAGCTCCTGGATGCCCTGCTCGATGCCCGCCGTGATCTGTTGCAGTCGTTCCCGGTTGGTGGGTTTCTCAGCCATGATGTTCACTCTCCTTTCTATGGCCGAAAGTTCAGCGGTGTGTTCTGCGATCCACCGGTCCTGTTCCTCGGTGCTGCTGTCGAGAAACGTATCCAGCAGATAGCCCATGTACTCTTTTTTCTGAACGGCCTCCAAAAAGCGCGGGTGCGGGGCCTCGTCCGGCGTCCTGGGGGAATAGTCGGCCTCCCATTTTCGGAGCAGGTGGTAGTAGTCCGCCAAAACGCGCCAGGCGTGTTCCCGATTTTCTTTCCGCAGCTGCACATCGGATTTCTGCCGGACATGGTTTCGCCGGATGGGGGCCTTGCTGTCATAAGCCAAACCAAAATCCTGGGCCAGCTTCTCGGCGGCCTCCTTGGGGGACAGGTCATAGAGACGGGCGGTGAAGTCGATCACGTCGCCGGTGGCCCCGCAGCCAAAGCAGTAGAAGTAGTCCTCGTTCAGCTTCAGGCTGGGGTGCCGGTCATCGTGGAAGGGACAGCAGGCCATGCCACCCCGGTTGACCTCGATGCCGTAAAGCTCCGCTGCCTCCCGGACGGTGACGGACTGTTTTACGACTTCAAATACGCTCTCGCCCATACTCACTTACCGCCCGCTTTGGGGATGGGCGGCCTGTACCCGGCAGCCTTGGCCCGTTCGCTGGCGGCCTTGCGGCGCTCGGCGCTGTACGGCTCCCGCACCGACACGCAGCGTTTGGGCACTGTGAAGGTCTGGCGGTCCTTTTTCACAATCTGGTCCGGGTACTTCTCGGCCAGCCGCCGCAGCTTTTCCAGCAGGCGCGGGTCGTGGGAATAGACCTCGGCGGTGGCCTCGGCCTGGTTATAGAGGATAATCGTTTCCTGTTCATACAAACTCAGTTTCATTTGCCGCCGCCTTTCTGCCGGTCAAAGTCCAGCTTGAAGTTGACGTACTGGCCGGTATCCTCCAGCACCACGGTGGCGTTGTAGGTCTTGCCGCTTTTCTCGGAGTACAGCCCCGTCACACGGGCGCGGCCATCTTTCAGCAGCGCCGCCACGATGGCCTTGGTGGGCTGCTTGCGCTTGGCGGCCCACCACTTGCTGTTTTTCCAGATTGCAAATTTGCAAGATTTGTCCTGGCAGAAGAAGCCTTTTTGCATTTCTGCAATTTCGCCGCCGCAGCGGGGGCATCTGCCCACCACCTCACGGGGCGGGGTAAACAGGTACTCGCTGCCCTTGATGACCTGATAGGTCCCCACCAGCTCCTTCAGCATGGCGGTGATCTCGGCCATGAAGTCCTCCGGGGCCAGCTCGCCGCGCTCAATCTCGCCCAGCCGGTACTCCCATTCGGCAGTCAGCAGCGGGGATTGAAGCTGCTCCGGCAGGACGGTAATCAAGGAAATGGCATCGTGGGACGGCAAAAGCTGCACGGTTTTCTTACTCTTTTTGCGTTCCAGAAAGCCGGTGGACACCAGTTTTTCCAAAATCCCGGCGCGGGTAGCGGGAGTGCCCAGCCCCTTGCGCTCGGCATCCTCCGGCATATCGTCTTTCCCGGCAGTTTCCATCGCGGAGAGCAGGGTGTCCTCGGTGAAGTGCTTGGGCGGGGTAGTCTTGCCCTCCTTGACAGCGGCACCGGCGACCGGCAGCTCCTGACCTTCGGCCAGTTCCGGCAACGCCTTATCTTCGGAATTGCCGTCCTGTTCCGGCGCACTTTTCATGCTGGCCCGGTAGGCAGCGTCCAGCGCCCGCCAGCCGGGCTGCTTCACCGTGCGGCCTTTGGCGATGAACTCCGTACCGGCGCAGTCCACCGTGACGGAAGTTTCCGCATAGGTGTGGGGATCGGCCACCGCACACAGCAGCCGCAGCGCCACCAGCTCCAGAACCGCCCGTTCGCCCACTGGCAGGGCGGACAGGTCCGCGCCCTGGATGTTGCGGGTGGGAATCACCGCATGGTGGTCGGTCACTTTCTTGTCGTTGATGACCGTCCTCGTGTCACAAGAAATGGCGATGCCCTTGCGGAACGGCATGGCGTTGGCGGCCAAATTCACCAGCACCGGCAAGCCATCGGCCATATCGGAAGTCAGATAGCGGCTGTCCGTCCGGGGATAGGTGCAGAGCTTCTTTTCATAGAGGTTTTGCAGATAGTCCAGCGTCTGCTGCGCCGTGAACCCCAGCAGGCGGTTGGCGTCCCGCTGGAGGGTAGTGAGGTCATAGAGTGCGGGCGGCTTCTCGGATTTGTCCCTGCGCTCCACCTTTTTCGCCGTGGCCGTGCCGCCCTGGCAGGCGCTTTTCAACTGTTCGGCATCGGCTTTCTTGTCCATGCGGGCGCTGGCGGCAGAGAAGCCGGGCAGGTCCAGCGCCACCGTATAGAACGGCACCGGCTTGAAGGCGTCGATCTCGGCCTCCCGCTGGACGATGAGGGCCAGCGTCGGGGACATGACCCGCCCGATATTGAGGGTGCGGTGGTACAGCACCGAGAACAGTCGGGTGGCGTTGATACCCACCAGCCAGTCGGCCTTGGCCCGGCAGAGAGCCGCCTGGTGCAGCCCGTCATAGTCCGCGCCGGGGCGCAGGTTGGCAAAGCCCTCCCGGATGGCGGAATCCTCCATGCTGGAAATCCACAGCCGTTTCATGGGCTTCTGGCAGCCCGCCAGGCAGTAGACCGTGCGGAAAATCAGCTCGCCCTCGCGCCCGGCGTCGCAGGCGTTGACTACCTCGGTCACGTCCTCCCGCCGCAGCAGGGTGCGCAGCACATCGAACTGATCCCGCTTGTCTTTGGCGATGGTGAAGCGCCAGGACTCCGGCAAAATGGGCAGGTCATCATAGCGCCACTTGGCGTAGTCGGGGTTGTAGGTGGCGGCGTCCGCCAGCCCGGCCAGGTGCCCCAGGCACCAGCTCACCAGCCAGCCGCCGCCCTCCAGGTAGCCGTCTTTGCGGGTAGCAGCGCCCAGCACGGCGGCCAGGGATTTTGCCACAGAGGGCTTCTCAGCGATCACCAATCGCATCTTCCTCTACCTCCATTTCTTCGTTGGATTTTTTCAGTTTTCTGGAAACGCTGTTGCCATCGTCCAGAAGGCAGTCATAACCGACGTTGTAATCATAGCGGTACAGCTTTCCCAGCAGGTCGTTGATGATGACACGGCAGGCCAGCAGCACCCGCGTCTTATCCACCTGCATGAGCTGGTAACGGCGGTAATCGCTGAAATATTCCTCGCGCAGATGTGTCCGGGCGGCGGTTTCCTCCATCAGAATGTCGATCACGTCCTTGTCGCCGTCCTCTTTCGCGCCCTCGGCATAGTTCAGCATCTCCATCACCATCGGGAAGCTCTGCTCATCCATCGGGGCTTCCTCTTTGAGATAGCCGATCAGGGCGCAGAACAGGAACCGGGCCGCCGTCTGCTCCGGCTCGGTCAGGGCGGAAAGCGTCTCCTGCCCGCTGGGCAGAAGTTTGTTTCGGACAAAATCGTGGACCTCGCCGCGGAACAAGTGGCGGATGGCGTCAATGGACAGAGGCGGTTCATCGGGTTCATCCTCCACTTCAAATTCATAGGGGTCTTTCTGGCCCGGTTTTTTGCGCACCTTGGCAAGCGCCGTGCAAACGATGTCGCCGCCAAAATAGACGCCGAAGCAGATCAGGTCGAACACAATGAGAAATTGGACAAAATAATTCATTTTGCTTTTCTCCTTTCACGCAGCCACGCGGTCAGCTCTTTGTGGCAGAAGCCCACGCAGGGCTGGCCGGGGCGGTAGGTTCCGCAGCCATAACAGGGGTGGCCGGGAGATAAAGAGGGAGGACGGGAAGCTGCCTTCCCACCCTCCGGCCTGCGCGTCATCATGGATTCATAGGGGCTGCCGGTGAACCGGGTCATTGGGCCGGGTTCTCGCTTTCTTCATCGCCGCCCCCGCCGGCGTCCTCCGGCTCATCGGATTCCTCCGTCTCCCAGGGGTCCTCGTCCTCCTGTTCGGTATCGTCCTCGCCGTAGTCGTAATCATCCAGATTGTCGCTGCCCTTGGTCTTGGGCTTCTGCTTGATGAATTTGAAGTAGACCAGCGCACCGATGCCGCCCAGCACAGCCAGTACCACCAGCAGCATCGCCGGGTTCAGCCCCGCCGGTTCCTGTTCCGGCTCCGGCTCTGTTTCCGGGGCGGGCGTAGGTTCCGGCTCCTGGCCCGTACACTCCGCCATGTTCACGGCACAGACCGGGCAGGCCGTGTTCACCGCACCGGCGGCGCACTTTTCCGTGCAGTTGCAGACAGCGGGCGTTTCCTCCGCCGTCTCGCCGTCCTCCATCAGCGCCTCCAGGTCAGCCTCGTCCACCTGGTTCAAGAAGTGGACGGCGGTCTCCTTATCCTCGTTGGCGCGGTCAATGAGGATATAGAAGTAGTTGCCTGCCTTGGTGGTGACGGTGATGAGCTGCTTGTTGCCGCCAAAGTCATCCACCAGGGCGGCGTTGCCCTCCGGGGTCAGGGCGGGGCTGTCCTCGGTTTCCTCCACCACCACGTTGCTGTCGTTGGTGGCGTCCGCAGCCGGTGTGGCCGTAGGCGCAGGGTCAGCGCCCTGGGCAAAGGCGGTCACAGAAAAGCCGCCCATCAGCATCAGGCAGATGCAAAGGGCGGCAAAGGTTCTGAAAATCTTCTTATTCTTCATGGGTCATTTCCTCCTGTTCGGGATCGGCGGGACCCGCCGCCCGGCCGGGCACCATGCCGCCGGACAGCATTGCGGACAGCTGGGCCGGGGTCATGCGCAGGGCGCGCACCATCTGGACGATCTCCAGGTTCTCCGCCTCGGTTTTCTGCGCTTCCAGGTCTTTCAGCTTTTCCTGTTGTTCCGCGATCTTCTCGCGGGTTTTGGCGATCTCCTGGTCGATGCGCTCGATTTTGTTTTTAGCCATAGTCAAATCACTCCTATTCTTCATAAAAATTTGTCACCAGTTCATCAAGCCGTAGCCCTTGATGCACTCGTAGGTTAGGGAATAACTCTTGATCTTGCAAGCGTCGCCGGAATTGCCCTCCACGGTGTAGACCCGGCTGCCATCGGTGCCGACAACGATGCCCACATGGTCGGCGCTGCCGTCCAGGTCCCAATCGAAGAAGATGGCGTCGCCGGGGGCGATATTGGCGTAATCGCGCCCGCCCCATTGTCCGTGCGACTGGAACCAGGGGATGCCCTGGGACTGGCAGGCCGCAAAGCGCGGCTCAGAAAGGCCCATCTGGCCGTAACACCAGGACACAAAGCAGGCGCACCATTCCACGCGGGAAGTAAAACCGTACCAGCTCCAATAGGGCTGGCCGCCCACGTTGCCTACCTGGCTTTTGGCGATGTCCACCACCGCCTGATTGCCAGGCCGGGTGCCGTTGACAAACTCCACACCGGCCAAACTCTCGGAATCGCTGGTGTCGGCGGACCCGCCGCCGAAGATCAGGGGCTTGTTGCCCAGCGTCTGCCGGTACACCTGGTACATTTCCAGCTGGTCCGGCGTCAGCAGTTCCGACGCCACGGAAGATATGGGCTTGCTGGTGAGGGTCACATTTAAGATGTAGTAGTTGTAGGGCACTTCCACGTCATACTCGTTGCCCTCGCTGTCTGTCCGGGTCTCGGTGCGGTAGCGCACCTCCACTTCCTCGGTCAGCGTCAGCTGGTATTGGGCCGCGAAGATGTGTTCCAGCTCCGCCTGGGCGCTTGCCCGCGTGTAGCCCTGCAAGACGGCGGACAGGTAGGCCGCCAGTTCGTGGGGGTCGTGGCCGATCATGTCCAGGTCATAGCGGTACTCGTCGTAGCCGGGGTGGCTGCTCTCGATGTTGTCGATTTCGGCTTGCAGCGCGGCCTCCTTGGCGGCGTAGTCGGCCTCCACCGCCACCAGCTCCGGGTCATCGGAGGGGTAGGTGGTGCCGGAGATCGCCGAACCAATGCTCTGCGCCATCATGGAACAGGAGGACATGGTGTTGAGCAGCAGGCAGACCAGCAGGAAAATCGCCAGGGCGATGCCAAAGCCCTTTTTGTGGCGCATCACATAGGCCCCGGCCTGCTGGGCTTTCTCCTTGACCGTCTTGGCCGCCTTGCCGGTCTTTTGGGCGGCACCGGCGGCGCTCCCGCCGGACTGTGCGGCCCGTTTGGCGGCGGCGTACTGCTTCTTGATCTGCTGTTTCTGCTGCCAGCGGGACAGCGGATTGCTGGCAAGCTGGGGATTTTCCTGCAAAGACTTCTGATAAAGGGCGTTCACATTGGCCTTTTCCAGCTTCCGCTCGGCCTGGGCGGCCTTGCGGTAGGGTTTTAGCTTGTGGCTGCGGTAGCCCTCCTGGACCAGATGCACGCCGGTCTCCACAGCTTTCTCGGACTTGTGGGCGCTCTCCACGCCTACGTTGTCATCCTCGGTTTCCTGAATCTCCTGGTGAATCTTGCCTGCCACCGCGTTGCCTGGCGCATCCCGCAGGGAATGGGACAGCTTGGAGGGCGGCCGGGGCTTATCCTCCAGCACCAGCTTGGTCGTGACCTTGCCGGTCTTGGGGTCCACCTCGGCCCGTTTGACCTGCTTTTTCGGGATTTTTGCCTGCGCCTTGTCCGCTTTGGCGGCGGCCTTCTCCGCCTTGCGGATGGGCTTCTCCAACACCGGGTCGGCCCGTTCTTCCTCCGTAAAGCGCAGGCGCGGTTCCTTAATCAAACCATTCCCCCAGCATGAGGGAGGCCATCATGCCGGACAGCTCCGCATAGGCGGCCAGCCCCATCGGCCCCACGAAGCGGCACTCAGTCAGGCAGGCGTAGAGCTGGGCCACCACGTCGGCCAGAATCTGGACTTCGGTGCCCTCCAGCACGGCCCCTCCGGCCTGGCCCCTCTGAACCTTGGCGGCGCACAGAATCTCTACCAGCCGCAGCAAGCCGATCTCGCCAGTTTCGGTCAGCTCTGCGGCCTGGTCTGCCGCCGTGCGACACTCGGAGACGGCGTCCGCCATCGCCGTCAGCAGCGCGGTGCGCTGGGTTTCCAGGGCACGGTCCAGAAACATCATGTGGTCGTTATTCAGAATTTCGGGTTTCATAATCAATCAGCCTCCTTCATTTCCTGGGGTTTGGTGGTCATAATGCGGTACAGCTCAGTGTTTTTCGGGAAGTGATCCACAAACGGCAGGATCGTGGAACCGTAGAACAGCAGCCCTTCGCCCTCGCCGGAGTGGGTCACATAGGAAAGCTGGTGCGGGGAAATGCCCAGTTGCCGGGCCAAAATCTGCCGGTCGCCGCCCGCCTGGTTGAGCATATACACGAAGTCGGAGTTCTCAAAGATGTTCTCCACCTCGCGGGAAGAAAGCAGGTCCTTGACGTTCTGCGTAATCCCGGTCGGGATGCCGCCCCACTTGCGGAACCGCTTCCAAATCTCCACCGTATAGGCGGCGGTCTGTTCCTCTTTCAAGAGCAGGTGCATCTCGTCGATGTAGTAGCGGGTGGACTTGTGGGCGGCCCGGTTGATGGTGACGCGGTTCCAAACCTGGTCCTGCACCACCAGCATCCCGATTTTCTTGAGCTGCTTGCCCAATTCTTTAATGTCATAGCAGACAATGCGATTATGAACATTGACGTTGGACCTGTGATTGAACACATTCAAAGAACCAGTGACGTAGATTTCCAGCGCCGTGGCGATGTACTGCGCCTCTTTCTCATCCTGCGCCCGCAGCAGGTCGTACAAATCCTCCAGAATGGGCATATTCTCCGGGCGCGGATCGTTGAGGTAGTCCTGATACACCAGCCGCACACAGCGGTCAATGATGGTTTTCTGCACCGGCTGCAATCCGTCCTTGCCGCCCACAATCAGTTCACACAGCGACAGGATAAAGTCGGATTTCAGCGACAGCGGGCTTTCATCGTCCGAATAGTCCAGGTTCAAGTCCATCGGGTTGATATAGTTGGTGGAGGTGGGCGAAATCTTGATGACCTGCCCATGCAGCCGTTCCACCAGGGGCGCATACTCGGCCTCCGGGTCGCAGATGATGATGTCATCGCTGGTCAGCAGGAAGCAGTTGGCGATCTCGCGCTTGGCGCTGAAGGACTTGCCGGAACCGGGCGTGCCCAAAATCAGGCCGTTTGGGTTTTTCAGCAGCTTGCGGTCCACCATAATCAGGTTGTTGGACAGGGCGTTGATGCCGTAGTACAGCGCCTCCTTGCCGTTTTGAAAAAGCTCCTGGGTGGTGAACGGCACGAAGATGGCCGTGGAACTGGTGGTCAGCCCGCGCTGAATCTCCACCTGGTTCAGCCCCAGCGGCAGAGAGGACATCAAGCCTTCCTCCTGCTGGAAGTCCAGCCGGGTCAGCTGGCAGTTGTACTTTTGCGCGATGGAGCTGGCCTGGAAGATGTTGTTGCCCAGCTGGCGGGGATTGTCCGCCGTGTTCAGCACCAGGAACGTCACCAGGAACATCCGCTCGTTGCGGCTTTGCAGGTCCTGCAACAGCTTTTTCGCCTCGTTGCCGTAGGTCGCCAAATCGGACGGAATGATGTCCATGTCATATCCGGCTCGGACGGCCTTTTTCTGTTCCTCGATCTTGGAGCGGTCCAGGTCGGTGATTTTCCGCTTCACCGTCTTGATGGCCTTCACCTGGTCCACCGACTGGATGTGCAGGTTGACGATCAGGCTGCTTTCCATATCCAGAAAATCCGCCAGCATCCGGTCGTTCAGCTCCGGGGCCAGAATCTGCACGAAGCTGACGGCCCCGTACTTCTTTCCCATGCGGAACTGCTTGCCGGTGCGGAACTCGAAGCCGGACGGGGCGATAAAGTCTTTGGTGGAAAGGCCGCTGGGAGCCAGCCAGTCCCACTCGAACTGGAAGGGTGCCTGCTCGTCCATGTGGAAGATGGCGTGAAGCTGGGCCAGCCGGGCTTTGCCGTCCAGAACCTCGGCGGCCACGCCCAGCCGCTTAAAGTTGTTCAGCACATCGGTCTCGATGCGCTCCAACCGGGGCTTGGCGGAGCGGATGCTGTCGGCCTCGATGGAAAAGGTCAGGTACTTGGTCTTGATGAGGCCGTTGTTGCCCCGCGCCAGCTGATTTTGCAGCATCTGCGTGTACTCCACCCGGATGGGGTCAAAGTCATCCCCCTGGGCCGGGATGGTAATGCTGTTGGCGAAGGTCTCCTGGGACGCCGCCAGATTCAAAAAGGACAGCTGGAAACGGATGGAGCTGTCGAAGTAGTTAAGGAAATCACACCATCCTTCAAAGATGGCGGTCTTGTCCTCGTTCTGGCTCAGCTGGTAGTTGATGTCCTGGAACTGGATGGTCTTGGTGTAGCGGCCATCCGCCACCTTGCAGATGCCGTCCGGCCACATCCGCTCATAGGGGATGCTGTCCTGGGCGGACTGCTCCTTTTTGCCCGTGCGGTTGGCGCGGGCAATCGCTGCCTCGATCTGTTTGCGTTCGGCGCGGGTCAGCTTATGTTTTCTTTTCACCGGCGTCGGCCCGCTTGCTTTACCGGCCTGCCGGTGTTTCTTTTCCGTGAACAATGTCATACACCTCCTTGTCGAGTTTCTCCTGCCGTTCCAGCACGGCGTAGAAGTTATTGGTCCGGTACGGGCGCTCCTTGGGCCGGATGATGGCCACCCGGATGATGTTGGCGAGAATCTTTTCCAGGGGCTGGCCGTGCTTTTCATACATGGCAAGCAGGAAGAAGGGCAGCATGACGAGCATCATGCACATGGCCGCCACGCTGTTCCCGACAGGTCCCCGGAGCAAAAAGAAAAGCGGCACGCCGATGAGCGCCCCGCCGCCGAAGCAGACCAGCTGTCTCTTGGTCAGATTGAATGCGACTTTGGTTTTGACTTTCGTCAGGTCTTTGGGTACGGGTACATAAGCCATTTTCGGGTTCCTCCTTCCTGGGTCAGTGCGCCTGGAATACTGCTTTTGATAGGCTGCCGGTTTTGAAAAGCGTAAAACACAAAAGCACCGTGTAGCCCACGCAGGTCCAGATGGCCATAATAATGTCGTCCTCGGTGGCGATACCCTGCACCAGCACGGCGTAGATCGCCACGCACACGATGATGAGAAACGCCTGGAATCCCAGGGCGAACAAAGAGCGCAAATAGTTCTGGCCCATGCCGCCCCATTCCTTGCCCACCATGGTGGCCATCGGAATCGGCGCAACGGATGTGACAAGGTAAATCTCGATCATACGGCCATAAATCACAATAAAGATACAGATATACAGCGCCCACATGGTAATGCCGATAAAGAGCGACTGGAACCACAGGCCGAACAACGGCCCCAGGTCCATATCCATCAGTCGGGACTCTATATCGGTCATAACAGCGGAGATGTCGATGGAAGCGTCCGAACCGATGATGCCGGACGCCTGGGCCACCACGCTTTGGGCCATGTCGAACACGCCCATGACGAGGTTCCAGGTGTTGGTGACGAGCAAAATCGCAGCGGCGGATTTGAACACCCATTTGAAGATCATCCAGGTGTCCACGTCATGCAGGTTGTTGCGGTCGGTTATCATCTGGATCAGCTCCAGCGTCATCACGATAGCCAGGATCACGCCTGCAATCGGCACCATGATGGAGTTGGAGAGGTTTTGGATCATGTTGAAAATGCTGCCGTTCCACCCCTGCGGGGTCTGACCCACCTGCGTGGCGATGTCCGCGACCTGCTGGTTCACGTTGTCGAACATTCCCGTTAAGTTTCCCATGATGCCGCCCACCAGCATTTCTTTGAGCCAGTTGGTCAGGGCATCCAATAAGAAATCCATACGGTGTCAAACCTCCTTTCAGCCCCTCCCGCTGTGCGCGGGAGGGGGCGAGGATTTCAGTGGGTAACGGGTTCGATTAGACAGTGAACAGGCCGGACAGCAGGGGCACCAGCACCATGCCGACGATGGCGACACCCGCGCCCGCCATGAGCTGTTTCATGCCCTGCGATTTCGCACCGGGATTGTCATTGCCATAGCCTTCCAGCAGGTTGATGACGCCCCACACGCCGAGACCGGCACCGAGGGCGATAACGAGGGTCTGGAGAACGGTGATTGCCTGATTGAAAAATTCCATAAATAAAGTTGGCCGGAATCTGTTTTGAATTGGTTTTTAGTCATGGTTCATAGGCATACAAAAGCCGGATGATCGCCGCCCGGTTTCCGGGGGCTTGATTCCGGCCTTCCTCCTTTTTCATTTTTTGATAGAGATCGTCCGCTTTGTACGCCGATGGCCCCGTCCGGGGCGGTTGTGGCGGATAGATAGGCCCCCTCCTTTCACAGCGGAACATCAATCGTCGGCTGCGGCGTCGATCTCATACACGTCGCAGACCTGGTTGGGTTTGAGCTTCAGCCTGGCCCGCAGGAAATCTTCAATGCTGAACGCATTTTTCGGGTCGGCGTCGGCGGTGTACTTGTAGTTGGGGTGCTGGGTGATGTCGTACTTGTCCGACAGAAACGGCCGCACCCCGCGCAGCTGGAGGATGCACTTGCCGCCGTCCATGACGGCCAGCTCATCCTGGCTCATCAGCTCTTTGCCGAGCTTCTGGTAGTTGAGCGAGTGGGAAGTTTCCCGCCCACGGCTCTCGCCGGTGTTGTAGGTGTCGATGGTCTCCTTGCCCAGCACGGCGGCCAGCTCCTTGAGGGTGGTCGGCTCCTTGCCGCCCAGGAAGATGGAGGAATCCATGTTGCCGATGATGGTGTCGGCGTTGTCCTTGTAGATGGCCTTGAGCTGGCTCTGTGCCTGCAAGACCAGGCAGGCGGAAATCTCCCGGCTGCGGATGGTAGCCACCAGCTTTTCCAGCTTGGGGATCTGGCCGATGTTGGCGCACTCGTCGATGAGGCACCGCACATGGACCGGCAGCCTCCCGCCGTACACATCGTCGGCTTTCTCGCACAAGAGGTTAAAAAGCTGGGTGTAGCACATGGAGATCAGGAAGTTAAAGCTATCGTCCGTGTCGCTCATAATGAGGAACAGCGCCGTCCGGCGGTCTCCCAGGGTATCCAGCTCCAGCTCATCGTAAGAGGTGATCTCCCGCAGCTCGGCAATATCGAACACGGCAAGCCGCGCCCCGCAGGAAATCAAAATCGACTTGGCGGTTTTGCCAGCCGCCAGCTTGTATTTGCGGTATTGCTTGACCGCAAAGTGGTCAGGATCGCGGGCTTCAAGCTCATCGAACATGACATCCACAGGGTTCTTGAAGGTCTCATCGTCCTCTCTGGCTTCTGAGGCATTGATCATTTCGAGCAGGGTAGTAAAGTTTTTCTCGTGGTCGGGTGCCTCGTACCAGATGTAGCCGATGAGAGCTGTGTAGTAGAGCTTTTCCGCCTTTACCCAAAAATCTTCGCCGGACTTATCGCCATCTCCCTTCGTGTTGACGATGATCGTATTGACCAGCTTGAGGATGTCCTTCTCGCTGCGAATGTAGCTGAACGGGTTGTAGTGCATGGATTTCCGGAAATTGATGGTGTTCAGCG
>OHCU01000547.1_pt1 | contig 14907 bp, 7 predicted proteins | sample 1566861 | NCBI WGS metagenome assembly OHCU01 (sample SAMEA3879521, study PRJEB24766) | human gut metagenome | biome: human-associated habitat; feature: feces | place: USA | collected 1985/1987
TTTTTATTATGGAAAAGATAGGTCGGCACTTTTTTTCTTTTCTTAAACTTATAAGTACTATCCAGCTCATCCAAATCCGAAAGTATAAAATCGACATCGGTCTTTTTCATTCCGCTCAGATCATACATTATGCAAATCGCCCTGTCATATTTTCGGGCAGAAGAAACAGCAGAAGCAAGAACTTTATTAAAATGCATTTTTCCACTCTTTCCTTTTACTTCATTGACAAATCGTTGCATGAATACTCCACTTAAACCATACTCTTTCATCCAACGAAAATGGGTATCTACCGTAGAAGGGTCATGCGAACTGAATGTATAAGCCGGAGTACCGTCATCAAAAACAAACTTCGTCTTATAGACTTTCTTATATTCCCGTACATCAGGCCACATATCGATAGTACAACATCCCGGTTCAAAACGTCCTTTCGGTCCTGAATAATGATACCAGCCCCGTCCCGCACCGTCATCGGGAGCATTGAACCAACCTTGGTAGCCTGCCATTATCAGCCCCTTATATGAATTATATTTTGTATTTTTCGCAGAGATCGTGATAAACGGAAAGATCATTATAATCACGAAAAATAAACGATTCTTGTTCTTCATGCGTATATGCTTTTAATATTCCTTTTTCTTTATCGATTACGAAAACAAAGTAAACCCCATTATTAATTTTTACTTAATAAGCCGATAAATAAATTCTTAAAAAAGTGTACAATTGACCTTTTAACTTCATTTTCTCAAAAAAATATCCGCTGACAAAGATTTTCTACCCCTGTCAACGGATATTCTTACTCGATCACAGTCTATGTCGCTATATTACTTCAGCATCGATTTCCAATTTCCCGAATAATATGCGACAGTCAACTGTTTTAATTTTTCCTGATCTCCTTTCTGCATAAAAGTGTGTTCAAGATCTTTATAGATATAGAACTGCAACCAATAACCGTTATTGTATTGCTGACGGACAGAAAGCGCCTGCATCAATTTAGCATACCACAATGTCTGTACATTATATTTATGCGCAACTTGAACGGCAGTCATTGCATTTTTCCACATCGATTTAGACATTTTCTTCATCATAGAAGTATAATCTTTATATTTGAATATAGAAATATCGATCAACTCACAGCGATCATCCAGCCCCAGTGCCTTTAAATCTATCGTCATCTCGAACTTTTTATCTCCGTCAAGATCATATTCAATATAATCGAAAAAGCCGTTGTCATCTTTATCGGTATATTTTACAGTACCGAATTTTCCGGGCTGCCGGTCCATACCCATCCACATACGATCCCAGCCTTGATAATAATTGGCATTCTGGTCTATGCGCCAGCAACCCCATTCAGCTCCATATAAATGTAAACGACCGTCGAACTTACCTACATATAATTTACCTTTTCCCGAATTATCCATATCCCATTCTCCCCGGTCTCCGGCAGCATCAGACTGTTTATTATTATCAATACCGCCATTTTTCCAGCCGATTTTGAACGGATCTAACGGATCATAAAATTCTACTCGCTCCCAACGTCCGCAATCATCGTCTTCGTCATATACAAAATTAACTCTCGACCACTCTCCTCTTTTAAAGATCATCTCTTTAGCACTTTTATGGTCGGGATACAAAAATTCTGTCAATTGACGGTAACGAGGATCCATGAAAAATTTATCCGCCTCAGGCATGCCTCGCAAATTATTAACTTTATGTACCTGATCAGTGTAATCGAAACCTTTACCTTGAAAACCTATTGTAAAATCAAAATCAAATTCGTTACCAGGACCATTGTCGTTATCTAAATCGACAGCCATAGAAACCCAATCGATACGTCCTTCTAACTGACGGTTTACATAACTATTCGAAGGTTTGCTTCTATCTTTTATTTTAGGAGAATCGACAAACCGTATAGCCATTTCGGTCAGACCATCGCCATCTTCATCATAAAACAAAAACGGATTTTCCCAATTCAAACGTAAATCTTTAATGTCATAAGTAGATGTATGAATTTTCATGAACATCGTCTGACCGCTATAATCTTCATAAAAATCGCAAACTCCGTTTTTATCCCAACAGCGTAAACTAAAATCATTCCAATTAATATAATTGAAAATATTATCTTTATCCAAATCACGCATAATCATATAATGCCCGTTCGGCCAGACTTCTCCGGTATTTTTTTTCGGATATTCGATTACGATCTGCATATCTGCTTTACCGTCATCATCCGTATCGACCCAATCGATAATCAAGTCCCCTTGTCCTCCATAAATTCCATCTTTATTACGGTCAATCAACAAACAATCATTGATCATATCTCCCTCAATATCCCCTTCTTTCATGTTAGCGTCGTCATCTAACCAAAGAATAGGAGTATCGTTTACCGTAACGGATTTAATCGCGTCAGGCTTTCCATCTCCATTTAAATCGATATACTCTACCTGATAACCTACCGGAGGCAAAGGCAGACGAAACGGTTCGATCTGTAATTTCTGATTCCAGTACTTCTGGTCATACGGCAAAGCCTGTGCTGTAGAAACAGCAAAAACTCCCAACATTGCCAGATAAATAAATTTACATTTTTTCATTGTGTGTGTTATTTATTAGTATTCGCATTAAATATCGTCCATCTCGCACTTATCCGCATATTCTTCGATCCTTGTAAACGAACAATGACAGGATAACATAACTGAGCTCCTGTTCCCTCTTCTGCAAGTTTCAATGCAGGTATTCCGGGAGCTTCACCAACCAACAGCTCCTTAACCGGTGCTTCCGATAATTTCAAGAGCAGATCTCCCGAAGGAGTTTTAAATGAAACTTTTTTACCGACTTTATATTTCTTTACATTTTTAATCTGCGAATGTACTTTCGACTCATCCAACACGACAGACTGTCCCTTTCCGGCTTTAAACACAGGCTTTTCATTGAATAAAAGTACATACTCATACACATGTACAGAATCTGAAGCACAATCAAACGTATCGTCCAAGATATTTCCCTCCAGATTCATCTTCCGTAACATTCTCACTCCTGAATAAGCTGTCGTACACTCAGCTTCTGCCCGACCTCCGTTTGAAGTAGCCTCATAGCTGATCAATTTTCCTAAAGCCTTGCGATTCTGGTCCTTATAATCTACGGTTACCATATTATGAGGCAACGAGTTTCGATACCAATCTAAATACAATTTAAGTCCGTAAGCACACGTACCGAAATCAGAAATCAGTTCTTTTTCTCCGTTATGTATCGTTATAGATAATTTATCGGGATGTCCGTGCCCTATTCCCTGACCACCGAATTTTAATACCGAAGAAACAGCTCCGCTTCGCAAACAAAGAAATCCGGATTGCGGGTAACAATAACTCGGTTGTATCATCGGTTCTTTAACAGGCTTTATATCCTGCCCCGTAAGCAACGATTCATATGCCGTTCGATCTGTCATTCCGTAAGCATGTTCCAAGACAGTTTCAATAACCGGGTCTTTTAAACGGGCGAAAGCCAGTTCATGAATAGGCAACTCACTCAAAACACTCGCACCATACCAACCGTCACTATGTGCAGGATAGCTTAAATCGGGGTAAGTTCCCTTAATCGGAGCAACAAACATCTTCCTCATATCCTCATTATACAAATTTATTCCACGACAGCGCATGACATCTGCCGTATGAATTAAAGCTTGTAACGGGAAATAATGATAATTAGGAGAACCTTCATCTATCCACCCGTCGGGTTTCAAATGCTTTTTCATCAAAGCATAATATCCCCTTACCGGATCATTCATAGCAACGTCGATAATAGAGTCATTCTCTAAAGCAACTCCCAAAACCGCAAGGCCGCTATTATGCCACATCTGCCAGTTTGCCCCGGCAGGGCGATTAAGCAATAATTCAGCGCAAGGACGCAAAAGTCCGCTTTCTATCTTACCGATCTCTTCTTGTGTCAGATATTTCTTTATAACTGTGTAGGACGGAAGTGCATAGGTAGCCCAAGTCGCTTCATCTAAACTTTGCGCAAAAGCCTTGCCGCTATGTTTGTCACTAATAACCCGAGCAGCATTATACTCTTTATATGCTGCATATTTCGATGCATAATCGAGCAACATATCTTTGATATAATCAACATACAGCAAATCTCCCGTAGCCATATAAGCATACATACAAGCTTGCAGATACTCTTGATTTTTACGGTGTACCATATAAATCCAAGCCCAATCAAAACGGTTTACATGGGTATAAGTCGTTTTACAAGCCGAGCAATAGTGCGCATGAGGCTTATCCCAGTCAAAAGTCAACCGCTGACCGTCTTTATCACAATAATAATGATGAATATGTCCTCCTTCGACAACGGGAACTGTAAGATCATGGGAACGACGTTCAGCTATATCCGTTTTAATCCGGTCAAGAATCTTCCTCCCCCATGAAGTCTGCGCAGATTTTCTAATTTGAATGATGTCATCCGGAGAATAACAATAATATGATTGTCCATCTGCAAATACAGGTAATACGGTTAAGACAAAAACAAAAAGAAACAAAAGGCTTTTTAGTGATGTGTGTTTCATAAGATATTTCTTTGCATTAAACTTTATTGCAAAGAAAAAACCGACACATTAAAAAGTGCTTAAAATTCACACAAAAAACAATTAATATATCAAGTAATACGAAAAAAATCAGAGATAAGAGTCTGTTTAATTTTTTCAAGAAGATTTTAAGACAGATTCAGTACAAACCCAAAAATCCAAATAACCTTCAATATTATAAAAATACAGGTTTTATTGTAGAACTTATTCGAATTTTCCAATAAAAATATGGTCAGTCACCTTGCTCTTTCTTCCAGACTGTTTTATTGTTCTCAAAACTGATTGAACAAAATTGAAACACTCCCTTACCGGTATCTTTCTAACCACTGTGCGGCATCCTCATCACCCATTGAAGCTGCCTGCTCCATATCCGACCGAGCCCCGACAAAGTCTTTTAAAGCAAACTTAGCCAAGGCCCTGAAATAATAAGCAGTCGTTATTCTGTTTCCTTTTTCAATTGTACGAGTAAGATCATCGATACATTTCCCATAATCTCTCAAATAATAATAAATACAGCCCCGAACTTCATAACTTTTTGCATCAGACTCATCTGCTATAATTGCTTTATCTATGGTTTCCAACGCACCATTGTACGCTCCGACAAATGCCTGACAAATAGATTTATTCTGGTATATTTCCGACAAAGAATAGTTTGTACTTTTTCCTTTATGATATTTCAAAACAGAATCATAATCAAGAATCGCCTCATTTTGCCGTCCCAGTGCAGAATAACATAAAGCTCTGAAATAATAAGCATCAGCCCAAAGAGAGTCTTTTTGCAATTCTTCGGAAAGGATATTCACCGCGTCTTCATAATTTCCTGAACGGTGTTTCTCTTTCACTTCATTCAGGACAGAAACACGATTGCCATTATCCTGTAATTCCGGACGAGGTATCGAATTTATCGATTTATCGGTAACTATATTATTTTTAGAACTTTCAGGCTTACTATTGCTGACTTTTATTAAATATACATTATCTTTCACCTGCCTGACAATCTCAGTCAACGACCTTTTTACAAGTATAGGTTTAAAAGTCAACTTTCTTAAAACAGGATCACTCTCCAACAACAATTTAAGATAAGATGCCTTCACGGCAAGATTTGCCATATACCCGGCTTTATCTCCATATCCGGCAGAAATTATACCCAAAACATTTCCATTACCATCGATCAGAGGTCCTCCGCTGTTTCCGTAGGTCACCGGAACGGATATCTGGCAAAAGACAGGTCCGGCTTTTCCTGCATTCACAGCACTGATGATCCCATTCGTCACCTTCACATTATCCCCCAAAAGATCCGCACGTGGATATCCTATTGCATAACAAGGTTCTCCTTCGACAGGGACATCTGTCCGTAAATCATAATTTACCTCCCCCAAAGTCTTAAACTCAGGATCATTGATTTTTATAACAGAAAGATCTGTCATGGGATCGGAAAGAATGACTTGAGCATTATAAAAACGAGTAAAATCACCGTTGATTCCTGTCACCTGAATATGCTTTGCATCTTCTGTTACATGATTGCAAGTAGCGATATACCCGTCAGAAGAAAGAGCAAAACCGCTTCCCGTCCCGGTATAAGAATCCTCTGCCGATTTCGACTCAGAAGTAGGATAAACTTTCATAAGTCTGAAATTCCATAACCAGCCTTCTATATCGAGACGATTACGATATAGCAACGTCGCTATATGATTTATATATCTGACTTTACCGTATCTGTGGCACACCACAAGATTAAAAGTTCCTTTATCCGCCGTCAATTCTAAAAATCCGTCAACCATTCCCGGCGTCAAATACTTAAAAGTTTTAACCTTGACTATTCGATACTTAAACTGTTCCGGTATATTCTGATCCGTAAAACGTTCTATAGACCATCGTTCTCCATTATAATTTTGCCAAATTCCCTCTATCGGGTCTATTTCTCTGGAATTATGTAAAAGCCGAGCTTCTTCCTCTGTATAACCTTCGACACAATAACTCTGCTTATACCACTTTTTAACAGGTTCATCTTTTTTATCCGACTTTGCAGATACAGATAAAATTAGTGACATCAGCAAAACAAATAAAGAGATATATTTTTTCATGGTTTTAAAGAATCTGTAAAAACACGAACCATACTGTTTAAAAAAGGTACAAAAATCAATTAAAAGCTATAATTGAAGCCGAAACTCAGCAATTCTTTAAATTGGAAATGAGTCTTACGGTCTTTTTTCTCCCGGGCATCATCATACCTTAAGTGAAGGAAAAGACGAGTTGAGAAAAAACGATTCAGAATGAAATCAAAACTATTTTCAAAATCAGATTGAATTTGCTCATAATTAGTAAAATAGAATAGTCTTGAGCTCCATTTCATATTTCTGTAAAATTCCCATTTAACGGTTACCTCGAAAGAAGAACCGAACTGATTGAGCGTATTACCCGCATTAATACCGGAATTGGCCGGATTTATATCTCGATCGTTCGCTACAAATTTCAAATTATAAGAAAACGGAGATAATACTACCGATGACTCAAACTTCCACTTCTCTTGTTTATAATTGTATGACATACCGAGACCGGCATTAAACTCTCCAGGAGAAAGGAATTCCGCTAATTTTTCGGTGGTATTGGCCTTATAATTATCAAACAACTGTGTTTTAAAAAATAGTGTAGCAGTATAATACCAACTTTTAAAGGCTTTAAAACCGAACTTTGAATTAATCTGGAAGAGATCTTCGCTTATTCTTATTTTTCGTATAGTATCTTCCGGAGCACTATTAACGTTTACTTTCCACTGAACCGTATTTTCAAAAATCATCCGGTCATAATCATCGAACTTCAGCGTATATACCTGATTGCTGACAATATTTAAATTACTTTCTCCACCTTGATACCAATTTTCTGAAATATGTACTTGAGAAAACTGAATAGAGCTTTGGAGTCCTGAAATCCAATGTTTCAATTTTCTTTCTCCGGCATTTATAGATGACTGAGATACCGAAACCGTCATATCCTCCAATTTCAACAGATTTTTTCTCGGAGAAGTTTCCATTACTTTAACTTTAGGAACTTCCGGCAAATTATCCGTATTATATTTTACACATTCCGGATGATTTATAATCACCCAGAAGCGACCTCTCTCCCTCATGGTTTGCAACCCTTTAACCCGCATCAACCATTCGGGTTCTTTAAAAGTATAGGAAAAAGGTTTGAACGATGAATATGTTTTTTTGAACGGAATAAATACATTTAGCGAATCCGGATTTTTATACCGATCAAAAATAATCGGCAAAAAATAAGGAGAATCCAACAATGACATTTCGTCATCCTGAACTATACTATCCGGGAACAATACCATATCCAAAGCCTCCTGTACCTCCGGAGTCAAAGAAATAGAGTCCGTAGATATCAACTGCAACAACATACTCTGTTTGCCCTGTAATGAATCGGGCTGTTCAACAGTAACCGAATCCGGCAAATGTCGTTGAGAAAATGCGCTAACCTGAAAAACCGAATCGTTAGCAGCAGAAGCAGCTATAAAATAAACAAGGCACATTAATGAAAGAACCGTACTCCGGCAAAATTTTAAAAACATATTCCAGTCTTTTAAATAAGATCTATTTGCCGAACCTTTTGCTCTCCAAAACAAGACCGGCACAGCAATATTTTGCAAATGTAATTATTTTATAGTTAAATACATATTTCATAATTACAAAAAACGAAATGCGGAAAGCCTCAAAAGAATATTGTTAATTGATAATTAATTAAAAACAGTTTTCCCGTAAATCTGAAGTTTTTTTTCTACTTTTGCGTTTTGAAAAATCATCTGCACATAAATTAATGTATTAAATATCATATAGTAGTGGATACAAAGTATATTTTCGTTACAGGCGGAGTTGTTTCTTCTTTAGGGAAAGGCATTATCTCAGCATCTCTCGCCAAATTGCTTCAAGCCAGAGGCTATAATGTTACCATTCAAAAGTTCGACCCGTATATAAACATTGATCCGGGGACATTAAATCCTTATGAACATGGGGAATGTTACGTTACAGTAGATGGACATGAAGCCGATCTCGATTTAGGCCACTACGAACGGTTTACCAATATTCGTACGACTCGTGCGAACAATATCACTACGGGACGTATTTACCAAAATGTCATTAATAAAGAAAGACGCGGTGATTATTTAGGTAAAACGGTACAAATCATACCGCATATTACCGATGAGATAAAGAGAAACGTAAAATTACTGGGAACTAAGAACGAATTCGATTTCGTTATCACCGAAATCGGCGGTACTGTCGGAGATATAGAATCTCTTCCTTTTCTTGAAAGTGTCCGCCAACTAAAATGGGAACTCGGTAAAAGCTGTCTTTGCATCCATTTGACTTACGTTCCTTTTATTGCTGCGGCAAAAGAGGTAAAGACAAAACCGACTCAACATTCTGTAAAGCAGTTACAGGAAGTAGGGATACAACCGGATATTCTGGTTTTACGAACAGAACACGAACTAAGCAATGAGATTCGCCGTAAAGTAGCATTATTCTGTAATGTAGCACCGGAAGCTGTTATACAGTCTATCGACGTACCTTCTATTTATGAAGTTCCATTAAAAATGCAACAACAAAAACTGGATGAAATAGTACTGACCAAGACCGGCATGCCTGTCGGATCGACCCCCGAGCTGAAACCGTGGAAAGAATTTCTTGCCCGCGTGAAGAATGCTAAAGAAAGCGTTCGCATCGGATTGGTCGGGAAATATGTTGAACTGCAAGACGCATACAAATCGATCGATGAAGCTTTATTTCAAGCAGCAACATACAACGACCGTAAATTGGATCTGCAACTTATTCATTCGGAAAAATTAAATGAGTCCAACGTTGAAGAATTGCTCGGTTCTATGGACGGGCTTCTCATCGCTCCGGGATTCGGACAAAGAGGTATCGAAGGTAAATTCACCGCTATAAAATATGCCCGCGAACATGATGTACCCACATTCGGTATTTGTTTAGGCATGCAATGTATGGTAATCGAATTTGCCAGAAACGTACTGGGCTATGCCGATGCCAACTCGACGGAGATGGAAGTAAGTACCAAACATAACGTAATCGATTTGATGGAAAGCCAAAAAAGCGTTTCTAATATGGGCGGGACCATGCGTTTAGGCGAATATGATTGCGTACTTGATCCGGATTCGAAAACTGCCAAAGCCTATCAATCGACTCATATTAAAGAACGTCACCGTCACCGTTTCGAGTTTAACAGTGATTATCGTGCTGAATTTGAAGCGGCAGGGATGAAATGTGTTGGAGAAAACCCGGAAACACACCTTGTAGAGGTTGTAGAAATACCTTCTCTTTCATGGTTTATAGGAGTACAATACCATCCTGAATATAACAGTACGGTATTACGTCCTAATCCTCTCTTCATAGATTTTATTAAAGCTGTCATTAAAAACAAGAAATAATCCGGAAACCGGAAAAGAATAAAAACGATCATACATATATATGGATAAAAATACGATTATTGGTTTTGTTCTTATCGCTGCCGTTCTTTTCGGCTATTCGTGGTTTACAAAACCTACACCCGAACAATTGCAAGAACTTCAACGCAGAAACGACTCCATTGCTCAGGTTGAACAGAAAAAACTGGAAGAGATACAACAAAGCCAAATGGTAGCCGGTAATGCAGATTCGACTATCACCGTTCTAAACGAGGATTCTCTTCGTCAAGTACAAATGAAAGAAGCGTTCGGAATCTTTTCGGACTTTACGACAGGAGAAAATGAAAAAATAAATCTGAAAAACGATCTTGTATCTCTCTCATTCTCAAGTAAAGGAGGAGCTTTAACCGAAGCTACTTTAAACAAATACAAGACTCATGACTCGCTGCCTCTTACTCTTTTCGACGAAAAGGATAACGAATACGGATTTATTTTCAAGACCGGAGGGCGTATTGTAAACACGACCGATCTTTTCTTTAAACCTATTGCAGGAAAAGACGGGAAATCTGTAACGATGCGGCTCGATTTCGGTAATGGCAAATTCTTTGATCTTGTCTATACTTTACCGGAAGACAGTTATATGGTCAAAATGGATATCCGCCAAAAAGGAATGGAAACTATTCTTCCCGGTAATACGGCAAGTCTGGATTTATTCTGGAATCAGAACCTGCGCAGCCAGGAAAAAGGGCGCATGTTCGAAGAAAGAAATAGTGCATTATATTATAAATTCGTAGGTTCGGACGTCGACCATTTGAGTGAATCTAAAGATGAACAGGAGACCATTTCGTTAGGACTTAAATGGATCGGATATAAGAATCAGTTTTTCTCATCAGCTCTGATACCTGACGGAAAATTCAATGGTGCTCTCATTCGTTCAGGAATGAATAATGATCCGGCATATTTGAAAAACTTCCATACAGAAACGACAGTGGATTATAATCCGGCGGATAATAACGGACCGGGATTTCGTTTTTATTTAGGACCTAACCTTTATCCTCTATTACACAGCTATGACAAAGGCGTCGATGATGACAAAGCCCTCGATCTGGATAAACTTGTACCGCTGGGATTTAAATTTTTCCGATGGATCAACACATGGATAATCATACCCATATTTACTTTCTTAGGAAAATACATTGCAAATTACGGAATCATCATTCTATTGATGACAATCATCATCAAAATATTCTTAGCTCCGCTTACATTTAAATCCTACATGTCCAGCGCCCGTATGCGGGTATTGCGTCCTCAGATCGAAGAAATAAACGCCAAATATCCGGGACAAGACAAAGCTATAGATCGTCAAAGAGCGACAATGGACTTGTACAGCAAAGCAGGAATCAATCCGATGAGCGGATGTTTGCCTATGTTATTGCAGATGCCGATTTTATTAGCAATGTTTGCATTCTTCCCTTCATCTATCGAATTAAGACAACAATCATTCCTTTGGGCTCAAGATTTATCATCTTATGATGCCATATTCAGTTGGGATGCCTATATACCCTTGATTACTCCGTATTTCGGAAATCATATCAGTTTGTTCTGTCTGTTAATGACTATTACGAATATTTTATATACAAAGATCAATATGGACAATACCGGCGGAAGCCAGCAAATGCCGGGTATGAAAGTCATGATGTATCTCATGCCCTTAATGTTCTTGTTCATTTTCAATAACTACGCTTCAGGGTTGAGTTACTATTATTTTGTTTCTACATTGATCACAATTATCCAGACCTACATATTCCGTAAATGTATCAATGAAGAAAAAGTTCTTGCACAACTTAAAGAAAATCAGAAAAAACCTCGCAAGAAATCAGGATTTATGGCTCGTCTGGAAGAGGCTCAACGACAACAACAAGCAGCTTTGAGACAACAACAAAAAAATAAACGGAGATAAAATCCGTCTATATAGAAAAGAAACGGTCGGAAAGAGATTATTCTCGACCGTTTCTTTTTCATTTATTTTAATCCTATAAGAAATACCTCTTCCGAAAGGCATCTCCAATAAATTAAACATCCTTATTTTTTCTAACGAATAAAAAGCAACTCCCGATATTTCGGCAAAGTCCACATTTGGTCATCCACGATCAGTTCAAGTTTATCGATATGATAACGGATTTCATCAAACTTGGGTGCTACCGTATCATGGTATGCTATCGCCTTTTCTCTTTCATCGGCAATTTTATTAGCCTTTTTACGTGCTTCGATCATCTCTTCGACTTTCTCTTTTATCGCTAATTCCCGATGTCCGATTTCCTCGATAATATCCAAATCCTTACCACACAATAAAACGGCTTTATCTTCAGAAAAAAGACTTCTTATTTTGTAAACATTATCGATAAGTTCAGATTGATATTTCGTCGAAATAGGAATAATATGATTCATGGCGAGATCTCCCAACACACGCGCCTCGATCTGTATCTTTTTAGTATAAGTTTCCCATTTCACTTCATTACGGGCTTCCAATTCTTTACGGGTCATTACTCCGGTAGATTCGAACATTTTAACGGATTCCTCCTTCAGATAATTATCGAAAATAACCGGAACGCTGGTCTCACAATCCAGACCTCTTTTCAGAGCCTCAGCTTTCCATTCCTCACTATAACCGTTACCGTCAAAATGAATTGGTTTACTCTCTTTTATATATTTACGCACGACATCTAAAATAGCAGAGACTTTCGGTTCACCTTTCGCTATCAAGGCATCTACTTCAGATTTGAACTCTATCAATTGCTCTGCAACAGCCGTATTCAAAGCAATCATAGCTGAAGCACAGTTCGCCTCAGAGCCTACAGCACGGAACTCAAAACGATTTCCTGTAAAAGCAAAAGGCGAAGTCCGATTACGGTCGGTATTATCAATCAACAATTCCGGAATTTGAGGAATGTCCAACTTCATCCCGTGTTTCCCGCTCAACGCAATCAATTCATCATTAGAACTCTCTTCAAGATGATCGAGTACTTGAGTCAATTGCGTCCCCAAAAAACTCGAAATAATAGCAGGAGGAGCTTCATTCGCACCCAAACGATGGGCATTGGTAGCAGAAGAGATACTGGCTTTTAACAATCCGTTATGACGATAAACCGCCATCAAAACATTTACAATAAACGTCACAAAACGCAAATTATCCTCTGCCGTTTTTCCGGGAGCCATCAATAAAACCCCGGTATCAGTTCCTAAAGACCAGTTATTATGCTTGCCCGATCCGTTTACACCCTTAAAAGGTTTCTCATGAAGCAAAACTCGAAATCCGTGCCGACGAGAAATTTTCCGCATCAAAGCCATAATCAATAAATTATGGTCATTTGCAAGATTACACTCTTCAAATATAGGAGCTAATTCAAATTGATTGGGAGCGACCTCGTTATGTCGAGTTTTCACCGGAATACCCAACTTCAGACTCTCTATCTCGAGATCTTTCATAAAAGCTGCTACACGTGTAGGAATAGCCCCGAAATAATGATCTTCCAACTGTTGGTTTTTCGAACTTTCATGCCCCATAAGCGTACGTCCTGTAAGCAATAAATCTGGACGAGCGGCATACAAGCCTTCATCAACCAAAAAATATTCCTGTTCCCAACCCAAATTGGTGAATACCCGGGTGATGTTTTTGTCGAAAAGCTGGCATACTTCGGTAGCAGCTTTGTCAACGGCTGCCAATGCTTTTAATAATGGAGTTTTGTAGTCAAGTGCTTCACCTGTATATGAGATAAAAATCGTCGGGATACAAAGAGTGGTGTCTACTACGAAAGCCGGTGATGAAACGTCCCATGCTGTGTAACCGCGGGCTTCGAATGTATTACGGATTCCACCATTAGGGAAAGAAGAAGCATCCGGTTCCTGCTGGATCAGTAATTTGCCGGAAAAACGTTCGATTACTTCACCGTCTTCACCGAACTCGATAAAGCCGTCATGTTTCTCGGCCGTTCCGTCTGTCAGTGGCTGAAACCAGTGCGTGTAGTGTGTCACATTGAGCGATTTTGCCCAGCTTTTCATGCCGTTGGCTATCAGGTCGGCCATTTCTCGGCTGATAGGGGTGCCTTTTTCGGTAGCGTCTACTACTGCTTTGTATGCTTCTTTGGGAAGGTACTCTTGCATCTTCTTACGATCGAATACATGGCTGGCATAATAATCGGATAGTTTATTAGAGGGAGTAGTAATTTCTAAGGGCTTTCTGTTAGATAGCTCTTGTAGTGCGAAAAATCTCATTTTTGACATGATGGTGTCTCTTTTATTGGTTGTTGGGTGCAAAATTATATGTTTTTTCTAATATACCCCTGTTTTTATAGGGGTATTTTGCAAAATAAATATGTTTTTTCTTTGTACACCCCTATTTGTTTGTGGGCGAAAGAACTTTTTTGTATACTTTACCTATCCGGAGATTACTATAAAATATGAATTTATTAGTCGCATAATCGGATTTTTTTTATATTTGCCTTCAATAAGGAGATTAGTATTTGAGGTGCAATATATTAATATGGTGTTTTTGGTTATTCTCGCTCTGTTTTGTTCAAAAGGGAGTGGCTAACGTTGTTCTTGATCCTCAGACCAATCGTCCCATCTCTGCCGATTCTATTTTGAATAATGTGATGACTTTCGCTCCTTTTTACGAAAAGTTAGTGACCGACTATCGGGCCGATCTATATATAAAAGGTACGATGGACATCAAACGAAAGAATTTTATTCTCCGGTATGTACCTTCCATGTTCCGTCTTCAAAAAGGTGTACGGCAGTATATGGTGGAGACGTATAGTGATCTGCATTTTACAGCTCCTAATATCTATGACCAGAAGGTGAAAGCTTCTATGGGCACTGTGCATAATAGCCGGGGAGTACCGGGGATGCTCGAGTA
>OHCU01000550.1_pt1 | contig 14883 bp, 13 predicted proteins | sample 1566861 | NCBI WGS metagenome assembly OHCU01 (sample SAMEA3879521, study PRJEB24766) | human gut metagenome | biome: human-associated habitat; feature: feces | place: USA | collected 1985/1987
GCTGTGATAAAGATGATATAGGTATGCTGACCGCGATTCCGGATTTCTTCACACAAATCCAGTCCGCTGCCATCGGGCAGGTTAATATCCAACAGTGCCACATCAAATTCATTTTCCCGCAGCTTTCTTACCGCGCTGTCAAAATTAAAAACAGAAATGACCTCATATCCGTCAGAGGTCAGATTATATGCCAAGGTCCGATTCAAAAGCTGATCGTCCTCTACAATTAAAATCTTCTTCAAAGCCTCCATTTCCTTTCCCAATTTTTCAGATATACGGATATTCTAAATATCAAATGTTGCAGAAATGTCCTAAATCTAAAAATCAAAAATATTTTTTAGTTTTCTTCCCCTCAGTGTACAAGGGGACTGTTGACATTGTAACATAGCTCATCAAGGATACAAATGCACTTTCTCTGTCCTTCTCACAAAATCAGCAGTTATAACATCAATAAACTGAATATAAAGATCCCCAAAAGCGTACATACCGTTTCATTTTCCTGCCACAATTCGGACAGATTTTGTTGTCAGCACCCATATCATTCTTCCAGCTTATAAAAATCATCCAAATTTAATTCATGCTTCAATTCTTCTGTCGGCAGATACCTAAAATATTTTGATGCAAAAATCTGGTGATTATCTTCCGGCAGTGTGTACTTTACAATGGAGTCGCCTTTGTCCCAGTTCCAGAAGAAAATGCTGAAGGTAGTCAATCAATGCCTATTCCAGTTCACCCTCATACACATGGGTATCTGGCTGAATCTGCAAAAATTCCATCACATAAGGATCTTTGATTATTTTTTCATATTCAGGTTTCGGTTCTGTTGTTTGAATTTCTTTTGAAATAGCTGATTTGTCTTGGTTTGCTAAGATTCTCTGATCGTACATCATGTTGATCTGCCGTTCTAACTGCCGGACGCTCCACGCAGACTTTATACATTCCTCTATATAAAAGATTCGCGCCTGTTCATCTGGTACACGCATCAAAAGGCGGTAATGTGACCAGCTTAATTTGCTCCACAGTGTGGAGCGATTTGGAAAGGTGCAATAAAATTGCCTCATATTACGCAGTCCTTGTGCGCTAAATCCCTTTCCAAATTCTGCTGCGGCTTCTGAGCAAATCACAGATTGTTCGCTCCATATCATAAACCGGTACGGTATGTCCAAAAGGTGTCTGACCGCTGGACAACTCAACATCAAACAGCTCTGGCTTAATGGTATAAACAGATAGCCCTTCTGCTTTTAAGCGAGTCGGGCTATAACCACGCCGTACTGTAACAGAATATTGGGAGGGTTCTCTGTCAGTCAAATCATGAAAAAATAACGCTGATTCATGGGAAAATACTATTTGACCACACCGCAGATGCAAAAGGAACATAGTATTCATAAAAATGGGCTTTACAATTCCGCCGGCAATTACCTGCGAAGTTTGCAACATCCCATCATGCTCGGTCAGAAGTCTGTCTAATTGCTTAAACCGCTCTGATCTTGTCACTAATATCGCTTCCTTTCGTGCCACTATTATACATAAATGCTGCACAAAAGAAAATAAAACAATTTAACAGACACTGTCTGGCATTTTTGAATTCCCACATATTTTACCTATAACCCCAATTCTGAATGGTAAATTTCAAGCTCTGCACTCTGCCCAACAGCAAGATCACAACACAGCCAGCGGCAGCCCCGTGCAAAGCCATACAAAAAGCGTCAGCATCAAAATAACCGGTGCAGTTACAATCATCAGCCGATCAAAGACTTCAAGATAGGTTTTGCTGTAAACCTCCGTCATAAGTAATGCAGGCGGCAAAGGAATCTTTCCAATATCCCATTGCTGAAAACAGCCCGCGGTTGTCCTATAATTTAACCACTAACCCCTTTTTTTACCCCCATTTTAGCCGGTTAACCACTTGCGGACCACTAAAAATCGGATGAAAACGGCTCTTGATTTTCCAAATTTTCTCAAACCATATAGGTCAGTTTAGATATAATAAAACCCCGGAAAACCTGAATTTTCCGGGGTTTTGTAAACCTTTTGATACGGTTTGAACAGCAGATTATCTCTTGCGTAACTGAAATTAACGTTTGCGGAACTGGGAACGCTTGATTTTACTGGATTCTTGGAATGTGGTGTTGCAAACACGTTACAAACGCAAGGCTTCTCATTACGCCTCACCACACCTCTAAATTATCAAAGAGGGAGATGACTAAAAGTACAAATGTGCATCTTCCTCTTTTTTTCTCGCAATATCATTCAAACTCGACAATTACTAATCAATTTGCCATCTTAACAAAGTCGAATTTCCTCAGTTAATTCCCACGTTATCGACACTTTATTTAGCTGTAAGTCTCTTGTTTTTCTTACTCAATATTGCCGTTATCATCGCTATTATATCTGCAATCGGAACAGAACAGAAAATTGCTAATGGATATTCTGGCATAATTCTTGGCAACAAGAACACTAATGGGATCATTAAAATAACCTGCCGCATCAGAATGAGAAATACCGCCTTTCCTTCATGCCCTGTCACTTCATACAATGTCATAATTGTATAAAATATTCCCATCAGCGGAAACGTCAAGAAAATAATACGAAGGACTTCATTTCCTAATTGGTATACATCACTCGAATTTGAAAATACGGACAAGATGTTTGTACCGAAGGTATAAATCAACACCACTCCCATCAGCCCATACAAAACAGTATATCCTATCGTGCTGACCAATGTTTTTTTTCTTTTATCTTCTTCCTGTTGTCCGTCAAAATATGCAATTATTGTCTGGACCCCTTGTGTTATACCAACAATTGGCATCAGGAACAAAGTATAAATTTGCTGAGCTACATTCCAAACTGCAACATGGCTCATTGTTGTATAGAGCATTAAACTTTGATTAACACAGAATGTGGCACATCCTCCCAAGGATTGGATAATTGTCTGAGCAATTCCTAATTTTAAAAGCTCAGCTGTATGTGATTTGAATTTTCCCCATGATAACGCACATTTCAGTTCCAAAAACTGATGATGCTTTAACCACAAAATAGACAGGGCACAGCAAAATAACTCACTTACAAAAGTACCACAAGCCAGCCCTACAAAGCCCCAATCGAATACAAACACCAAAATGGCATTAAATACAATATTCACCACTACAGATAAACTGGTTATTCCCATTTCCATTGCAGGATACCCGAATGCTCGGATGCAACTTGTTAAAGTATAACCCAATGCACTGAATACATTGCTAAATAATTGAATGCGTAAGTATTTTTCAGCCAAAATGGCAGCCTGTCCTTCAGCTCCTAAAAGCGATAACAATCCGGGCATAAACAGGAAAGAACCGATTGAAACCATAACACTTAAGACCAATGTCATACCCAGACCAGTCAGAAAATACTCTGTCCAAACCTCTTTACAGGTCAGGTATCGTGCAATCATAATAGCAGTTGATACTGCAAATAATGCCTGAACAGCAGTATATATGCCTAGTATTGGAGAAAGTAATCCCATAGCCGTTAATGCATCAATAGAAATTTCTCCAAGATGACCTGCAAAAACTGTGTCTACAACCGATGCCATGATTTCCACAATTAATGAAAAAATAGCTGGTATAGAAAAGTAAAGTATCAAAGAATGTACGGATTTCCTATCATAAATATTTCGTTCCATACAAAATCACCTCCGTCTTTTATCCTAACAAAAAGAAGGTGTCATCTTGTGTCACCTTCCTTCAATCAGATAAAAATTTTTGATACTCCTCACGGTCAAACGGTTTTTCAGTTACCTCACAGCATATAATATCGGAAAGTGGAAAGGTAAGTTTCTGCTTTCCATCGGTTGCATATAGGTAAAGCCCTGTTGTACGTAGGGCATAGCTCAACGGAGCAACGTATAATATTTCTGTGTTTGTTTGTAATCGGAGGAACAATTCTTCGTCAAATGCATGGTTGATATTTTGAAAAACCGAATTTTCTTTGTAAATCGGCTCATCAAAAAGCTCTATCCGCAAATAATCTGTAAAATCTCGTTCTTTTAGTTGCGTAAGCTCAGGAAACAATAGCTCCAATTTCTTTACAATGCTACTTTTCTCATTTCTTTTTCCTAGTTGATCTGCAATGTGAATTGCCATTATCAAATCTTCTATCTCGCATGGAGAAAAGAAGCTTTGCTGAAACTTATAGGAATATGGGATAGACACCCCACCCTGAAACCCCGGCTGAGTCTCAATCGGAACACCTAAGCTTGAAATAACATTAATGTCCCTCATAATTGTCCGCTTACTGACCTCAAATTTTTCAGCAAGCTCCTTAAGTGTTGTTTTCTTTACCTCATTCAAAAATAGAATGATTTCTAATTGTCTGCTCTTTATAATAAACTCTCTCCACTTCTTTATATTACTTCTATCTCTAAGGACTGTTACTAAAATTCATAGTTGGTCTCTTTATCATAATTATACATCAGCTACCCACATTGTAAAGCAAAAAGCAAGCCGTTTTCAGACTTGCTTTCTACCATATCACATTCCTTATTGATAAATCATTTCTTTATCCACAATCTCCCTTGCACACGATTGTATATTGTTCATTCTCGCTACCCATTCCATCTGATTTTCTGCCTTTAACTGTTCCGTGATCCCCTGTGCCTGTTTCATCTGCTCTACAACCCTTTCAAAGTGTTCCTGTGCTTGTTCTTCTATATCAGCCAAATAATCATTCAGCCTTCCACTTGTAAGCAAATTCAAATATACCCTTCTGCGATGTTCTTTCAAATAACGTAAATGTCTTTGTCCCCATACGCCTATAAATCTCTGTTCTTCTTCCTCCGGCAAGGTAAGACAAGGAATAAGATAATCCCCATGTCTGATATAAGTGCCGCCCATTTCTTCGAATATTGTTTTCTTCATAATCGTTTCCACCTTTCTTATCGTTCTCTATCCATAGATTTTTTCTTAACTGACCGTTTCGGCTGCTGCCTGCCTTCTTGCTGATAGCGGTGCAGCTTTTCCAATACACTTGCTTTTTTCGGCTGTTCTAACGGTTTCTCTTTCTTCTGTTCCGTCTGATTTTTCCATGCCCTTAGTTCTTCGTTGTATTCTATAATCAATTCTTCTGCCTTGTTATAAACCTTCTGAAAGGCTTGCACATTGGGATAGCCTTCTCGCTTTACTATCTGTTCCAAACTCTTGTGCAGACGCTTTTCCAAATCCTCTAACAGTTCAATTCGCCCTTCCAGAGATTTTCGCTCTTTGCCTTTAAATAGTCCTCGTAACTCTGACAGTTGCTTTTTCAAAGAAGAAATATCCTGTTGTGTGCGTTTTATCTCCCTTGACTGTCCCTGTAATTCATACATGAGTTTCTGCATATCTTTCCATTCCTGCAAATCAATCTTTGGTACAGGTTTCGGCGGCAGCTTAAATTTGAAAATTACTTCCTGTAAAAAGTCTTTCGCGCCTCGGATAATCTGACGGAACATATCCGGCAGCCAACCGTGTGTCCTGATAGATTGCAGCGTTTCGTCTGTGATTTTTTCCTGCTTGATCTTCAAAATATCTTCTTCGGGAACGCCCTCAACTAATGCCACATCAACTGTCCGATTCCATTCCTGCCTTGCCGCATTGTCTGCCTTTATCTCCTCCGCTTTCGGATTGTTCTTTCCGATTTTCTTGGTTGCCAGATATACGCCGCCCTGTTGGAATACAGAGAGTTTTTCTGATTCCTCTTTTACATATCGGTTGATCGTATCGGTAAACAGTTCCTTGACTTCTTTGGTAAAGGCTTTGTTCTTAAACCATTCATCCTTTTTCGTGAAGATATGGCTTTCATAAACTTCCCCTTTGGGGACAATACTGCATCCCGCCCGAAGATTGCCCTGCTCGTCTAAAACCTCTTTCTTTGTGCGTCTATGCTTTCCCTGCTCATCATAAAACATATTTCGGGTGGCAATCTTCACTTCGGGCTGCTCCAACATTTTCCGTTCACTGAATACCAGATGAATATGATAATTCGTCTTTGTCTTGTTGTGATGAAGGGCTGCGCTGCACTCTACACCATATCTTTTATGAAAAGTCTCTGTAAAAAGTCTTACCACATCACCTGCCCTGTACTGAACAAAACTTTCGGGAAGTGCTATGATGAACTCACGCCCTTCGATACATTTCCCTGCTGAGCCGCTTGCCTTAAAATCCAACTGATTTTCTCTTGCAAGATTTTTCCAAAATTCAGGCGTTGCCCCTTCTGTCTGATAGGTCGCATAGAGATATTCCTGTCTTTTCGGATTGGAGATATAATCAATCCTTCCTGCCACATTGGACAGCTTACTTTGTCTAATAAATGAATGTCTGCCTATAAGCATCCTCCTTTCCCAGCTCTCGTTGATTTTATTGTGAGTAGGTGCATAGGCACCTGTTTACGAACTGATTGCCGTATCTGGCATAAGCCTCGCAGAGCGAAATACACAGAGCATAAACGAAGTTTGTGCGATGGGTGTATTTCGCTCTCAATCGCCGAGGGCTGTTTTTGTATTACATAATCTGATTATTCCTCAGACTTGAGATTTCATTTATGGGCGTATCCGCCCTTTTGATCTGCCCGTATCCGGGCTGCTTTAACATCTCTAACACTCCCTTCTGCTAAAAAATAAAATAATTTCAAAAATCACACGTATAAGCGTATAAACGTATCTTCCATACTTTTCAGAAACCTGCAATCCATTGATTTTCCTAAAGATATGCGCTTATACGCTTCTTTGGAAAATTCTTTTTTATCTGTATCTCATCTGTATCAGCGGTAGCTATCTATGCGTATCTGTGTATGGATTCCCTGAAATCCTCTGGCATTTTTTCCATTGTCTGAGGGAATATTCGTAGAATAATGAATGTGATATTTCTTTTCATTTTCTTTTAAGTACCCTGAAAAACTTTTTGCACTCATAGGTTTTTCCGTATTATCCTCACACCAACGGCAATATGCTTGATAAAGATTCTTGGAAGTCGCTGTTGTATTTTCTTCCAATCGGATATACCCAGATGACTGCATAAAAGCGATAATGTTATTCCCGGATTCCATAGCTTCGTGTAGATTTTTCTTTGCACGTTCGCTGATGGTAAAGCGGTATTTATTTTTCAGTAATCGTTTCAATCCCTCCAAACACCAGAGAAAAATATCGTCTGCTTCTCTTTGCAGTTTCTCAATCAGATAGGGATCATCTACTCTGTCCGGCGGCACATCTTTGACCGTAAGAATAATCTGTCTGCGATAAAATCCATAGGAACGGTCATGTAAAGCACTCAGACTTCCGTTTCCAAAGCAGAGAAATCTGACATATAAATTCCCCTGTACGCTCTGCTTTGACTTCCGTTCCAAATCCATCTTATCCTCCAGCGTGACAATGGTTTTAATATAGTTGGTGTCTTTCAAGGCTTCCAGTTTCATATCATCATCCACCATCAAAAGCCTGTATTCCAAATCTGCCCTTGCAAAACGGTTATGCTCTACCTTTTGAATATTGCTTACATTCATATTCGTTCCGAGGATTTTTCTCATAACCAGACCGATACGTGATTTTCCCTCCCCGCCTTTTCCTAAGATAATCAATAACTTCTGTGCCTTATTGGATGGGATCAAACAATATCCCATATATTCCTGCAAAGTAGGAATATCATCTTCCTCCAACAGTTCTGAAAGAAATTTCAGCCACCGTTCCGGCTTTGCTTCTTTCATTTCATAATTTACAGGCAATCGATTCAGACAAAACTCTTTCTTCTCTGTGAAACCTCCATCCAGAAAATAAGTCCCGTTATTCACATGGATACGATCCATTTGCACCGGAAGTTCCTCTGAATAGGCTTCCAGTTTTAGAACCTCCAAAAGCTGTTTTACTTTCTTGGAAATTCCTTTCGTAAGAACCGGTTTTACCATTCTATAAATTTCTTTTTCTACTTCGCTGTCTGGCAGCATTCCATCATAACTGAAAAAGATACCGTTGATACACTTCAATGGCATTCTTTGCAGGAAATTTTCACAAAATACTACCTCATCAATCTGCCCATCCTCAAACCATTCCTGAGAGTACGGCTTAGAGTTCATTTCCCTCTGATCCAATGCTTCTTCCAGTCTGTTCCTTGTTGTTTCGTCTATATTCTTCCATTCGTTCTTCAATTCTTTTCACATCCTTCCCACTATCCAATAAAAATTCAATTCTGTCCTGTAACTCTCCAAACACCAGTAAATCCAGATCGTAATTTATCCTTTCTGTCTGCTGACAGGCTTCTATAAATTCTGCTTTCCATTCTTCCTCTGGTGTTTTTGGTGCATGGCTCACTTTCCATTCTTCCAGCAGATGAAGATAATCCGATAAAATGCGGATACTTTCCCGTTCCCATTCTTCAAATTTCTTTTCGGTCTGGTACAACGTTCTTTTCGGTTTTTCTTTCTTCTTACTGGTATTCCTTTTCTTTGAACTATCCATAAAAATCGGTATCCGAAAATCTTCTGCCAGTTTCTTTGCTGCTTCCAATGGTACAATATGAAAGAAATCTGCCACAAACGTGATCACATCCCCTTTCGCACCACAGGCAAAACAGCAAAATCCTTTGTCTACTTTCATACTGGGATGCCTATCATCATGAAAGGGGCAACAGACCATCCCATTTTTATTGACTTTCAATCCGTACTGCTCGGCTGCCTGCCTTGCAGTTACATTTTCTTTTACTACTTGAAAAATATTCAATTCGACTCCTTTAAAATTTTCGTTGTATTCTCTCAGAGCCTTTGATATACTGAATTTGCGAGATAGAGTTATCAAAAGCTCTGAGAAGTTGTCCTTGTGTTACGCAAGGGCTTTTTCTTTTCCCTGCTTTTTTGCCTCTCCATTGAAATATCCAGTTTCCTCCCATACTTTACGATCAGAACAGTAATAACTGAATTCATTGGAATCGCCCATCTTCATTGCCACTCCAAATTTCAAAATTCCCTGCTGTATTCCGATACGAACGTAATGAGCATCTTTTCCGATTGCTTTTGCAATTTCCGTAATCGGCACATTTCTTCCCGTAAATGGCGGCAATTCTACATATAATCTTTTATCCATTTTCCACATCCTCCTTTACAATCTGACTAAGTTCTTGATCTAAAGCTGTAGCAATTTTATATGCTACCTGCGGTGTACAGCCCTTTCCTGATATAATGCAGGAAATCGTCTGCCTTGACACTCCACTTAACTCAGCCAATTTCTTAATTGTTAATCCTCTTTCTCCCATCAAAATCTGCATTTTAAATACGTTTATCTTCATTTTATTTCTCCTTTCTTTTTTAATATGCACTTTTAATGCGCATTTTTATTATATGCACTTATTCTGCGCATGTCAATACTATTTTATATAAATATGTACTTGTAATTCGTATTTTTCTATGATATGATAAGCGTGAGGTGAATAATGATGAGTAATGAGAAGTTACATAACAATCAAATCGGACTTAGAATCCGTACTGCTCGAAAAGAAAAAGGTATCAACCAAACAGAGCTTGCAAATTTGTTGGGGAAATCGCTTCGCACAATCCAAAAATATGAAAGCGGAGAAATCGAAGTTTCCATTGCTATGCTCAATGAAATCGCAAAAGTTTTAGACTGCGAATCCACATATCTTATAGGGTATGATGCTGAGAGAAAACCTTTAGAAAATCTTTCTGATATTATGAATTTCTTATTTCAGTTAGATAAGATAAAGGAACTTGGCTTCAATATCGAAGTCAAACGCCCGCCACATTATGATGGATGGGAATGTGCTATTACTTTTAACGGCAAAGATGTTTCTACGGAGTTAAATCAGGATCTCTGTCTATTCTTGGAAGAATTTGAGGATAAACGAAATGAAGTCAAGGACTATCAGACAAGTCTTGAATCTTATCAGAAGTGGCAGGATAAAACACTTGCTTATTACGCAAATGCAAAACTGACCGAAAAAGAAACAGAAGAAATCTCAAACGAAGAACGAATCCAGAGATTTCAAAAAATTATGAACGAGCGGTACGGTAAGAAAGAGTCCTAATTTTTAAGGAGGATTTTTAGAATATGAAATTACCGAACGGCTACGGAAGTGTAGTAAAACTATCTGGAAAAAGAAGAAAACCTTGGATGGTTCGTAAAACCACAGGCTATCGTATTGATCCAATCAAAGAAAAGAAAGTAAATGAATATATCATCATTGGATATGCCGCCACAAAAACAGAGGGATTACAAATGCTAGCTGATTACAATCGTAATCCTTATGATACAAAGGCAGCCAAAATGACTTTTGATGAAGTGTATGAGGAATGGTCTAAGAAAAAATTTCCTACGGTATCCGAAAGCAATATCAAAGGATACAAAGCATCTTACAAAACATGTGGCATTCTTTACAACCGAGTTTTCAAGGATTTAAAACTGGCAGACTTACAACAGGTTATTGACACCTGCGGAAAGAATTTTCCCACATTGAAGAAAATCAAAATCCTGTTTAACCAGTTGTATGAATTTGCATTGAAGAATGACATCTGCAACAAAGATTATTCTACTTTTGTTGAAATCGCCCAGTACAAAGACCGCAATCCAAACAAGCATACACGTACAAAATTCACGAAAGAAGAAGTCGCAAAAGTCTGGACAATGAAAGGGGCTGTCGGTTAATACCGATTTTTTCCCCGGATAACAAAAGAATGAGACAGTCCGCAGAACTCCTGGCTTTTTCAGGGCTATGGTTTTCTGCCGGACTGTCTCATTCCCTTTTTGTCTCCAATTTCAGGGCATAGTATCCCCTTGTTTGGCATTTTGGGAACGCTCATTGCCTTTAAGCAGTTTTTTGTTCCTTTTTCCCTTCGTATTTTTCAATCTCATGATGCAGAAACCGGTGGTATTTCATGATATTCCGCCCGATCGCATACAGCATGAACTCTTTATACACCTTTTCTTTTGAACGGTAATGGAATCTCCGGAAGTTCTCATTCTCTTTGATGTCACCAAAGTGGCCTTCCGTCTGGATCGACCGTGTCTGACGCTTCAGGATCCCTTCTTCACTCTGGATGTTTTCATTGGTTTCCTCTTTCAGCTCTTCCCACCGTTCATTGATCTTCATGACCTTGTTTCGGTCTGAATGCTTTTCAGCATCATATTTGTACAGACATTTCGCCTTATGTTCACAGCCGCTGCAGTCTGCACAGCCATATACTTCAAAGGTCTGGGTATACCCATCCTGTATCCTGCTTTCCGTCCGCATATGCCGCAGTTCCCGCCCATCATGGCAGATGTAGTAATACTCATCCTCAAAAACGGCACAGCTCATGTTATAATACTTTCCGATATCCGCTTTGTATGCACGGGTCTTCCGTTTTTCGTGATCCTGAAGCTTGATATAGCTTTTGATCCCGTTCTCCTTCAGATAGGAAAGATTCTTTTCGCTGCAGTAACCGCTGTCCGCAGTGACTGCTTCCAGCTCTTCCCCAAATGCTTTCCGGTGCTTTTCCAAAACCGGGATCAGCGTGTTGTAATCAGTCCGGTCGCTGCTGACATAACTGTGGACAATGAAATAGTTCTCTACTGCGATCTGGACATTGTATGCCGGTTTCAGCTGGCCGTTGAGCATGTGGTCTTCTTTCATTCTCATGAAGGTTGCTTCCAGATCTGTCTTGGAATAGCTGTTCCGTCCTTTGCCCATGATCTCAAAGTGTTCCTTGTATTCCATCAGGCGGCTGCCGCAGGTCTCCAGTTCTTCATACAGCTTCTGGATCTCCGGCTTACGCTGTCCCTTTCCGTAAACAAAACCGATCCCTTCCCCTTCAGCGATCGTTTTCAGGTTTTTCTGCAGCTTCAGGATCTCAAGCGGGGAACAGCCGTCGATTTCGATCACGGTATTATTGGAAATCTTCTTGTGCTTTGTCAGCTTCCGTTTCCGGTTCTCCTCGATCACACGCCGGACTTTGTCCATGCCTTCCACCACAAACATCCTGGCATCCCCAAGATCGTATTTCGGTCCATACCCGTTTTCATGCAGAAGTGCATTGTAAGCTGCATAAAGGGCATCAATGGTGTCCAGAAGCCCCGCAAGATGGTAGTTTAAGCTTCCCCGCCAGACAAAGGTATAACGGTTGGCGTTTGCTTCTATTTTAGTGCCATCGATAAAAAGCTCTCTGAGTGTGAGCAGGCCTTCCTTTTTCAAACGGCGCAGGAACTGGTAATTCAGTTCATCCAGGATCTCACCGGTCAGTTTTTTCCCCTTAAAATCATAAAAAGCATCCCGCCTGGGTCTCTGGCCTTTGGTCAGCCAGATGAATGCCAGGTCCCGTTCACACAGTTCCACGATCCGGTCAACGGCCCGGATGCCACGCATGTTTGCGTAGGTAACAACAGCATACAGCATGATTGGATTGTACCCGGTTCTTCCCTGGTCTGAACAACAGGCCAGCAGGCCTGAAAAATCCAATTCCTCCATTACTTTTTTCAGGGTATAGACAGGATCGTCGTCGGGTAAATGCAATTCGAAGAAGCTGAAGTTAATTTTCTGTTGCCCAAAATCAAAAAAGTCGTTATAATAATCTTGTTTAAGCATAGTTCCATTATAACATGGAACGGGGAAAAGATGGTTGTCGTTAGCCATCTTTTTCTCTTTTTTATGAAAAAATTTCAGGGTCGGTTGTGACTCACATAAGTCACAGCCGGCCCTGTTTTAGACTATCTATTTCCCGACAGCCCCATTATCAAGATGAGATATCCGGCTTTCTGCGGCCACCATTTCATGGGCAAAATGCTCATATTTTTTAGTGGTTTCTATACTCTCGTGCCCCATTAAAATGCTTAAATCGTAGACACAAGTTGTTCCCTTCGTTTTGATATTATCAATACAATAATTCGTAGCGAAGTTGTGCCGGAGCTTGTGAGAGGAGAACGCAAAAGGAAGTTTTTGTTCCAATCTGTATACAAACAGCCGGACAGCGTTACCAGACAATTCATTTCCATGTCTATCCTGGAATACAAGGTCGGAATCCTTGAAAGGACATTCAGAAAGATATTGCTCCAGTAATATGTGGGCAATATTCCCAAGAGGGACCATCCTGTCTTTTGCGCCTTTTCCTGTGACCTTCAGAACATTCCTTTCCCAATCAATATTCTGTTTCATGAGTCCGCAGACTTCACATTGGCGCAGACCAGAGTCCAACATAAGAGCAACAATAGCCCGGTTCCGTGCAGTAATCCATGGAATACTAGTCTCTATGCATGAGAAGATATACCGGATCTCTGTATCAGAATAGATATGGACATTCTTTTTCGGAGAGCGGGGAACCTTTATCTTTTGTGGGTCAAAAGGAAGGCCGTATTCCACATAAGCCCAACGCAGAAAGATTTTTATATTACGGATATAGGATGAAGCCGTAGCACGGGCAATAGAGCCCTCTAACAGATTCAATAGATATTGACTCACCCGACCAAACGAAAGCTCATCCAAAGGAGTCTCAGCCCCCATACCGGATACAAAAAGAGACAAAGTCGCTCGATAATTCTTAATCGACTTTGGATTCAAGCCGTTAAGGCGCTTTTGAAATAAAAATTCATCTAATGCAGAATTCAAAGTCATGTGGCAACACCTTCCGCAAGTCCGTTCAAATATTCTTCTACCATTTGTTTTAGTTCCAGAGACATTCTATCTGTACCGCTATTGATAACTGAATAGACAAAGCCTAAATCACCGTCAGCATGGTAAATAGCGGCAAGCGTGGGAGCAACCTGTTTTATAACCCAATCCCGCTTTTCAGCAAGTGTTTTTTTTGATGGAGGCATATACAGGCGGGCTTTTTCCACATCATTAAGGAAAGCAATCCATTTTTCAGAAGTTGAACAACGAGAGCCGCGCGAATTATCCTTTACAGTTAGTCGGAGATAATTTGAAAGTATACCAAGGGCGGCATCCGCAACACACTTCCCCCCAGCAATCAGTGAAGCAACATATGAAGCGCGATCACGGTGGAGCTCAATTTCCCAACGAACCCATGAATGAGAGATAGATTCATGTTTTTTTGCGGAACGCTCCAACTGTTTATTATAAATTCGGAACATCAGTTCGCTTTTTCGACTACCAAGATAAATAGTTTCCCCAGAAACAAAGCAATCCCCGTTTTCGTTTTTGCCACCTTCATAAATAATCCTATATTTTTTGAATCGGGAAGAATAGTTGCCTTTACTAAAAATTTCCCTCAGTTCTGGTATCGTATAATATTTACTTTCCATATCGTCAATAGATAAATCGAGTCGGGTCAATTTTCCGTGATTGAGAATCATTTCCATTACATCACTCAACGCGCTCGCTTTCTGGTCAAAGGATTCCACTTCATAAGCATAAGTGTTAAATGGAGTGATGGTAAGATATTTCTTGCAGTAGCAATCCAGAAGGAAATCAACAGCAGAACCAGGAACATCAATATGGATTCCCATATCCTTGCTACCATCATATAAAATGGAAATAGGATAAATCATATGTCTGACTCTGGTTTTATAGCCATAGCTTCCGATAAGGCCGGTCTGAAACTGTTTGGTAGGAATGCCAAAAAGATCCGCAACGTCAAACCATGACATATGATTTTGAAACGTGAAGGAAATCCAATCGACCGCAACAGTCAATCCGTTTGATAATTTCTTTTCATTATCTAAATTCATAAAGTTTCCGTGTCTCCCTTCTAATTGGTTTTTGTACCCCCGTATTACCGACCGGGGGTAAACCAGATATTGAAATCTGGTGAATTGTAGTAACGTGAACCGCTTGTGCCTGTCGCGGTCAAGCCGCTGACAGCGCGCAAGCCAACGCTTGCAAACGAAACAAACAGAGCATTTTACATACACTCATGTGCCATAACAACAACTACTTGAAC
>OHCU01000560.1_pt1 | contig 14629 bp, 15 predicted proteins | sample 1566861 | NCBI WGS metagenome assembly OHCU01 (sample SAMEA3879521, study PRJEB24766) | human gut metagenome | biome: human-associated habitat; feature: feces | place: USA | collected 1985/1987
CTGAAGTCACCTCTTTGTTACTTTCTCTGTGAGAAAGTAACGCAAAAGCACTTTCCCACCGCAGCACCGTTGGTGCAGCAGTAGGAAAGTGCTTTGCGCCCCTAAAGGGGAGGGTTTCCGGAGCAGCCTGCCTCGACGCTTATGCGCCATTAGCCGGACTGCTCCGGAGGGGCGCTGCCCCTGCCGCCTGCGGGCGGCTCCCCGTTTCCACGACAAACTTGGATTTTATTTATTCAGCAAGTCTTGTAATTCATCCAAAAAACGGCAAACATGAAAGCCATCACAAACGGCATGATGCACTTGAATCGATAAGGGAATATAGTATTTTCCGCCATCCTCATAATACTTCCCAAACGTAAATATCGGCAGTAGATAGTCATATCCTTTTTTTAGATTTAAGTTAAAGCCTTCAAAGCTTGTCCACGGTATCATAGAAACAGGGAAAGTGTTTTCCGGAGGATTAGGCTTTGCGAACATTCCCTTTCGTTCACCATAAGCGTCTATATCCTTTTGATAGTTCTGAAGAAACTCAGTATAGTCTGCTGTAAACTCAGTCCAAATACTCGAAAAGGTTTCAGTTTCCTTATGAAAGATTGTGTAGCAAGGCAGCATTTCTGAAAAAACACCTACCTGTCCGTTTTTATCTAATGCCGTCCTGAACTCTTCGTGTCGATTGAGGATTGTTGTAACCCCATATAAGAGAGTCGGATATAATTTTTTTCCATCCTTTTTCAACTTAGAAATATCGAGTTTTACCGTCATACTATATGTGCAGGGCGTATTGTCAAAATAGTGGTCGAAATACTCTTTTCGTGTCCAATTATTTATATCAATCTTTGTGAATTGCATCATTTATCCTCCGCAAATCCTGATTTATCTAACCACGAAACAACCGACTAAACCATCCCTGTTTTTTCGGCTCGTCTCCACTTCCCTCGCTCTGATCAGTACCGGAGGTAAGCTGCTGCTGTATTGTTCCCGCGTGAAGTGCCTGGGCAGCCTGTGCCGTCTGCTGGGCGGCAACCAATGCAGCGTTGCTCTCGGAAAGCCTTGCGTTCAGATCCTCGATCTGCTTGTCCTTTATCGCAAGCTGTCCTTGCAGCGTGTCGATTGTGGTCTGCAATACTGCTATCACACCCACATTTTCAGACTGCTCCAATACCTCTCCATTGGAGCGCTCCGTATGCGCATACGTATGCGCTCCAACGGAGCACTCCTTTTGCAGAAAGTCTTGTTTTATAAGGGTTTCACCCTGCTCCTCTATATACAAAACCCCCTGCTCCGTATGCGCATACGGAGCGCAAACCGTATGCAGTTTGCCTTTGTACCGCTTATAAACCGTTTGCTTCGATACGCCTATCTCGTCGGCTATCTGCCGAATCGTTTTCATGGCCTCACACTCCCCACACTATCGCTGGCGGGTGTGTCCAACTGCTTTGCTATGTACTCCCTCAGATCATCATCAAGCTCAAATGGGAGCCGCCCCAGACGAACGGTTTCCTCAAAAAATAGAATCGTTGCTTCTTCCAAAGTCATTCCATTTTCTGCAAAGACCTTTTCTGCCTGTTCTTTCAGCTCGGCATCGATCTCCAGCGTAACTTCAACCAACCTCTCCATTCCCATCACTCCAACAGCCGGCCATAGTCCCGTTTAGCATAGACTACACGGGCAACGGTCACCAGCCTTTCTTCTTCATCCACCCAATAAAACATCAGATAATTTTGTACCAAAATTTTTCGGTATTCATGTTTCAGTGACCGGATCGGCTGGTAGGCCGGAGCAGCATACGGAAAAGTCAGCACACTTTCCGCTGCATTCACCAGCTCTACCGCCAGACGATCCGCCGCATCCGGGTTTTGCAGTTCTCTGCTGATATACCGAACAATTTCAATCATATCTTTCCGGGCAACAGGTAAATACTCTAATTTATACAACCCGTTCCCCTCCAATGGCATCTTTCATTGCCTTCAGCACATCTTTGGAAGAATAGCGTTGATCCGTCAGCTCCGCCTCTTTCTCTGCCTCCTGCAGCTTGAAATACACCTCGCTTTCAAATTGCAGGTTCTCAAATGCCTCCATACTCAAAACAACCATATCACCGTATCCATTCTTTGTCAAAAAAACAGGTTGAGCAGTTTCATGCACGGTCTTTGAAATGTCAGCAAAATTGTTTCTCAAATCAGAAACAGGTCGAATCATATTCATATTATCATCCTCCTTTGCTTTATCTTATCATAATTATGCTAAATTATCAACACTGTTTCCTTGCCATAAATAACTTTTACCTATGTTACCATTTAGGGGTCGAAAAAGCCTTGATTTATGCGGTTTTCCGTCCTCGAAATCAGAGGGGGCAGTATCCTTACCCTACCACGCCAAAAAACGGCGTAGAGGCCATTCTGGGGCGTTTACAGCCCTTTCCGCAAATCCTCCTGTATCAGATCGCTCAACGCCTGTGACGGGCGTATTTTGACCGTCAGACCGCCATCCTCATACCGCACCGTTGGAGGGTTATCCCACCACTTATAAACGGTGTTCTTCGATAGTCCAGTGCCAGCAATACAATCTTTCGGTCTGCCATCCGGGTTCTGCTGCCGCCAGTCATATACTCGCTGCTGCGCTGATGGCCGCCCATTTCCCTTCCTCCAATTTGGATTTGTAACTGTTTGAATAGCCCGCATAACCTCCATATGCTGTTCCTGCGTTCTACCGTTTCTCTTATTTCTCTCAACTCGAACATTGGTCAGTTTCTCAATATCTGCAATCGTGAAATTATAATACTCCTTGTCGTATGCCTCCAGCGCACTCCGTATATCCTCCTCAGTCAATGCGTTCTCATGCTTCACCATCTGCAAGTCCTCAAACGCTGTCCGCATATCCTGCCGGAGCTGCTGCTTCGGCACATCGCATTTATAGGCGTAGATAGCAAGGCACATCAAATAGAAATACCGATGGCCGCCCTCGATGCTGCCGATCTGCCTCAGCCACCAATGGTAAAGGGCATACGGATCATCGCCGTGTACCTTTCCGGCTATATCCCACTTCTTTTTTCTCTTATTGCCCTCTATCACCACACGCTGATACCATTCCGGGTATGCCTCCTTCGCCTGCGCCCTCGTCATTCTGGACGGATGAAACGGCTTATTTATATCCACCCGGTTCTCCGGCTTGATTGCGTAAGCGTTCAGATAATCCAGCGTCACACGCTCCCCTGTGCGGAAGGCCACCAACTCCGTACCGTACTTGGCGTTGATGCTCCCCACCATGCGGAAACCCTGATTGATGGACTGGTACTGGATCGCCTTTAGCTGGGATGTTCCCTTGTACTCCCAGATGCGGAATGTGAGGTCATATTTGAGGCTCTTAAGCTGGACTTTGATATTGGGGTATAGATCTATCGGCTCCTTGAACACATAGTACAGGTGCAGACCGTTCCCGGACAACACAAGGAAGGTCGGCATAGGCAACCGCCGAACACGCTTCGGATCTCCGTCAAATCGGAGAAAGAGATTGCGCAGCTCCCCAATACCTACCCCGTCCAAATCAAAGATAAGGGCATTCATCCGCTGTGCGTGCTCCAGCCGGTTCTTATTCCGGCGATAGACAAGACCGCTGCACAGTGTCAAGGGATTTTGCTCCACAAACTCCGTATAGTCCTTCTCCCATGTATCGTGATACATCTTCCGTCGATGAAGCCGCTCATCTTCGCCCTGATAGAGATACACCGCACTCGGATGAGAGAAGTCATCGTACTTAACCCCGTACAGCTCATTGTCGGGAAACAGCTCCCGGTAAAAGTCATAGCCGCCCACCTGCTCAAACTGCGCCGACAGGTATTCATAGCACCCTCTGTAATTTTCGGTCATGTAAAGCCACCTCCAAAAGAAAAAGAAGCAAAAAGAAAATCGCTGCGGCGGGAAGGGGGAAAAGGGGGAGCCAAAGAGCGGCCTCCCGCTGGTCGGCCTTAAAGAGAAAGTCACCTCCCCCTTTTCCCCCTTGTTTCGGCCATGGAAATGATGGAAAACCCTAACGGGTTTACCACATTCCCACAGCCTCCACTCACCCCCTTTTTCCCCTCCGACTTTCTCCCTTCCTGAGAGAATATTTTTGGGTTTTTAGGGATACGATATAAGGGGCCCCTACCCCTTACAGGTCGCTTAGATTATCAAAACTTTTTTTGGGAAAATTTCTAATGCCATTATACCGTGCCGGACTTGCGTTTGCAAGTCCGGCTTTTACCGGCTCATTCCGCCCATGCTCATACCTCTGTCATGCCTGTGCTCCTGCTTGGGCTCCGGCATAATATGCGCCCTTGCCCGCTGGACATATGGCCGAAACTGTTCCGGCAGCTTCTCCTCCAAGAAGGTCAGCGCAGCCTCCACTCGCTGCATCAGTCTCGCCATGAGATCCTTCTGACGGTTCAGCTCGTACTCCAGCGCCATGTTCTCGTCCTTCAGGTCAGACAGCTCCTGCGCCTCCTTCAGCCGCTTCTGTATGGATGGCCGGAGCTGCCGCTCCAGCGAAGTGATCTGCGCCTTCTGAAGCTCTATGGTATTGACCTGCTGCTTGACCGTCTGCTCGGCCTCTGCGCCCCGTACCGCCAATGCCTTCAGCTGCTTGATCTCTTTCAAGGTAACGCCCTTGATATTGCCCATCATGGTTTCTTCCGGCTTAATTCTCTCCAGATCCAGCGATACCTTTTTCGCCGCCTTTAACTCCTTGACCGTTCCTTGCAGCGTTTCCTTTTCCGCCTGCAGCTCCGACACTTCCGCCCTCGCTGCTTCTATCTCCTGCCTTGCGGCCTCCAGCTCCCTCGCCGCCTCTTTGTACTCCGGCAAGGACATATGCGGTCGGCCTCCGTCACCGTGGATCACTTCAAAGCTGTGCTGCTGGGCGATCTGCTCCAGCACCAGCTTCTCACTGTTTACCCAGGCATTCCATTCTGTCTGCCGTTTTGACTGGCCTGTAAATCCCTGCTGCGCCAACGCCTGTTTCAGCGATACTCTTTTCGCAAGCCCCCGCTTCTGCTCCGTTGCCACAGGCACGAAATCTATATGGATGTGGGGCGTGGCCTCGTCCATATGAATGACCGAATTGAACACCCGCAGGTGCGGGTTCCGTTCTTGAAATGCCTCGGCAAACTCTTTGAGAGCTGCCGCAGCCCGTTCTCCCTCCGGCGTCTCGCAGCCGCAGTTGTCCTTGTTGCCGATCTGGAAGATGACCTCATGGAAAAGCCGCTCCTGCTTGCTCTTTTCAATGTGCCGATAGTAGTCCGGGATCTTATCTCTCGTCTTTGTTTTCTTTGCGTTATACTCCGCAAGGGCTTCATCGAAAAGCTCATGGTAGACCTGTTTCAGATTTTCCCTGCACAGCGTAATGTTCTGCTCGGTTCTGGCCGGATCTACATTCTCGGTAATGAACTTGCGGTTATTATGCCCCATGCTTCCGGTTCCCATCATACCGGATATTTTGACTGCCATACTCGCACCTCCTGTCCCGTTTATTATACCATAGATTTCCGCTGAAGTCACCTCTTTGTTACTTTCTCTGTGAGAAAGTAACGCAAAAGCACTTTCACACCGCCGCCCCGTTGGGGGCGTCAGTATGAAAGTGCTTTTGCGTGCTACCGCGGAGCATACTCGGATCAACAGTGTTATTTTTGGCATTGCTATTTTGACCAAATTATATTACAATATAACTGTAAAATTTTCCTTTTCGACGTATGAAAGAGGGTAATTCCAATGGTTAATTGAGCGGCTTTATCTTATGCACTTCCCCCTTATGTGTCATAATGCTCTGGCTGCGTTCGCAATTCACCTTATCCCCAACATTCACTCCGTCATAATCACTTGCGCTACAAGACAGGGTAAACTGTTCGCCGGTGGCTTCTTCAATCACAATATAGTGTTCGTTCCCAGATTGGGACTTATCAATAATTGTGACTTCTCCCGCCATCGGATAATAACTTTTCTGGACATTGTAAATACGATACGTAGCATATCCTCCACCGACTACGAGCAAAAGAGCGACTATCAAAAGAACTTTCTTATAGGTTTTCATTACAACTACCCCCTTCAAAAAAAAATCTATCGTTTTCCCTTCTACACTATTAGACGGAAAATATTATACCATGTTCCAACCATATTTTTATAAAAGGAGGTCAAATCATGAAAAAGTTACTGGCTTTGTTGCTGTCCCTTGTCCTTTGCGTTTCCCTTGCCATTCCGGCCTTCGCTGCTGATGGCACCAGCAACAGCAATATCATCCCGGACAATGAAGTTCAGAACTACGCATTGAACTTCATGACCACTTCGCAAAACAACGAAAACATAACCATTGATGATTTCATCCATCTGTATGATACAACCGATCAACTTACCGGCTACTATGTCACCTTTACCGATAACGGAACTCCTGCCGGATATGTTTTACTGAGTCTGATTTCTGACGCAGACCCCATTGTCGAGTTTGCCTTTGAAGGATCTGGGCCGCTGTCTACCAATTCTGCCCCAAACGAAGTCATGGCTATTACCAACAGCATTGCCAGCAATGACAATCAGGATGCAAAAATCCTATACACCGGCGCTGGTCAGCTCTATGTCGAAACCAAGGATAACGCCCTGTACTCCCTCTACGATCAAGAGTACATTCCCGCTGCCAACAGCATTTCCTCCGGCAATAAAGTTGATATTTACGATGGTATTATCAACTGGGATGAAGCCAATATCGACGGTGACCCGTATAAGATCACTGATTTCGGTGCTGGTACCGATTATTGGTTGATGACCGACTTCTCCTCCGGCGGTGTTTGCACACCTACCGCCGCAACCAATGTACTCTGGTATTGGGGCAAACAGCGTGGCTGTGACAGTGTTATGGACAAGGTTTCCTCTCAAAGCACAAATACAAAAAAAGCCAAGGCCATTTTCGATATTATGTATGACGCAATGGGAACCAGTACCGAAGATGGAACACCTGATGCCAACATTTTGGACGGATACAAAGAATTCTTTGGCGAAGCTTCTGGCAAGGGAGCCTGGGCATATAAAAAGATCTCGGATGGTTCTTCTTTCAGTAGTTACAAAACAGAACTCAATAATAATTGCCCCATCCACCTTGTCCTCCACACCAACGATGGTATCTTCGATAAGGGCGATGGCCACTGTGTAATGAATTTCGGTTATGCCAAAAGCACTACCGGCACCCAGTACCTATTCGTCATGGATGGCTGGAACACCTATGGTCGATTTGTGAAATTCAATTACTATCCTTATTTCTTCGGCTATAAAATCTGGGTCGCATAACTCATAGCCTACTCCTGGAACCCTCAAATGAGGGTTCCTTTTTTATCTACGCTCCCTAAAAATTCGGCCCCACCAACTCCTGGGCTGCTCCGGCTCCTGGGGCGGTGGTGTCGGCTCCGGCTCTGCTGGATCAGCAGCACCGCCCCCCTCAATAAGCTGCGATGACATTTGGGCAAGCTGTAATTTTTGAGCTTGGTCTGCTAATACCGCTATTTTCTCTGCTTGCTCCCGGCTGTGCTGCCGTTCCTTTGATAGCTCCGCTTGCAAAGCTGCTATCTGCTCATTTTTTGCTTGCAACTCCATTTTCAATATTCCATACAAGACACTTTGACCGTCAACCTCTGCCGGTTTTTCCTCAGATTTAGTTGACGGAAACTGGTTGTCAGCGGTTGACGCTTTACCAATAGAAAATGCCTGCTTTATCAGCTTTTCACCGTCAGCCTCTACCATCAACCTACCGTCAACCGTTGCCGTGAACCCCTGTAAACTGGTTGACAGCGGTTCACGCTTAATTTTTTTGAAAACAGCTTGCTTTGATACCCCTATCTCGTCGGCTATCTGCCGGATTGTTTTCATACCTTCACGAACAGGCCCACAGGACACACGCCCTTAAAACCAGGCGTAGATATGTACCAGCAGCCGGGGCCTGTCGGCTCCCACGCTACTTCCAGGGTAATCTCGTGCCACCCATCTGGAAACAAAGCTGTAAATCCCTCTCCTGCGTGTATGCCGCGCCCTTCCAAGAGCAGCCGAGGGTGCGGATCATCGTCTGCCGGATCGGGAAGCTGTATCTGCGCGATCCTCTCTTTATCCCAGCTCATAGACCTTTCCTCCTTCCCCTAAAATAAATCGCTATGCGATCCCGTCCGGGTGAGATATAAAATCAGCTCGTCCCCGTCCACTTCGTAGATCAGCAACCAATCCGGCGTAATGTGGCACTCACGACACCCCGCATAGTCCCCGGAAAGCTGGTGATCCCTGTTCTTTTCCGGCAACGGCTCCCCCGCAGCCAGCTTTTTAATAATATCGGTCAGCAAAGAAATATCAAAGCCGCGCTTTTTCACGCGCTTCAAATCCTTCTGAAATTTTGTGGTTGGTCTTATGTTATACATCGGCAAGCAGCTCCTCCATCATCTGATCGACATTGGAATAGGTCTTGCCGAGGCTCGGATCGGCTTTCATTCTCTTTACTTCCTTAATTGCCTCGACGGTTTCAGCGTTCGGCACATCACCGCTGATTTCAAAGGGTATTCTATACTCCCTCACAGCCTTACGCGCAAAAACATTGAACGCCGTTGTCATCGTCATTCCCATATCAGCACAGAACGCCTCAAACTGCCGCTTCAAATCTGCATCCATACGGATATTGATACTTGTATTCGCCATAATAGCAACTCCTTCCGCTTTTATTATAACCCGTTTTATCATATTCATTGTATAGCTTTTTGTTTACAATGTCAATACAATCTCCCTGTCCTCGACGCTCTAAAGTTCTATCCCAGTATGTACGCATTTAGGGGGCAAAAAAGCCTTGATTTATGCGGCTTTACGGGCGCAGTAGCGAGGGAGCCGGTATATTTACCCTCGGAGGGCTGAAAACGACTTCTAAAGCGTAACAAGGGCCTTTCTGGGCCTTATTCCTGACCCTCATTGTGCAGTGCGTCCAGGAGCCAATCGCTCAACTCCTGCGAAGGGGACACCCGCACCGTTATATGCCCATCTTCAAAGCGCACCGCTGGTGGTGGACAATCCCACCATTTGCGGATAGTTTTCGGATCAAGGCCAGTTTCTCGGTGGCAGTCGGCCTTACGGCCTTCCGGGTGCTGCTGCCGCCACTCATAAACCCGTACCTGAGCTGTTCCGCTGCCTTTAGGTCGACCCTCATTGACAATCTCTCCTAACTGTTTTTTTAATGCTTTCATTGTGTTCATCACTTGAATATGCTCTTCCTGCTTACGCCAATTCCGCTTATTGACAGGCATAGTAAGACCAGAGAGCTTCGCTATATCGTCCCTGGGAAATGTCACATAGTCCTCATTGAACATCTCCAGGGCACACACCACATCATCTTTCGTGAAGCGGTTTATGTCCTCCACGCTCATATCATCATAGGGCTGGAGCAGCGCAAAAGCGTCCCGGCGCAGCTCGTCTTCGTCAATCCCACATTTTTTCGCATAAATCGCCAGCGTCATAATGCCATAAAAACGATGGCCTACCCGAATTTCGTCAGCAATCCGGTGCAGCCACCAATCGTAAAGGTCACGCTTGACCGTCCAACGACCCCGCCGTTCCTTCTTGATGATCCTCCGTTCATACCAATCTGGGTACTTCTCCTTTGCTTCATCCAGCGACAGGCGGCTCTTTCTCATAAGCCCCTCAAGCCGCTGCCTCTCCCCGTTGCTGTCCGGAATATAATCGAGCAGCTGCGCCAGTTCCACCGGCCCGCCAAGCCGGAACGCCCTCACAGGGTACTCCCGTCCCAGTTTCGAGCCGGAGCCGACCACCCGAAAGCCCTGCAAAATGCCCTGCATTTGCGGTTCTTTTATCGTGGAGGTATATCGGTTCCAAATCTGCCGAGTAAGGGAATATTTCAGCTCCTTCAAGCATTTCTGGTTGTGCGGATACATAGGCACTGGCTCTTTCAACACATAATATAGGTGAAGCCCCGTCCCGCTGTTTACAACAAAGGTTGCCTGGGGCAGAATATCCTTGTTCATCTGGTGCAGCGTGTCCCGAAGCTGCGGCATACCTACCCCGTCCAGATCAAACACCAAAGCATAAAGATACCTGGCATTTTTACCGCACCGCCGCAGACCAAAATAGGAAATCGGGGACATAATCGTAAAATCAGTGTCTTGTAGCTCCCGCAGTTCGTCCAGCTCGTCAGTGATAGTACACCGTTTCGCCTTACCATCCCCCTCGATCTGCAGGGCGATCCCGGTCGCCTTATCAACCTCAACTTTCTGAACCGTCACCGCAATCCCGTTTCCCTTCCTGTCCTCAAAATGTCCCTTCCTCTCGAAAGAACCCTCCGGGAATATCTCCCGATAAAACTCATACGGCGCCACCGGCTCCAAAAACCTTTCCAAATGCTCATTCTTTTCCTGATAAAGCTCTCTCTGCCGTTCCAAAGCCTCTTGCTGATCCACCATTCCTTACACCTCTTTTCATACATTCTGCAAACCCACAGGGGGAAAAGGGGGAGCCAAAGAGCGGCCCCTCCGGGGCCTTAAAGAGAAAGTCACCTCCCCCTTTTCCCCCTCGCTCTGGGGCATGGAAATGATGGAAAACCTTTTAGGTTTGCCACATTCCCACACCCCGTCGCTCACCCCCATTTTCCCCTCCGACTTTCTCCCTATCCGAGAGAGAATATTTTTATTATTTTTCCTTGGCCTAAAGGCCATAGGGGGGCATATATTATCAATGAGTTTTTTCCCTATTTTTTAAACTCCATATCCCCCCCCTTATCCTCTAAGGCCAGAGGGGGGCATATATTATCAATGAGTTTTTTCCCTATTTCTTGTTGTTATTATAGCCTGTCCAGATGGCGCTTTCAAGTCCCCTGGACAGGCATATATTATCAATACAGTTTTTCCCTATCTTATCAAAGCTCCATGCCGCCCCAGGTATGACCTCGTTCCTGCTCCTGCTCTGGCTGCTGCACCTCCGGCACAGGCAACAGCTCCCTGGCCCTTTCGACAAGGGGGCGGAACTTCTCTGGCAGGTGCCGATCCAGAAAATCCATCACCGCACTGACCCCATCCAGGAGCCGATCCGAGAAGCTGCGCTCCTGCTCCAACTCTTGTTCCAGGCACTCCACCTGTACCAGCAGCTTTCGGTTTTGGTTTTCAAGCCGCTGCCTCTCCTGAGCCTCCTTCAGCTTTTCTTTTGTCGAGGGGATTTTCTGCTGAAGCCGCTGATTTTCTTCCTTCAGCTCTTGCACTTTCTGTTCCGCTGCCGCACCTCTGATTGCTGCCGCCTTCAGTTCCTTTACCTGTTCTACGGTAACGCCTTTCACAGCTCCTGTCAGCGTCTTTTCTGGCTGTATGGCCTCCAGATCAGGCTTGACCTTCTCAACCGCCTTTAGGAGCTTCACATTCCCTTGCAACGCTTTTTTCTGCTTTTCCAAAGTTGCTATATCCTGTTCTGCTGCTGCAACCTGTTCCTGGACAGCTTCAAGGCGCTGCGCCGCTGCCCGGTACTCTGGCAAATCCATGTGAGGCCGACCACCGCCCAGGCTGATAATCTCAAAATCGTGTACCTGAGCAATCTCTCCAAGAGATACCTTCTCACGCTCCATCCAGGCTTTCCATTCGGTTTGCTTTCGGCCCAGGCTTTCAAATCCTTGCTGCTTTAACGCCTGCTTCATGGAAACCCTCGTGGACAGCCCCCGGCTCTGCCCAGTGGCCACCGGCACAAAGTCTACATGGAGGTGGGGCGTGGCTTCATCCATGTGCAGCACCATATTGAATACCCGCAGATGAGGATTGCGCTCCTGGAAGGACTCTGCAAATTCTTTGAGAGCTGCCGCTGCCCGTTCCCCTCCTGGGGAGCCGCACCCACAGTCCTCCATATTACCGATCTGGAAGATGGCCTCGTGAAATAGCTTCTCCTGTTTGCTCTGCCGGATATGCTCATAGTAGTCTGGTATTTTGTCCCTGGTCTTTTTCTTTTTAGCGTTATAGGCAGCCAATGCTTCATCAAAAAGCTCATGGTACACCTGCTTCAAGTCATCGTTGCAAAAAGTGATATTCTGCTCCGACCGGCTGCGGTCTACATTCGCCGCCGAAAAGCTCCTGTTATTGTGCCGAATACTTCCTCGGCCTGTCATTCCCGAAATGGTTGTTTCTATAAAATCACCCGGCCCTTTCTTGTAAAAAGAACTATATCCTACTATCTCTATTTTACCATACCTGGGTGGCTGTCACAACCTCTTTGTTACTTTCTGGTGAGAAAGTAACGCAAAAGCACTTTCACACCGCCTCCCCTTTGGGGCTGGCAGTATGAAAGTGCTTTGCGCCCTGCCGGGGGCTAAAAGAGCCGGCCTCACAACCATCTCTAAGAACTTCTTCTGTCACTCTACTTCTTCTGGTGCAAGAGGATAACCGCATAATTCTTCTTCCTGTGCAGGAACTTCTGCGTCCTCTGTTTTTACAGGGCCGGTTTCTTCAATCAAATCCGACGGGACAAAACTTACAGCCAACTGCTGTTCTTCCGGCAAGCTATTATACCAATCCAGCCATTCAAGCGTTTCTTTGGAAAGGTCCTCCGCATCCACCATCCGATCACCATATCGGACTTTACTTCCGTCTCCTTCTCTTTGCTCAAAAACGATCCATTTCTCGTTCATAAAAATCTCTATGGTATTGTCTGCCCCGTATTGATATTCAAAGCCTGTCCCAAAATTAGATTGGTTATCCTTTGTCGGTATCTCAGAGCCATCAACCGTTGAAGTAATTTCCCCGTCCATTACCCCGCAACGACCACTTATGGTGCTTTCTTTCCCCGTATCATAGTAGAGTTTTCCATCCACCATTACCATAGGGATTTTATCCCATTCATGCGTTTCTTCAAGCGGCGGATCAGAGGGATTTTCTGACTGCCCCGGCAGCTCACTCTCACTTACAGGAACAATCTCATATTGATAGCTATCCCAACGACCTCCAATATCGGCTGATGTAAAATAATCCAGTTTCTCCGCCGGAAATTTCAGTCTGCCTGACTTTACAGCTTCCGCACAGTAGATGATCTCATAACTTGTATCGTCTGAGAGATTGAACCTAAAACTCGTTATGGTCTCCCCGACAACAGGCTCCGTTTTCTTATCGCTTACCTCCAGTCCCGAAAACAGAGAATAAAGATCAGCTATGTCTTCGCTTTCTGTGATAACTTGCTTTTCGGCGGAGTATGGCTCAGCATTGCGATACATCTCAATGTTATTTACATCAGCAACATCAAAGGGCATAGAAATAGTTTCTTTTTTTTCACAACCAGTGAATACCAAAACCATAGCCGCCACCAAAACAAGAACAATCTTTTTCACTGTATCACACCGCCTTTCTTACTTGTACTGACGAAAAAAATATACTTTTGTTTCCTATCTGCCACCAAAAACTTTTGAAAACCAGCTTTTTTTCTGCTCCACCGTCTGCCCCTGTTGATTTGGATCATCTTCACCATCAGTAAGCTGCTGCCGAATTGTTCCGGCATGAAGTGCCTGGGCGGCCTGGGCAGTCTGCTGTGCCACCACCAGCGCAGAGCTGACCTCTGCCAGCCTTGCATTCAATTCTTCAATCTGCTTGTCCTTTACAGAAAGCTGCCCTTGCAGCGTGTCAATGGTGGCCTGTAAAATTGCTACCACACCAGCCTCTTGCGACTGCTCCGGCACCGCTCCAATGGAGCGCTCCGTATGCGTATCCGTATGCGATCCATTGGGGCAGCCATCTCTCAAAAAGTCTTGTTTTATCAGGGTTTCAGCCTGCTCCGATAGATACAAGACCCCCTGTTCCGTATGCGCATACGGAGCGCAAACCGTATACAGCTTGCCTTTGTACCGCTTATAAACCGCCTGTTTTGATACGCCTATCTCGTCGGCTATCTGCCGGATTGTTTTCATACCTTCACGAACAGGCCAACGGACACACACCCTCAAATCCCGGCGTGGATATGTACCAGCAAGCGGGGCCTGTCGGCTCCCAGGCTACTTCAAGGGTAATCTCGTGCCAGCCATCGGGAAACAAGGCGGTAAATCCCTGCCCAGCATGTATGCCGTACCCTTCCAGAAGCAGCCGAGGGTGCGGATCATCGTCCGCCGGATCGGGGAGCCGCAGCTGCGCGATCCTCTCTTTATCCCAGCTCATAGACCTTTCCTCCTTCCCCTAAAATAAATCGCTATGCGATCCCGTCCGGGTGAGATATAAAATCAGCTCGTCCCCGTCCACTTCGTAGATCAGCAACCAATCCGGCGTAATGTGGCACTCACGACACCCCGCATAGTCCCCGGAAAGCTGGTGATCCCTGTTCTTTTCCGGCAACGGCTCCCCCGCAGCCAGCTTTTTAATAATATCGGTCAGCAAAGAAATATCAAAGCCGCGCTTTTTCACACGCTTCAAATCCTTCTGAAACTTTGTGGTTGGTCTTATGTTATACATCGGCAAGTAGCTCCTCCATCATCTGATCGACATTGGAATAGGTCTTGCCGAGGCTCGGATTAGCCTTCATTCTCTTTACTTCCTTGATTGCTTCGACGGTTTCCGCGTTCGGCACATCGCCGCTGATTTCAAAGGGTATTCTATACTCCCTCACAGCCTTACGCGCAAAAACAT
>OHCU01000561.1_pt1 | contig 14626 bp, 23 predicted proteins | sample 1566861 | NCBI WGS metagenome assembly OHCU01 (sample SAMEA3879521, study PRJEB24766) | human gut metagenome | biome: human-associated habitat; feature: feces | place: USA | collected 1985/1987
AGGCTATAGTCCCGAGCAGATGGAGGAATACAAAGGGTATATAGACCTGATCGCTACCATGCACAAGACGTGGAAGGTAGGTGCCGCAGATTAAGAAGCCCGCGCCGTGGCCGGGAGTTCCGGGTGGAAGAGTTAATAGAAAACTAAACTTATCAACTAAAAATAAAATAGTATGGAAAATTTACTGCAATGCAAAGGTAAGAAATTCAAAGCCAATATCCACAACATCCCAGTTGAAGGGCGTATTCAGGTAGAGAAAGGGAGTATTTATCTATGCCAAGATGTGAGTAATGGATCCAGTTGCGAAGACAAATTAGGCTTCAAATACAGTTGGCACATCGGGGATGGTAGCGAGGTGGCACTCATCAAAAACGACGTTTCAAATCTTTGTATCAGGCCTTCGACGAAAGAAGAGGCCGAATCTTTCAAGGATTGGCAGGTAGGGGATAAGCTTGTAGACGGATCAAACACTTGGGAGGTGATTTTCCGTTCCGGAGAATTGGTCGTGTGCAAGAAAGAGAACGGCAGTGCAACTTTCAATTACATTTGCGACGAGCTTTACAGATTAGGTTTTCGCCTTGTTTATGAACCTGATCCTGAATCTGAGATTGTCGAAGTAACGATGGATGAAATCGCCAAGATGAAAGGCATTCCGGTTGAGCGGCTCCACGTCAAAAAGGAATAGCATCACGAGGTGTGTAGCTCAAAGGTAGAGCGGTGCAGGGATGCGAAATAGAAGCACAGAGGTTGAAAGACCTCGCATTTCCGGGCGCAGGTTGCAGGTTCGAATCCTGCCGCACCTCCAAGATAGCCACCGCATAGGTGAGGGGTTTGATTGCTGGCACTAACCCCGCCGCAAGGCAAAAGCAATTTCTGTGTTCTTTGACACATTGATACACGAGAACCATCCGAGCGGATGTAAAACCCGGCGAGCGACTTGGCGCAGAAGGGCTGGCAACAGATAAATACCAATGAACGAGCGATGACCCGGAGTAATCCGGAGAGCCGTATTGATTATTACGCCTGGTGTGGCTTGACCGCCTATCCAGGCTCTATGGCAGGCCTTGCGCACCGTTCTTTCAGCAGTGGGTTATTTCATTTTAGGCGTGAGGTCTGCATCTTGCCCGCGTGCGCTTTTCGGTGGCGCAGTTTTGAAATGGAGTTTAAAGTTACAGTGCGCGCGGGCTTATTTGCAACACCTTAAAACAATTATACTATGGAGAAGAACACTTTGAGGAAGAGGAGATTTCTATGTTTCGACCTGACGCCCAGGTGGAAAATGTGGAAACGGATCGAAGACCTGGAGGTGCGGCTTGCTACATGCCTTTGCGAGCGCAATGAAGCGGATGGACGCCTTATCGAGCGGGAACACGAGGTATTGGCGCTCACTCAAGCACGTGATACCCTGTACAAGCGCATCGACGAACTGGAAGGCAGGCTCAGGAAATTCGACCGTATCCGAGGAAAAAGCGGCAAATACATCAAAGGCCATGAAACACGATCCTCAAAATAAAATTCTGGCCTATCTCAAGGCCGGCGGCAGGCTGACTGTTCGCAAGGCTGAGAGGCTGTATCACACAACGGAGCTGCGCCGGATCATCAGTCGGCTCCGGAAAATGGGATATTCCATTTGCTCGAACAAACAGAAGGCCGTTACGGAAGACGGACGGCCGACACAGTTTAACGAGTACTATATGCCACAGGTAGCGGATTCCTGCCAATAATCCGCAAATCGCATTTTAAGTTTGGTATTTGCCATTGGCCTGCTGTGAAGCACGCGGATGGTGTGCCGTCGGCATTAAAGCCCTACGCGGTGGCGTGGGTGAGTGGAGATGTCGGCGGCATTTATTGAGCTATGGTGTAATGGTTAACACACCGCCCTTTGGAGGCGGTACTCCCGGTTCGAATCCGGGTAGCTCAACGGGGTTCTAACCCTAATGTTGTGAGTTTGATCGGGCGCTTGGGCGTCTGTCACAACGGAAGCTGACAGAGGGTATATCCCTCGACAATCCGAGGCTGCGTGAAGGAAGTAGCAAGGCCGAGGCGGGCTAAGCCCACGAAACGGGAGATAAAGAACGCAAATCGGCGGCGCGAAGCACAGTAACGCCGCCACCGCGGGGGCAGTAAGAAGCCCCCGCTTCTTTTGGATACAATCAAACGACCATGAATAAATATCTTCAAGAGCTCAAAGACAAAGGACTGGTGCCTTTACGGCTCGACAACAACACGGTGCTTTGGGTTACACCCGACAAGGCCAATGAGAAGTACAAAACACGCTACCTCAAGAATGCCGAGAGGTCGCGGAGGATGGCATTGAATTTAGATTAGTTATGAATTACGGATTACCTTATAAGGGTTCTAAGAATAGTATTGCGAAATGGGTTATTTCGAATCTTCCCGCGTCGCATACGTTCGTGGATTTGTTCGCCGGAGGATGTGCGGTAACTCACGCTGCCATATTGTCTGGTAAATTCGGACGTTTCATTGCAAACGATATTACGGAATATCCCCAAGTCTTCCGTGATGCCATCGATGGGAAATACCGGAATGAATGTCGATGGATCAGTCGGGAGGATTTCCTCCGTCTCAAAGATGACGACCCCTACGTGCGTCTTTGCTGGAGCTTTGGGAATAATATGAAGACATATATGTATGCTCCGGAGGTTGAGCGGTTCAAAAAACACATGCACGCGATATTTTCCGCGGGAACGCCCACGAGCGCGCGGTTGGCATGGAAAGGATTTGTCCGGGAATTTGCAAAAGTCCGTGATAAAATAGGAGAGCTGACGCAAAAGGTGCTGAAGTTGTGCGCAGCGTGCGACGTGGCACCTCAATACAATGCGGACGGCACATTGAATACAAAGGCGATACATACAGATGTTTTTCGGGTTAAATCAGCGTATTTGCGAAAATATTTACAGAACGCCCTGAAATTATCCGGTCTTACGCAAAAAGATGTCGACCGACACCTCGGGAATTATATGGGTAAGCATTATTTTAGCGAATCTCAATGGGCGTTGCCAACCTCAGAGCAATACGAGAAGTTGCAAGAAATTTTACCGGCGTTAACTATTCCGTGGGCGCCCTTAAACGAAAGTCTGCAAAGTCTGCAAAGTCTGGAAAGACTGGAAAGACTGCAAAGTCTGGAAAGTCTGCAAAGTCTGCAAAGACTGGAAAGACTGCAAAGTCTGGAAAGACTGGAAAGTCTGCAAAGTCTGGAAAGACTGAAACTGTCCCGAAAGGATTACAGCGATGTTGCTATACCGCCGGGCGCGACGGTATACTGCGACCCGCCGTATGCTAACACGTCGGGGTATATCGACGATTTCGACCATGAACGATTTTATAGATGGCTGCGCAGCATGGAATTCCCGGTGTTCGTTTCGGAATATTCCATGCCGGACGACTTTATATGCTTTGCGAGTATTGACAAAGCATGCACCTATTCATCATCAAAAACGATAAAACGCGTAGAAAAGATGTTCGTACACGAGCGGTGGGCGGATGCTGTGAGGCGTCCGGATGATAATGTTCAGGGGCGGCTGTTCTAATCCTCCCTGCGTCGCAATAGTATTACCGCCATAGTAGTATTGTCGGCTGGCGTCCTATCTACGAATAACCCCTAAAAGTAAGAAATTATGGATGACATTACCCGCGTCTGCCGCAAATGCGGGCAGGAAAAGCCGTTGGAAGAGTTTGCGAAGAATAAGGAATGCGTATTAGGTCATAGCCATACTTGCAAACATTGCAAACGAGAACACGCCTGTAAGTATCGTGCTGATAACCACGAAAAGGTACTGGAACGCACCCGCAAGTGGCGAGTTGATAATCCCGAAAAGGTGCGGGAGTATGACCGCAAGTATCGTGCTGATAACCACGAAAAAATATTGGAATATGGCCGTAAGCATTATGCTGAGAATTCCGAAAGGTACAAGAAATATTCCCGCAAGTGGCAGGCCGCTAATCCCGAAAAGGTGCGGGAAACACGCCGATATAAGCGCGAGATATTGTCTGACGGTTATTTAAGGCGTCAACTAAAACAACGCAACCTCCCCGTAACCCCAGAAACAATCGACTACAAACGTATTCAACTAAAGTTATACCGAGAAATCAAAAAACAACAAAACGATGAAAGAGATTAAGAACATCCGGGAATTGACGGCCGATTTGGGCCGCGTGTATGCAGAGCTTCGGGCACGAGAGATCGAGATCAAAGAGGCATCGGAGATTGCTAACATTGCGGGTAAGATCATCAACGGCGCAAAGGCTGAAATGATGTACCGAATCGCCCGTAAGGAGAAGCCGTCGATACCTTTTTTCGATGCCGATGGCAAATAATTTTGCAGATTCGAAATGATTTTCTATCTTTGCTGTTGCGACAGAACTACTTTACGTAGTCATTAGAAATATACGAACGTCTTTTGGGCGTGTTCCCGTTGCACTTCTACGCTACGTAGTTGTGGTTCTGTCGCAAGAATTAGGGGGCACGCCCTCTTTTTATACCATACATTAACCTAACTTGTGTTCAACAAATGCGACAGAACAACACAAGTGGTACCCGGGTAAATAACACCCAGACCACACCGCGCGCGAAGAAAAGCCGCACCGCATTCTACCGTTGCCATCTGAAGGCCAACAAACCCCTATTTTCATCTGATAGGGTCGATTACACCAACGTTATCCGCGCCACGTGCGAGGTGCATGCTTTAGGCTGTTTCCTTGCTCAGTTCCGCGTGCTCTATCCCGCGTATGCTGTCGTTGTCGGCACCATACTCGTAAGCCGGGTATTCCCCTCCAAGTCCAACCGTTAAAATAGGCCGCTATGGCACATCTTATCACCTTGTTGGCGTTCATTGCGCCGATTGCCGTGGTATTCGGCTGGGTGCTATCCAATCAGCACCGCGCAAAGGAGATTGGAAAATTGCTAACCTCAATATTCGAAAGCCATGAATGAGTTTACGGTAATCACGGTTAAATGCGTGTGGACGATGATAAAAGGCGCACTTTGGCAAGCCCCGTATTTACCGGGTTGAAATACGATAGTCCATGGACACACAATATTACACGACGGCAACGTCAACCCCTGTGCTTGCACTGGAAGAGTACCAGGACATTCCCAGCAAGCACATCAACGGTGATCGGGATAAATTCTCGGAGGTTGCCTCAAGGCTGGTCGACATAGACCTGAAGCTGATATACCATGCTTTCCGGGAGGCTATCAGGAAAGATCGTCGTGGTGATGAAGACGGCCGGGTCTATACGGTTGCATACAAAATCTACGACATTCAGGCGAGGCATCACTATATGCCTGTTTATGAACGCTGATACGACGTCTTCGCCGGATGTTTCGAGGAGGTGCAAACCGGGTGCGAAGACAGCATCGAGGTTATTAATGTCACCGATATTGACGGCCGGATATGGCCAGGGCATATGGCCCGGTTGAAAAATTACGCAAAACGAAACAATTTATAACAATGAGGACAATCATTGAAGTTGCCATTGGCAACATTACCATCTTTAGCGCGAAGTACTCACGACGTCTTGCGGATAAAGAAATCCATAAGGTTGTGCGTGAAGGGTGCATCGGCATCGACCGGAGCAAAGCCGTGATAACTATTAAATACGAGTAGGCTTATGAAAGAGTTAATCGCTATCCAGTCGGAACTGAAAGCCCCTAAGGGGCAGTATAACAGTTTCGGGAAATACAAGTATCGGAGCTGCGAGGATATTCTCGAAGCAGTCAAACCGCTGCTCAAAGCGCATGAATGCGCGTTGAACCTTTGCGATGACATTGTCAATGTCGGCGATCGCTACTACGTGAAAGCCACGGCGCGCATCACCAACGCCTCCGGAGAATCGGCGACGGCCACCGCTTTTGCCCGTGAAGATTTCGACAAGAAAGGGATGGATGGGGCACAAATCACCGGTACAGCGTCGAGCTACGCTCGCAAATATGCCCTTAACGGGTTGTTTTGCATCGACGATACAAAAGATGCAGACACGGACGAGCGGCGAACCGAGAATACCAACCGGGTAGCTGCGCAAAGTGCAAAAACTGTACAATCCACTGAGACCCCGGCCAACGCTCCGGCACCTGCCCGCAAACGAATTACTATGGAACACCTGGATGACCCTATCACCTGCGATCAGCTGCTGAAATGGATGTACGGGTTCCTCACGACTGACAACTATGCCGCAGATTTTGACGCAGGGGCACGCCTGCTGAAATACCGCGACGCCGATGCCGAAGTCGTGGATCGCTTCTCGGCGCTCTTCGAATCATATCGTCAGGCACGCAAAAATGCAAAGTGATATGGAAGCACAGGTAATGTTGCTGCGGGAATCGACGCCCGCCGCCGAGCTGGCCGCGCGGGCTGTCTCCTCGGTCATGGAGGGTGAGGTAGACCCGATCACGGCTCACATCAATATCAGCCGTATGGAGGCCGCCATCAAGCTCTTCAAGGAGAACACCGACGTGCGCGACATCACGCTGCGGGAGCTTGCCAAATACGGCAAGTCGCACCAGTTCGGCGACTGCCGGCTGGAGGAGGCCGAATCGGGCGTGAAGTACGACTACTCTATGTGCGGCGACAGCCGGCTGAACGACATGTACAAGACGCTGGAAGCCCTGAAAGCCGACATCAAGGAGCGCGAGGAGATGCTGAAAAAACTACCGCGTACCGGAATGGCAGACCCTGATACGGGCGAGGTTCTTTTCCCTCCAGCCCGTAGTAGCAAAACGACCATCAAAACCACATTCAAAAAGCAATAAACAATGGCAGAACTGATTAACGTGTCGCTGTGTGTCAGCGACATTCCCAAGGACAAGATTTTTGTTGCCGAAAACGGCAAGAAGTACATCGGCATTTGCGTATCTGAGCTCCGCGAGGTTGACCAGTACGAGAATACGCACTGCGTGTTCATCCGGCAGTCGAAAGAGGAGCGCGAACGCAAGGACAAGCGGACGTATGTAGGCCGAGGTAAGGCTGTGGTGTTCCGTCCCTCGGAACCCACTCCCGACCAGGTTGCAGATTTGCCGGTCGCCGAAGATGTGGATGACCTGCCTTTTTAGGAGGCAGTGGAAAAATTGCTGTATATGGAAGAGTGGAAAGATATAATTGGGTACGAAGGGCGTTATCAGGTTTCTGATTTAGGGAACGTGAAGTCACTTAATTATTCCAGAAAAGGGGTTGCGCAGCTTCTAAGGCCTATTCTAAAGAGCACAGGGTATTATGTGGTAACACTAAATGTAAATGGCCGTCAAAAACAATTTCATGTACATAGATTAGTCGCAGATGCTTTCGTAAACAAGAAATACGGCTGCTCCGTGGTGGATCACATAAACACTATTAAAACAGACAATAGAGCGGAGAATTTGAGATGGGGAACTATATCTGATAATGTTAATAATCCTATAAGTGCAGATCGAAGAACAAAATCAATCCGAAAGTTGTTAAAGGGGAAATATGGCGTGGCCTCTTTAAAACATAGGGCTTGTGTGCAAAAAGATTTGGACGGTAACATTGTCAAGATATGGAGTTGTATGTATGATGCAGTCAGGGCTTTAGGTGTCGATAGTGGCGGTTTGACGAGAGTATGCCAAGGTAAACAGCATACTGCAAAAGGATATAAATGGGAGTATTATAATGCGGTATGATCTTAATTGTGAAATCGACATATGTCGGTTTAAACATCGGGTTGCCTCCTTAATTTCAAGGAGATGTATTGTTGAGCTGACGGATAAAAAACCAGTCAGGACGTCTTCTCAAAATAAATATCTTCATTGTATTCTTGGCGAATTCGCCATGCAAACCGGGAATCCGATAGGATATGTCAAACAGGAATATTTCAAACGGCTATGCAACCCGGAATTATTTGTGCGCGTCGAATACGACAAGCTGATGCACAAGGAGGTCGAAAGGCTCCGGTCAAGTCGTGACCTTGATACAGGAGAGATGACTACAGCAATAGATCGCTTCCGTAATTGGGCTTCAATGGAGGCGGGCATCAACTTACCAAGCCCCGAGGATAATGAATGGATCTCTTTCATCGAGCGGGAAATGCAACATCAAAAAGTGTGGCTGTAACACGGACATAGAATGAATTACTTAGACCTGATACGAAAATTTTGGCAACTTGATGCAACGTGGCAATTTGGCTGCTGTGAATCGAGGCTTTACTTCTACCTTGTAGAACAAGCGAATCGGTTAGGCTGGCCGGATAACTTCACGCATTCCGACGCACGGACGTCGATCAATGTAGGGGTGTCACCTAAGAGTTTGCGCGCAGCCAAAAATCGTCTTATGCAGGCTGGGTTGATCTCATTCTCCGGCGGCGGAAAAGGTCGTGCCGATAAATGCAAATACACTTTTAGGTGTTCAAATTTACCACCTATAGTCCCACCTAACGGGACACCTAAAGGTACACCTAACGGGACACCTAAAACAGAGGATACTTCTTATATAGAAGATAAACTAAACCAAACATATAATACCCCCTATAATCCCCCTTTGCAGGGGGAAGAGGTTACGGGCATCCCCGAAGAGTTCGTAACTCTTTGGGATGGGTTTAAGGGAAAACGCAAGTCGCTTGCTGACGACTATAATGACTTTTGCAAAAAGACGGATGGTTTGACCGTTGATTATGTTAAATTAGGATACCATGCCCAGCATGCAAAAAACGTCTATTTCCAGACGTGGCTAAACGACTTTTTCCCGAAAAAATCCCGGTGCACGCTTGACACCTCGGCTGTCGAACCTACGTTCCAACCCATTGTGGCGGATTGGCTTGCCTACAAGTCTGAACGCGGACAGACCTATCGACAGCGGGGCTTCGAGAGCTTCTATGCGCGGCTTATGGAACTTTCCGGGGGTAATGCGGATACTGCACGAGGGATTATCGAGCAGTCCAAGGCTAATAACTGGGCGGGGATATTCCCGCTGAAAACGACAAACGACTATGGCAGAAATGCAGACAATCGGGTCGCTCATTGCGACATTACCAGCGACGAGCTCATGCGCCGTTGCGAAGAGCGGGTCAGAGCGCGCCTTGCTCGCACAATGGCGCGGGAAATGGGGACGGACGGCGGCGGTGATGCTTAAGTGTTTTAACCCCGGCGTGCAGCGCTATTGCGCCGCGAATATCGACCGTTGCTTCACGGGGGATGCGCCTTCCCTGCGTCAGGTGCGGAAAGCCTACGGTGGGGATGTGCTCGATTCGTGGTTGGATATTCAGCTAACCGACCTCGTGAACTTCTGCGGCGTGAAAGGCAAGGAGGAGTTTTCTCGTATCACCGACGCAGTGGCTGCAGTCATAGCAGACAACTTCGGTTATCTGAAACTCTCGGAGTTGATGCTCTTTTTCCAGCGTTTCAAGGCGGGGCATTACGGGCATTTCTACGGCACGGTAGATCCGCTTGTCATCACTGAGGCGTTGCAGGTGTTTCTCGAATATCGAGCCGACCGACTGGCACGCATCGAACGCGACCGTCAAAAAACCGAGAAGCTAAAGAGGGAGGAGGAGCGCGCCGAGCGGGAACGCCGGGGCGAGCTGCTGACCGCCGAGGAGTGGAAAGAGATAGGATGGCTTTTTAATCTATGAACGAACTATGACGTACATAGGCATTGATACGGGAGTACATACAGGCTTCGCGGTATGGCATTCGGACACAAAATACCTCGCGGAAGTGAGTACCATGACGATCACCCAGGCAATGGAGCGCGTGAAAATGATCTCCGACATTCGGGGCAAAGATAGTATTCGACTGTTCATCGAAGATGCTCGCCAACGCAAATGGTTTGGCAATACGGGACGAGAGCGCCTGAAGGGAGCCGGAAGCGTTTGTCGAGATGCATCAATTTGGGAGGGTTGGTGCAAGGAGCAAGGCCTGCAATATCGGATGATTGCTCCTAAGAATAATCGTACTAAACTATCCGCAGCACAATTCAAAGCTCTTACGAAGTGGCTGGGGAATACCTCGGAGCACTCAAGAGATGCCGCCATTTTAGTATTTGGCAGATAAGTTTTACAGTCACGCCAGTCCCCTCAGTTAACCTTTAACGAACGATAAAATGAAAGTCATAGTCACCTTTTCGGGAGGCAAGGACAGCCTTGCATCGCTTCTTTGGACGCGCGAACATATCACCAAGAACTTTACGACCGTGTTTTGCGACACGGGGTGGGAGCATCCGTTGACCTACGAGTACATCAACCGGATCGCGGATAAGCTCCACTTGGATTTGGTGACGCTCAAGTCGAAGAAATACGACGGGATGGTCGATCTTGCCCGGCAGAAAAAGCGTTGGCCCTCGACGCGGGCGCGGTTCTGCACGCAGGAATTGAAGACGAAGCCCTGTATCGACTACGTGCTGGACGAGGTGCAGGACAATATGCTGATGATACAGGGCATCCGGGCAGCAGAATCGGCCAGCCGGGCGAAGATGTCGGCGCAATGTACGTACTTCAAGTACTATTTCGAGCCTTACGGTTACGACAAAAACGGCAAGCCGAAAAAGCACACTTATCGGGGCAAGGAGGTACGGGCATTCCGGGAGAAGTTCGCCGACGATTTGCTTCGGCCCGTGTTTGACTGGTCGGCGCAGCAGGTAATCGACTACATCCTCGACGCAGGATTGGAGCCGAACCCGCTCTACAAAATGGGCTACAAACGTGTCGGCTGCTGGCCGTGCGTGATGGCGAATCAGCGGGACATCCTCAATATTGCCCAGCAGGCCCCGGAGCGGATAGACTACATTGCCAAGATTGAGCAGGAATTACAATGCGGCGACCGGTTGCGTTCAGAATTTTTCGGCCCGGACAAAATACCTGCCCACGCAATCACCAGCGGAGAGAAATATCCGACGATTCATGATGTCGTGCGCTACGTCCAATGGCAGAATGCGACGGGCAGCCTATTCGACGACGATACAGCGACCAGTTGCATGAGCTTTTACGGATTATGCGAATAGATGGTTACCTCCGCAGTAAAAGTTCCACGCCCCAGCCGTCGGAGAGTATATTTTGAAGCTGATGAACGAACCGCACCTGACATACCCGCTCGCCAAGCCTGCCGATGGATATGTAAAACTTATCCACGGCTCGGTCGACATAAAGGTTATCGACGCCGTATTTGACCCACCGCACCGCATTACGGCGCATCCCGAGCCGCTGGAGCATGTCGGTGGACAGGGGTATCGGTTCGATTTGGTCGGCATGTATGTACGACACCTTGCCGGTGATCCGGTCGGTATGGGCGTTGATCCCCTTGGGGAATACGCTGGTCACGGCAATTACTTTCCCGGCGTGAAGAACGTAATTGCCAATTCGCAAAGAATCGGTTTTCATAGTCACAAACAAAACGAAATAAAACAGCAAAAATTATGACAGACCAAGTAACGAGCATCGAGCAGTCGAAGCGGCTGATCGAGCTGGGAGTGCCCGCGGACAAGGCGAGCATGGTGTATGTGAATAACGCAGACATTCCGTCGTTTAAAGCAGAGCTTGCTTCCTCGGGCATCGACCTTAAAGAACTTATTGATGACGGGCATGAGTACTATCCCGCCTTCACGGACGCCGACCTGCTGGAAAAGGTGCTTCCGAATGTGATTCAGGACGCCCACAACACTTACGAACTGACACTGAAAGCAGTGGTTGGCGGTGGATGGAGATTCTGTTACACCCCCGTACTTACCCCATTAGAAGCCGATAATATTGGGGATGAAATGGGCGATAACCTGATAGAACTTCTGTGCAACCGTATTGAGTGGATAGTGTCTAACGGCTATGAATTGAACCTGTGATGAAACTACCTATCGAAGTTCACAACAAGTTGATCCCGTTCAAGGGGTTTAACTGGGTAACATGGCTTTTGTGGTCTTTTACCCGGAAGCCGATGGCGTGGAGCATGGACGAGACTACGCGCCGCCATGAAGGAATCCACTGCGCCCAGCAGATCGAACTGGCCGTGCTGTCCGCGGCAATCCTCCTGCCCGTCGCCATCAGCTACTCGTTCGCGTGGTGGGGCTGGGTGCTTACGGTGGTCGGCATTCTCTTCGCCGGATGGATTTGCTACGGCATTTCGTGGCTGATCGAAGTGATTATCCCGCCTTATCCGGGCGCGTACTACTACACCTGCTTCGAGACCGAGGCGTACAACCATGAGGATGATCCGGACTACTTGAAGCGGCGCATACCGTTCTGGGGCTGGATTTCCTGCATACCAAATCGGAAAGTAAAACACAAAAGATAACCAACCATGAAAACACTTTATCTCTGGGTTTCAGACAAAGGCTGGACACCCTTTCAGTACAATGAACTTTCTGAATTATCCCCCGAATTTGAGGCGCGCAATATCAAACTGGGCGACGGGTGCGAACTGGGCGACAGGTGCGAACTGGGCTACGGGTGCAAACTGGGCGACGGGTGCAAACTGGGCTACAGGTGCGAACTGGGCGACGGGTGCGAACTGGGCGACGGGTGCGATGTTCCTAAATCGCTATTTATCAGCGCATCTCGTCATACAGTATCCTATTGGGGTGAGGATGTTATTCAAATAGGCTGCAAACGCTACACCATTTCCGAGTGGCAGAAGCATTTCCGAAAAATTGGCGAGGCCGAAGGCTATAGTCCCGAGCAGATGGAGGAATACAAAGGGTATATAGACCTGATCGCTGCAATGCACAAGACGTGGGCGTTACACTAAAACATCCTAACCATGAGCAATGAAAACAGGAATTGAGATGATCGCAGAAAGGGAAAGCAAGATATTCACGGCAAATGGAATGTCACGCGAGGAACTGAGACTGAATTACAATGCGGCCTGCAACGCCTATCTGGCCGCTTTCTGCGAAAAGCACGGCTACGATTATGAGCCGGATGCGTGGGTAGGCGACGACCCCGGAGGAATTGCAGAGGTCGGCGATCTATTCGTGAGCATGGCCGATATGCTGACGGACATCGACCGAGACGCTCCGAAGGAGGAATACATCAAGTACTACGACTACTGTATGCGTGTCGGAGGGATTTGTGACGGCAAACTGAACACCCCGAATTACGACAGCTGGCTGCGGGGATGCCCGCGGATGGACGAGGAGCAAATAGCTCGGCTGGAGGAATTGCAACGGGATGTGCGTAGTGCAGAGATGAATTTGAAGGTCGAGATCGACAGAATTAACAACCTCAAACAAGAATAGTTATGCGAGAGAGTTAATTCAGAGGCAAGCGTATAGATAACGACAAGTGGGTTTATGGAGACCTGATTCATTGCTACGGCGCAGACGCAGGCCGGATATTTATCAAGACCTTTACAGGATTATATGAAGTTGATCCCACTACCGTCGGCGAGTATATTGGGCTGAAAGACAATAACGGCACGGATGTTTGGGAGGGAGATATAGTAGAATGGGAAAATCTCATGAAAATCAATAGGCGTAGCGTAATTGCCTATCGAGATCGGATGTTCTGTTTTGTAGATGCGAACAATGAACCTGAGGAAATTTGGTGTTGTTCATTTACGAAAATAGGTAATATCCACGACACCCCGGAATTACTTAAAACTGAATAACCATGCAGAAGATAATGTTTAACGACCGCTATGGACTGACGGATGCGGTCATTGACTATATAAAAAACAATACGCGCCGCATCGAGGGAGGTGAACAATTTCAACGGGCTGCGACCTCGGCCGAAGACTTCACCTATGAGGAAGCCACTGGCTGTATCGTAATGTGCTGTCAAGGAATTGAAATTTTTCGCCATAAATGCCGCTACAAGGTCGGCGAGGTCGTGGCCGTGGCGCAAAGTTATTACCATGCGTTTTCGCCAAGATGTGACATTCCTGTATATGGCGCGGATAGAACACCTGGCTGGCGAAACAAACTGTTTGTGCGAGCCGATTTGATGCCCCACCAAATCCGCATCACCGGAATCAAGTGCGAGCAGTTGCAGAGCATTTCGCACGATGACTGTTTTCGCGAGGGCATTATCGAATCGTGGTACGAATCCACAGATACCACCACGTATGGGTTTGTCGACGAGAAAAAGGGAACAGCCGTTGAATTTGACACTCCCCGCAAGGCCTTCGCCGCACTAATCGACAAGGTATCCGGCCGTGGAACGTGGGATCGGAACCCGTGGGTGGTGGTTTACGAATTTGAATTGGTGAAATAGTATGAAATTTACAACCCCATGCTTTGTCCGTGTCGAGGATGCGGAAAAGCGAAAGGAGCTGACCGAATGGCTGAAGGGAATCGGGTATTACGTATGCTCCTGCTGCCTATTTGACGGCTGTAACACCCTGCATTGCAGAGGGATTGATCGGCTTAAAATCGCTTACGAGGTGCACGGGATCTGCGACTACGACGAGGAGACCCGATACAGCATCGGTCAGTTTAAGGCCGAAAATGCCGAGAGTCGCAATCCGAGTTACGACTGCGGTGAGAATGTCGAGCTGTTCAAGGCGTTGGCAGCGATGAACGACGAGAACGACCGCGAGCAGTGGTTTATCGCGGAGGAAGCGAAGGCATGGGTAAACCAAGGGCTGTATGCACCCATTGGGAGCTTCGAAAAATGCTTGCTGGAGCATCGGGTCGGTATCCCCGCCCGTAAGGCCACGGTTGAGGAGATTATC
>OHCU01000579.1_pt1 | contig 14110 bp, 9 predicted proteins | sample 1566861 | NCBI WGS metagenome assembly OHCU01 (sample SAMEA3879521, study PRJEB24766) | human gut metagenome | biome: human-associated habitat; feature: feces | place: USA | collected 1985/1987
CAACAGAACCACGGAGTTTATCTGCGGACTTCCACAGAGCTTCCTCCATAGAAATTTCTTTCTTAGGTTTAGATGCAGCTCGCGCCATATTGATTTCTCCAATTCATTTTAATATATCTCGCATTCATATACACTACTTTGTAAATATCAGTTTGCGAGGTTTTTGCATAATAATCCAGTTAATATTATAGACTTATCAGCGAACAAAGTCAATTTAGAACCACTCTTCTGCAAGCAGGGCTTTCGTGACACGAAAGCGATTTTCTGCTTGTTGGGGAAATTCCCCAATCCCCATAAAACGCTGCCTGCGGCATCGGGCTGCGCATCCGTTTCGGATGCTTTAACGGCAGTTCCTGCCAAAGAAAAAAGCCCGGTGCAGCATGAGCATTACACCCACACTGCACCGGACTTTCCATCATCGACTGCTTTGTCTATTTTCTTCTTCCTGCCGCACTTCCTGCTCATGCAGCTGCTCTTTTTTCTGCTCGTCCTCTTTCAGGATTTCCTGCACAATCTTCTGCGCCACAAGCCAATCTTGCATTTCCGATTTGGTCTTGCGGTACTCTGCATAGGAGCTTTTCTTTCGTTCCAGAAGCATCGCATACTCTGCGTTCAACTCGCTGATACGCGGGAGCTTTTTGTCAGAGCCGTTCTCTTTCTTATAAGCATCAAACGCCTTTTTTGCTGCGCTGCGCAAGGCCAGCATATCCCGATGGGCTTCATAGAACTCTCGATTGTAGCCGGATGCTTTATATGCGGCAAAAACATCTTTTGTCTTGGCATAATTGATTAGATGCTTCCGCAGCACTGACACTTCCGACATCCGTGCCTCATCTGCTTTTACAGATTCCAGCAGCGCATCGCATTTTTCAGAAATTCCATCTGCCTGTTCTTTCAGCTCTGCATAGCTCTTGATTCCATGCTCCTCCATGAACATCATGGCTTTTGCCATCTGCTTCAGATTAAAGACTTTCGCCCAACGCGCATATCCTGCGCCTTTGCCTGCCTGCATTTTGGCACGGACATCAATAAGAAACGACAGCTCTGCATTCTGATGCACCTGTGCTGACCGTGCGCTTGTGCGGGTTTTCTCTGCAAATTTGCTTTTGTGAACCGCATTTCCGGCAATCACTTCGCAGAGTTCTTCAACCGAATATCCTTTACCAAGAGAGCGGAAACGAGCAAATCTGGCGTGGCCTTTCCCCCGCAGTGCAGGCTGTTTTCCATCTTTATACTCGTACCCTGCTTCCTGCAAAATTCCAATCAGTTCCCGGAAGTCTTTCGGTTTTCTTGCCAATGCTACATCAATGGCCTCGCAGATTTCATCCCGCTGCGATTTTCTCTCCGGGTATTCCGTTCTCTTCTGCCGCTCCCCATAGGGCTTCCGGATAATGACCGACAACCGGTGTTCCAGACAGACGATATCACTGAGCCTTGCCAGTGCAAGACCGGATAAGCGAAAATCTCGGAATTTTCTGGTGCAGTCTAATGTAGTCGAATTAAAAATAATGTGGTTATGAATGTGCGCGCGATCAACATGAGTGGCAACGATAAATGCGTGTTTTCCCTTAGTGAATCGCATGGCCGTCTCATACCCAACCTTGTTTGCTTCCTCCGGCGTGATCTCTCCGGGCTTAAAGGATTGCCGAATCTGATATGCAATCACATCATGCGCCTGGGTTCTACCGGTGATATGCTCATACTGCCGTTTGGAAAGCAGAAATTCTTCATCACAGGTCTTTGCGTCACAGGCATACGCACCGATATATTTTCCATCTTCCGTCTTTGCTGCATTCTCGGAATAATCAGTACGGTCAGCCAGACACTGCGCTACCGTCTTTCCTTTATTGATATGCAGCGCAATTAGTCTTGTAGCCGCCATTTTCATATTCCTCCATCTAAAAAGAGCTACCCGAAGGCAGCTCTTACCAATTCACTATTCTCATTTTAACATCCGTTCCCGGTCATAAGCTCCCTGTAAATAAACGGCCTGCTTGACGATTTCTTCCATATCGAAATAGACGCACATAATGCTTTCGTACAGCTTCCACAAATTAGATTCGCTGCCGCCCACCATTTCCATCAGTTGGTCTTCCATCTTCGATTGCTCAGACTGTTTTTCCTGATAAGCAGTCTCATCCACAAAATGATTCTCTCCATCTGTTTCCTCGTACCGTAAATCATAATAATCTTTCATAAACTGAATATCCATCTAATCCCTCCTGAACTCAAATTGTCAAAACATCCTCTACACGCTCACACAGCTGTTCCATCAGTTCCATGATGCCGCCCGCACCAACCGCAGCTGCGAACAGCCCCATCTCAATCAGGGTCAGCAGGAACACATCCGTCCAGCTCGCCCGAACCACCGAATAGATACCGCAGCCAAGAACGAACAGCATGACCGGCGAAAGCACCCACAGGGATAGCTGCATCAGCAGATTCCAGATAAAGCACAGAAATCGCAGCAGAAACGCAACCGGCAGCAACAGAATTTTCAGCACCAACTTCAACATAAAACATACAATCTTCATGGATTTCACCCCTTCGTTTTTCTTTTCATCTTCATTTTACCGTACCCGCTTGCCAAACACCACGATGTCAACAGGTAGACCCAAAAATATGTAACGGCACAGACAGTTTCATCTGTGCCATGTGCTGTAGAAATCCCGCACGTTTGCGCCGTCATCGAATACCAGAAAGCCTCTTCAGGATCAGCTTTTGCATCTCCCAGAGTTCATCCAGTCGCTTCTGCAAATCCCGGATATCCTCCGCATAGATGCTTCCGGATTCATTGGCGCGTTTTGCGTACTGGTTCAGGTTGTTGCTGCATCGGCGAAGGAGGGTAGACACCTGCGCCACATCTGACAAATCAAGATTCACGCAGTACCCGTCCATCGCCATTTTTCTCATATAGGCACCGGTATTCCGAATCCCCAATTCCTTCTGCTTTTCACGAATCCTCGCCATCTCTTCCGGGTTTACCCGGACATTGATCCAGTGTTCCCGAACACTCATAGTGCCACCTCCTCATCATCCCGGTGTGTCATCGGCGGAATGCGACCGGCACGGTCACGCAGCTCTGCCAAGACAGACGGCTTTTCCGTTGTTTTTTCACGATCAGGATCATCCTTTCCACGGTCATCCATATTCAGCAGTGCGTCCAATTCTGCCAGTCTTGCACTCTTTTCCGCCAGTTCTGCCTCCTGGGGGAACGGCTTTCCAAGCTCGGCCTGCGCAGCTTCCTGCTGGCTCCTGAGATTGTCCATCTGTTGTTCCGCCTTCTCCAGCCTTGCAGGAATCCCGGCAAGAGCATTATCCAAACGCTGGATATTGCCCGCAGCACTGGTGCCGATGGGCACCCGGTGGGTCATCTCGCCTTTCAGCAGCACCTGATACTCTTTCTGGAAGCTGTCATATGACAACTCCATCTTGAAACCACGGTAGCTGCCAAGCGGCACCGGCTCCAAACTCTGATTGGCTTTACAGACCGCAAGAATTACTTCACCGGCCTCGGCTTTTTCAGTAAATTGTGTGCCATTCACCTCCATACCGCAGAATCCTTCTTCCGGCAGCGAATGTGCCGCCACCGTCCGGATATCCGACTGAAAGCCTTTGATGAACCCCTGCGTCTTCTCAATCTCCGCAGGGAAATATTTCATCAGCTTATCCTCCAATCGGTACTGCTGGCTCTGATGATCTGCCTTCAATACTTTCAGCCTTGCAACATCTACATCCAAGTCCATTTTTTCCTTGATCTGCGGGTCTCCTGCACAAAGTGCCTTGATCTCCGCATAAGAAAGTGCCTGTTCATCCACATCATCACAGGAACGCACCGGAGATTTGCTGGTCATGATCTGGCTGATAAACTTCTGCTTATTCTCCAGTGTCTGATAGAGGTAGGCATCAAAGGTTCCTTCCGTCACATACTGATAAACCTGCACTTCTTTGTTTCGGTTTCCCTGACGGATGATACGACCATTTCGTTGGGTCATGTCCGCAGGCCGCCAGCCCACATCCAGATGATGCACGGCCACCAGCCTGTCCTGCACGTTCGTGCCTGCGCCCATCTTCTGTGTCGAACCTAACAACACCCGCACCTGGCCGGTACGGACTTTGGCAAACAAATCTTTCTTTTTTGCCTCGGTATCAGCATCATGGATAAATGCGATTTCTTCCTCCGGTACACCTGACTGGATGAGTTTAGCGCGGATATCCTCATAGACATTGAATGTTCCATCGTTCTTCGGTGTGCTGAGGTCGCAGAAAAGCAGCTGGGTCAGCTTGTCCGACTGCCCTTCCTCATAAATCCGAAGCACATTCCGCACACAGGCGTTGAGTTTACTGTTGGGGTCATCCGGCAGGAGCGGATTCATCAACCGCTGATCCAGCCCCAGCTTTCTGCCGTCCGATGTGATTTTCAGCATGTTATCGACCGATGGGTCTACCACACCGGAATGCACAGCTGCCGCCCGTTCCGAAAGCTCCGCCACCATCGCCTGCTGATGCTCCGAAGGCTGCACCACCACGGTTTCAAACTTTGCCTCCGGCACCGGCAGATGCAGCTGATCGGAAGTCTTGATATCCGCCACTTCCTTGAACATGTTCATCAGCTCCGGCAGGTTGAAGAATTTTGCAAATCTCGTTCTTGCCCGGTAGCCGGTTCCTTCCGGTGCCAGCTCAATGGCCGTGGTGGTCTCACCAAAGGTAGAAGCCCAGCTGTCGAAATGGGTCAGCCCTTTCTGCTGCAACGTGCCGTACTGGAGATACCGCATCATGGTGTAAAGCTCCGTCATGCTGTTGCTGACCGGGGTGCCGGTCGCAAAAATGATGCCGCGCCCGCCTGTCAACTCGTCCATATATTGGCACTTCATAAACATATCCGAAGATTTCTGCGCTTCCGAAGTGGACAAGCCTGCAACATTGCGCATTTTTGTGTAGAGGAACAGGTTCTTAAACGCGTGTGCCTCGTCTACGAACAGCCGATCTACGCCCAGCTGCTCAAAGGTAATCACATCGTCCTTTCGGTCAGTTGCCCGGAGTTTCTCCAATCTCGCCTCCAATCCTTTCCGGGTCTTTTCCATCTGCTTGATGGAAAAACGTTCACCATTCTGGGATTTCATCTCAGCAATGGCGTTTTCGATTTCATCAATCTGGGCAGTCAAAATCCGCTCCTGACGTTCTGCGGACACCGGGATTTTCTCAAACTGGGAATGCCCGATGATAACTGCATCGTAATCGCCAGTGGCAATTCGTGCGCAGAACTTTTTTCTGCGGGCAGTCTCAAAGTCCTTTTTGCTTGCCACCAGCAGTTTTGCACTCGGATACAGGCGCAGGAACTCGTTTGCCCACTGAAGGGTCAAATGATTCGGAACAACGAACATGGATTTCTGGCACAGTCCCAGCCGTTTTGCCTCCATAGCAGAAGCGGCCATCTCGAAGGTCTTGCCGGCACCTACCTCGTGGGCCAGCAGCGTATTGCCGCCGTACAGCACATGAGCAATGGCATTCTGCTGGTGTTCCCGCAGCCGGATTTCCGGATTCATGCCGCCAAAGCGGATATGAGAACCATCATACTCACGGGGACGAGTGCTGTTGAACAGCTCGTTATACTTTTCCACAAGTTCCGCGCGGCGATAAGGGTCTTTCCACACCCAGTTCTGAAACGCATCCTTAATGGCCTGCTGTTTCTGCTGGGCGAGGGTGGTCTCCTTTTTGTTCAGAACCCGCTTCTGCTTGCCGTCTGCATCCTCCACGGTATCGTAGATACGGATATCCCTCAGATTCAGCGTATCCTCCAGAATCCGGTAGGCATTGGCTCGGCTGGTGCCGTAGGTCATATAGGCATGGACATCATTCCGGCTCGGTGTACTCTTACCGGTGATCTGCCACTCTGCCGTCATGGGAGAGAATTTCACTTCGATGTTCCGGCGCAGATAAAACGGCGGTTCAAAGGTTTCTTCCATGAACTGCTGGATATAATCCCGATTGACCCATGTGGCACCAAGGCGCACATCAATCTCCAACGCATCCAGGTCTTTCGGCTGCGCCTTTCTCAGATATTCTGTATTTACCGCAAAGGCAGGATCAGAAGCCGTAGCCAGTTCTGCCACACGGAGCTTTTCCCGGACATTACCGGACAGATATTCATCAGCTGTTACCCAGCCGGTTTCCTCGCCGCCCTGCGTCATCGGGTCTTTGAAAATGACACCATGCAGTTCCTGCTGGATTTTTTCAAATTCTCCCGGTGTACCTAAAAGCTCCGACATATAGGGCAAATCCACTCTGCCTCGCTCTCCGATGGAGATTGCCAGAGCTTCAGCCGGAGTATCTACGCTGGTAACAGCCCGTTCCGGTCGAATCGTCCGTTTGGTGAACATATCCGCCTTGGATTCCAGCCTGCCGTTTTCATCCACATTTTCCAAAGAGCACAGCAGATAATAGGACGAATCTTCCGAAAAAGCCTGTGCGTTTGCACGGGAGTTGATAAGCCCATACTGATCGGCGAATCGGTCATAGGCTACATTCAGTTCCCGCTGCTTCTGGGCAATCGCGTCCTCTGGGTAATCGTTCAGCTGGTAGTCGATCAGTTCCTGCACAATGGCACGAAGCTCCACCATACCCTTGATCCTGCCGGTGGCTGTCGCAGAAAGGTCAGCTTTCCGCATGATGCTGTTCTCACGGAAGTAAACATCCCCATCTACCACCGCATAGGAGAAGTTCTTTACATTGGGGTCTGCCGGAATGGTTTCGCCCTGCAATGACAGCTCTTCCTCCGGTGCCAGCTCCTGCGCTTCATAATGACCGCCGATGTGCTGCACAGCCTCATGCAGCTGGTCTCCCAGATCCGCATCCGCAATCGGGATGACCGTACATTCTTCCTTGCCGTACTGGGTACTTTCCGTTGTAATCTCACCCAGCACCATTTCCGGGTGGTCAATAAAGTAGCTGTTGAGGGTGATCCCCTCCGATGTCAGCCCCAGATGCACCCAATCCGGTTCGATATCAATGGGATGGTCTCTCTTTTGCAGGAAAATGATATCCGACACTACATCTGTACCGGCATTGGCACGGAATGCGTTGTTGGGAAGTCGAATGGCACCCAGCAGCTCCGCCCGCTGCGCCAGATACTTTCGCGCGTCCGGATTCTTGGAATCCATCGTGTAGCGGCTGGTAACAAAGGCCACGATGCCACCGGGACGAACCTGATCCAGTGCCTTGGCAAAGAAATAGTTGTGGATAGAAAAGCCGAGTTTATCATATGGCTTATCGCTGACACGGTAGTTGCCAAAAGGCACATTGCCCACGGCCAGATCATAGAAGTCGCGCCGGTCGGTGGTTTCAAAGCCTGCCACCTTGATTTCTGCCTGCGGATACAGCTTCTGCGCAATGCGCCCGGTGATGGAATCCAGTTCCACACCATACAGTCTGCTTCCCAGCATGGAATCCGGCAGCATACCGAAGAAGTTGCCAACACCCATCGACGGTTCCAGAATATTGCCTTTCTCAAATCCCATACTGTCCAATGCTTCATAGATTGCACGGATCACGGTAGGGCTGGTGTAATGCGCATTCAGCGTCGAAGCTCTGGCTGCGGCATATTCTTCTTCCGTAAGAGCTGCTTTCAGTTCCTTATATTCGCCTGCCCAGGCAGTTTTCTCTGAATCAAAGGCATCTGCCAGTCCGCCCCAGCCGACATAATTGGCCAGTGTTTCCTGTTCCTCCGGTGTCGCATCCCTTTGCTGGTTTTCCAAGGCTTTCAGCGTATAGATGGCATCCATGTTGGCACGGAATTTCTGTTTAGAACTGCCTTCGCCGAGGTGAAAGCTGTTGATGCGATAGTTTTCTGCATGTTTCGCTTCATGCTCTGCGCGGAACGCTGCTTCTTTTCCAGGATTCAGATCAACCACCAGATTGTGCAGGTGAACATTTTCCTCATGCCCCAAAAGTCTTGCCAGATTCTCCTTGCTTTCCGAGCGGAAGATCGGATACACGGAATCCGGGTCCCGAAGCTCCACGTCGAAAAGCCCGACTTTTTCAATCGTAAATGCCTTTCCGTCCAGATACAGCGTATCGCCGACACGATAATCCGGCTGCACCGGAGCTGCCGGTTCTGGCTGCACAGTTGCAAGCTCTTTTTCAGCCTCCATGCTCCTGCTGCGAATCTCCTGCAACGCCTCTGATGCACTCACATAATCGGCAAATGTCTGCACTTTTCCGTCCGAATATCCGTAATACTCTTCTTTGACATAATCCCAGATGGCAAACGCATCTTTAGAATCCGGGAAATTATCGCCGGTCATCGTGACTACAAACCGGTCATCCGGTGCATAGCCAGACTCTCTGGCAAGTTCTCTGGCGCGTTCCTGCATTTCCAGCACCAGAGGATCTGTCTCTGCTTGAGCCGGTTCCTGTGCTTCTTCGGATTCCACATCCGGGAATGGAATGTCCTGCTGCAAATTCTGTTTGCTCTGCTCAACATAGAGCCAGTCTTTGGCTTCCCGTTCCTGGACTTTTTCAATCAGCTGCTGGCGGTAGCTCTCTGCCTCCCATTCGCTGGTAAATTCTTCGCTGACACCATCCGGCTCCACATGAATGCCGTCCTGAATATCATCCCAAACCGCATAGCCATCGTCAGTTTCCATCACGGTAAACCGCTGAGGTGCTGCCAGTTCACTCCGGGCATAGACATCCGCAGCCGTATTCAGCATATTATCCACATGCTCATTTCCAGTATCGTAGCGTTCCGGTGGTGTTGGCGGAAATACATGGGCGGCAGTCGGCATAGGAAGCGGCGCGCCGTATTCCCGCTCCAGCTTCCGATACTCTTCCATTTCCAGCGCAGTCAGGTACTGATCATTTTCCACAAGTCGGTCTAACCGTTTATCCACCTCTGCCCATGTGAGGCGTACTTCCCGGTCGTGTCCATAATTGCGAAGCAGAATACCTTTTCCGTTATAATCGGCAAAACCGCGACTGCCATCCATAAAGGTATAGCTGTGGCCACCGAGACCATATTCCGCTTTCAGGAATGCAGCTCGTTCTTTTGCGTTCCCTTGCTGCTGATACAGCGCATAAATACGGATTTTTCCGCCTTCAAAATTAGAACCTGTCCGCAGCATCCGGTCGATTTCATCCTCAGAAATGACAAAAGCGGAGGGCTTTTCGCTCTCCGCTTCTCTGGCTGCATTTTCTGCCGCCGCATCAATTTTCTGAATCTGCTCTGCTTCAGACTGAAACAGACTCATAAAGTTTAACTGTTGATAAGTTCCGTCAGAATAACTTCCTCTGCCTGCGCTCTCAGCATGTTCATGTGCTGCACCCAGGCCATCTGGTTCGATTTCTTGTCCGGTGCCGGATTCGCTTTCAGAAGCTCCGCCATCATCTGCTCCATCCGTGCGGTCGCGGTCTCCTGAATCTCCCACAGGTGCGGGTACAGTTTCTCGGTTAGGATCAGGTGATTGTACAGCAGCGTGTTGTTCTCCTGCAGGAACGCTCTGCGCATCCTCCCGTACTTGCCCAGCGGCTTCTGTTCCTGCACCGACAACTGGATGTCCGGAATCAGGTAATCGCCGTTCTTCGTGTAATTCAGCTCCATCATAGTTTTGGCTCCTTTCTGCCTGCTTATCTCTTTCATAGGTTCGGATCGTGCGTTCAATTTCCCGGAAGATCTGGCTGGACATTTCGCTGACCGCAGTTCCCAGCACATTGGCGGCAGCCTGCGTATTAAAATCAAAGATATCCAGAAAATCCTCGTGTTCAAAATAGTCATCTGCATTGCCCACCGTCCGGGTAAAGACGGAATATGCGATGCTGACAGCGGCAGCTCTCTTAAAGGAAGCTCCGATGTTGAGTTCATCATACCCTTCCAGATAGGAATCTGCAACGATGTCGCTGATCTGCCTGCGGTTTTCCTCCCAGTAGTCCCTTGCAAGGCGTTCCGCCGCTTCCATGATGTGATTTTCCAGAGACCCAGCACCGACAGGAACATCAAACGCTGCATCCAGTGCTCGAATGATTGGCTGCTCATGCTCCGCATTCATTTTCCAGAGCTGTACCGGTCGGGAATTCTTCCGTTCTCCGGTATCTGCCACATCAAATACATACCGAAGTCTCGGCTGCTCACCGCGCATATCCAAGAGCGCAATGCCCTTGGAGCCACGCTTCACATAGCGGTTCATCCGGTCATTCCAGAGATCGTACTCTGCACAGGCCGTTGCTTCTGGCCTCTGCTTATAGATCATCAGCTGCTCCGCAAAGGGATACTTATAAAGCCGTGCGGATGTGGTCAGAAACGCTGTCCACTGCTCTTTGCTTCCAGTGATCTGTGCCGCAGCTTCCTGTGCCATCTGCATATAATAAGCCGTTTTTGTCATCATCTGTCTTTTTCCTCCTCTCCTTTATTCGTCCGGATATAAATCCAGTGCCTCATATTCTGCATCCGTCATCTCTGCCAGTTTCGCAAGCAGCGAGGCCGTCCACCTGCGCAGGTTTCTGTCTCTGCCGGTCAGACTTTTCTGCATCTTTTGAAGCTCTTCGATCAGCCCTGTCCTTGTGCCAGGGCTGTAAAGCATCATGAGCATCCATTCGTCATCCGTAAAACGCATTTATAACTCCTTTTCTTCGCAGCACCTGCGAGGCGGCGCAGGCGGCACAGCCTCCTGCTTTTCCTTCAGCTGATCCAGAACCGATGCTTTCTCCGTCGGTTCTTCCTTCTTTCCGTTATTGATCACGCCGTCAATCATGCCGTAATCATCTTCCATTGCCATTTCTGCGGCTTTCAGGTAATTCTCTGGTTTCAAGAATCCGGGCAGTTTCTGGAATCCGATGGAATCTACATAGTGACAGCTTACAACACCATTCTGCCGTAAAGCCACGATGTCAGACACAGAAAGACTATGCCCAGTAAAATCATCAGGGCGGGAAACATTGAATTTCGCATACAGTTCCTCCAACATCGTATTCTGATCCTTGTAGGGAAGCAGCGGAGCCGCATAAACCACTTCATAATGGTCAATATTCGGCTCCAACCCCATTCGTTCCAGTTCGTGCATAGACGAAAAGCGTTCATATACCGTATCCTCACTGCGGCGAAGCTGCAAAATCGCATACTGGTCAGTAACACTATCGAGAAATGCCATCATCTTCTCATCTGGTGCCTGATTTCCATGCACTTCATCCCATTTTTCAATTCTTGCCATCGTTCATTTCTCCCTTCTCCATAAACGGCAGGCCGTTTTCCTTTGCTTCCTGCCGCTGCTGTTCCCGACGCTTTTCACTGTAAGGCGGTCGGATACCGACGCAGCGTTTTGGAATCGTATAAGTGACCGACCCATGCTCCCGGTGCTCCAAAACAAACTGCTCCGGATACTGTTTTCGCAGTTCCCGGAGCTTCTTAATCAGGCGGCTGTCATGGGTGTAAACACTGGCGGTATCCAGTTCATTGTCAAAATTGATGACGGTTTCCTGCTCCGCCTTCGTGAACTTGTATTTCATCGCTCCGCCTCCTTCGCCTTGGCAGCTTTCACCGGCGTATCCGTTCTGGAAGACAAATCCGAGAGTTTACCCAGCACAGATTCCCGTCTGCTGATTTCTGCATCCTCTGCACGATCACAAAGTTCATCATAGTCAATCCGCGTCATGGTGCGTCCACCGAATCCATAATCCGAAAGGATCTGGTCTCTGGCTGCATTCATGCTGATTTCTGGGTTGTCGATCTGTCCACCGTCAATTTCCGTGAAGTCCTTATGATATAAGGTATAGTCGTAACCGTCCTCACAGGTCTGAATGGCAAGAAAGCCCTTGCTTCCCAAATCCCATGCGCTGCATTCTTCCGTAATCAGCGGCTCCGGGCGGCATGTACCGCCACCGCGTTCCAGCATTTCTGCCAGCTGACAGATGTGCAGAACATCATACCCAAGGCGCAGATGATATTCGTCCATATATTCGCAGCGGGCCGAAAACTTCCGATTCGGATACTCAATCTCCACCGCACTGCCATCCGGAATTTTGAACCGATCCTCGTAGCTGCTGGTGATAAACCGGATATTTTTAGCATTCTCCAGCTCAGGATCAGCCTTTTTCATCTGCCAGAGAACCTTTCTGCCGCCGCGTACCTGCTCCAGCATCTCCGGAGCTACCGGCGCAACGGCAAGACCGTCAAGCTGGGGAATCTTCTGAAGTACTACCACCCTTGCGCTTTCTTCCAACGTAGAAGACGGCTGTTTATCCAACACATCCCAGCCAATGTGTCCCTCGGTGGTCTGCACTTTGCTGTCCATATCAAAGCAATGGAATTCCACGCCGTCCTGCTTTTCCTGCAAGGAAAGCAGCGCAGCATTATCCACCAGATAAGCTGCATTCATCATTTTCATGCTCATTTTTTACCTCCAAACTCCAGCTTAAATGCTGCTGCACCGTCCTCGCCGGTCTCTACATGAACGGTTGTGTCATAGTAACGACCGGACTTCCTGGAATAGCAATGGGTAAGCCGTGCTTTTCCCTGATTTACCAGTTGCTTTGCCAGTTCCTCTGTCATCTGCTTTCCCAGTGTCTGAAAGAACCTGTTTTCCTTCCAGAGCGCAAATTTACAGCTCTTGTCCCTGCAAAACCATCCCTTTGCCGTTTCACAGACATCACTGCCGCAGGCGGGACAGGAACCAATGACCTTGCGTTCCGGCTGCATCAGCACATCGGCTCCTTTTACAGCCTCGTAGGTTTTAACAAGTCCGCTGACCATGTTGCTGATTTCGCCCATAAAGGCATCACTGTCATACTCGCCGTGTTCTATTTTCAGCAGTTTTTCCTCCCAGTCTGCCGTCATGGATGGAGACTGAATCTGTTCCGGCACCACCGTCACCAGCGCATTTCCCTTGTCCGTAGAGCAAAGGTATTTCGTTTTCTTATCACCCCTGCGCTCGATAAAGCCTTTCTGCACCAGTTTTTCGATGATGGCAGCGCGTGTGGCCGGTGTGCCGATGCCTTTTCGCTCTACACCAGCCGGAAATTCATCCGAGCTGGCACTCTCCATCGCTGAAAGCAGAAGATCTTCGGTAAACCTCTTGGGTGGGCTGGTCTTGCCCTCTTTCAGATCGACACCGGCAAGTTCCAGTGTCATGCCTTCCGAAAGCTCCGGAAGATTACCTGCCTCCGCATTCTTCTCAGCATCTTCAACCGGCTTTCCTGCATATTGCCTCCAGCCCATATCCGTGACTGTTTTGCCTTTCGTGCTGAACTTCTGACCAGCGCACTCGGCTTCTACTATGGTCTCTGCATAGCGGCAGGGAGTGCCTACCGCGCAAATCAACCGCACCGCCAGCATGGTAAGAATCGCCTGTTCTCCACTGGGAAGAGAGGAAATGTCATAACCCGCCGCTGTTTTTGTAGGGATAATGGCATGGTGATCGGTGACTTTCTTAGAATTGATGACCTGCGCTGCATTCACCGATGCCGGCACATCCGGCTGAATCTGAAAGCTCTGCTGGATCGCAGAAACAAGTTCCGGCACCAGCGGTGCCATATCTTCCGTCAGATACCGGCTGTCGGTACGGGGATAAGTCACGAGTTTCTTCTCGTACAGAGCCTGTGTGTAATCCAGTGTCTGCTGGGCAGTGAATCCCAGCTGCCGGTTTGCTTCTCGCTGAAGCGATGTCAGATCAAAGAGAGCTGGGGGCTTCTCTGATTTTTCTTTCTGCTCCACCTTAGTAATGATGGCACTTCCTGCCTGACAGCACTCTGCCACCAGTTTTTCTGCTTCTGCTTTTTCTTTCATCCGCTCACCGCCCGCTTGAAAATCCCGGAATTTCAATTCTGCCGAGTAGAACGGCTCCGGCTTGAAAGCCCGGATTGCTGCATCCCGCATGACCACCATCGCAAGCGTTGGTGTCATCACGCGCCCCACATTCAGGGTCTGCCCATACAGGCATGAAAAAAGCCGGGTGGCGTTGATTCCGACAATCCAGTCGGCACGCTCCCGGCATAAAGCCGCCTCATATAAGGCATCATATTCTGTTCCCGGTCTGAGCTTCTGAAAGCCTTCCCGGATCGCACTGTCCTCCATCGAGGAAATCCAAAGTCGTTCCACCGGCTTTTTGCAGCCGCACTGATGGTA